>Ga0226835_1000429_pt1 | contig 49638 bp, 50 predicted proteins | sample LAC_MetaG_1_FD_163627 | JGI IMG/M metagenome (GOLD analysis project Ga0226835, IMG submission 163627) | Anaerobic ammonium oxidizing microbial communities from anammox membrane bioreactor (MBR) in UC Berkley, California, United States -... | ecosystem: Engineered > Bioreactor > Anaerobic >...
TGTGAATCGGCATGCAAAAAGGACCCCCTTTAGGGGGTGATCGGCGTCCAATCGGGACCCCCGAACAGAAGGTCAACATCGGCTTCCCTGATTCGTGGAAGCCGAGGTTGGAATGCTGGTCGTGGAAACGATTGCAAAGATTCGCCGCGCGTTCTTTAGGCAAGGGAAGTCGATCAAGGCGATCTGCCGGGATCTGAGAGTCTCCCGCAAAGTCGTAAGGAAGGTGATCCGCTCGGGCGCGACCGAGTTCCGCTACGAACGAGAAGTCCAGCCGCTCCCGAAGATCGGACGATGGAGTGACGAACTCGATCAATTGCTGACGGCGAATGAAGGCAAGCCGCCGCGCGAACGCCTGACGTTAATCCGCATCTTCGAGGAGCTTCATGGCCGCGGCTACGAAGGCGGCTACGATGCTGTGCGCCGCTACGCCCGCAAATGGGCCAAGGACCGCGGCCAAGCGACCGCGGCGGCCTACGTGCCGCTGAGCTTTGCGCCCGGAGAGGCCTACCAGTTCGACTGGAGCCACGAGATCGTCCTGCTGAGCGGCGTGACGGTCACCGTGAAGGCCGCCCATGTCCGGCTCTGCCACAGCCGGATGCTGTTCGTGCGGGCCTATCCGCGCGAGACACAGGAGATGGTGTTCGATGCCCATGACCGGGCCTTCGCCCTGTTCAAGGGGACCTGTGCCCGCGGCATCTACGACAACATGAAGACGGCGGTGGACGCGATCTTCATCGGCAAGGATCGCCTGTACAATCGCCGCTTCCTGCAGATGTGCAGCCATTATCTGATCGATCCGGTGGCCTGCACGCCGGCATCGGGCTGGGAGAAGGGACAAGTCGAGAACCAGGTCGGGCTCGTCCGCGAGCGGTTCTTCACACCGCGCCTGCGCTTCAAGAACTTTGACGAACTGAACGACTGGCTCACCGACAAATGCATCGCCTACGCCAAGGCGCACCGCCATCCGGAGCTGACCGAGCAGACGATCTGGGAGGTGTTCGAGGCGGAACGGCCCAAGCTCGTGCCCTATGCCGGTCGCTTCGACGGATTCCACGCGGTGCCGGCCTCGGTCTCCAAGACCTGCCTGGTGCGCTTCGACAACAACAAGTACTCGGTGGCCGCCAGCGCGGTCGGGCGGCCGGTCGAGATTCATGCCTATGCCGACCGCATCGTCATCCGCCAGGACGGCCGTATCGTCGGCGAGCACCCGCGCTCATTCGGCCGCGGGCAGACGATCTACGACCCCTGGCATTACGTCCCAGTGCTCACCCGCAAGCCCGGCGCCCTGCGCAACGGCGCCCCCTTCAAAGACTGGGTGCTGCCGGCCGCGATGGAGCGGGTGCGGCGCAAGCTCGCCGGCGCCCACGATGGCAACCGCCAGATGGTCGACATCCTCGCCGCCGTGCTCACCGACGGGCTGCCGTCGGTCGAGGCCGCCTGCGCCGAAGCGCTCGCCCACGGCGTCCACTCCGCCGACGTCGTCCTCAACATCCTGGCCCGCCAGCGCGATCCCGGCCCGCCGGTCACGATCCTCACGCCGGCCACGCTGACACTGCGCCACGCCCCGATTGCTGATTGTGCCCGTTACGACAACCTCAGGAGAACCCAGTGATGGAACGCCCGCAGCTCTTCGACCTCATGGACTCGCTCAAGCTCTACGGCATGAAAGCCGCTTTCGACGAGATCATGGCCACCGCCGTCAAGCGCCAGCACGAACCCCAGCGCATCGTCGGCGATCTGCTCAAGGCCGAGATCAATGAGAAGCAGGCCCGGTCGATCAAGTACCAGCTCACGATCGCCAAGCTGCCGCTCGCCAAGGACCTCGACGACTTCGAGTTCGCCGACACGCCCATCAACGAGACGCTGGTGAAGGATCTCGCCGGCGGCGGCTTCATCACCCAGCAACGCAACGTGGTCCTGGTCGGCGGCACCGGGACCGGCAAGTCCCATCTGGCCATCGCCATCGCCCGGAGCTGCATCCGCGGCGGCGCCCGTGGCCGCTTTTATAACGTCGTCGATCTGGTCAATAAGCTCGAAGCCGAGACCCGCAACGGCCGCCAGGGCCGGCTTGCCGATCACCTGACCCGCTTGGACTTCGTCGTCCTCGACGAGCTCGGCTATCTGCCCTTCGCCCAGGCCGGCGGCCAGCTCCTCTTCCACCTCGTCAGCCGGCTTTACGAGCACACCTCGATCATCGTCACCACCAACCTGGCATTCGGGGAATGGCCCGCCGTCTTTGGCGACGCCAAGATGACCACCGCGCTGCTCGATCGCCTGACGCACCACTGCGACATCGTCGAAACCGGCAACGACAGTTGGCGCTTCAAAAGCCGCGATGACGATCAAGCCGCCCGCGCTCGCGCCGTCTCCGCAACCCCGACCAGCTCCGACGGCGCGAGCGCTACCGCCAAAGCCCGCCGCTCAAGGGGGTCCCTTTTGGACGCCGATACGGGGTCCCGATCCCACGCCGATTGACATCCCAGCCACTGCCGGCTCATCTGCTTGATGACCAGAAATGGTAACGCGCCCAATCCCGTAGCGAATGCCGTCACCAACGCCGCGAGAAATACGAACCCAACTGTGGTTGTCACAGATATCTCATCCAGCTCGGGCCAGACCTTCGGCTACGGCATCCGCTGCCGCGTTCGATGCTGATTCCTGCACGCCATGTCCAGGAAGGGAAAAGCCCAATCGAGGTGTATCCTTCCAGAGCACGTAACAGGACGCATTTGCTTGCTGCCCCAGCGCCTCTGGCAGAGACTGATGCCTCATCGTGCCTCGCGGCCGAGTTTGAATACAACTATAGACATCGAGTATGACCGTGCAATCTCTGATCATATCTGACTTCATGACCGGCCCTGATGACGTCGAGGTGGTCGAGCGCAAAGGTCTTGGCCATCCGGACACGATTTGCGACGCCCTCGCGGAAGAACTTTCGCGCAATCTATGCCGGGAGTACCGAAACCGGTTCGGTCAGGTCCTTCATCACAACGTTGACAAGGCACTTCTGTGTGGCGGCCGGGCGGCGCCCGCATTCTCCGGCGGCACCGTGCTTACGCCCATCAACATCTATCTGGCCGGGCGGGCGGTGGCCGAAATCGGCGGGAGACCCGTTCCAATCGGCGAGATTGCGGTCGAGGGGTCGAAGGCCTGGATGCGGGCAAATCTGCATGCGCTGGACGTGGATCGCCACGTGCGCTTCCATAGCTTGATCCATCCGGGATCGCAGGATCTGCGGCAACTCTTCGTGCGGCGGCCAAAATCGAACGTCCCCCTCGCCAATGACACTTCGGTGGGACTTGGCTACGCGCCGATGAGTCCCTTGGAGCAGCTGGTACTGGCCGTTGAGAAGCGTATCAATGGCCGCGACCGCGCCCATAAGCATCCCGCCTGGGGCGAAGATATCAAGATCATGGCGGTTCGTACCGGCTCTGAAGTCCGCCTGACTGTGTCCTGTGCAATGATTGGGAATTATCTGGCGAGTAGCGATGACTATTTCCAGGAAAAGGCCACGATCGGCGATTTCGTCCGCATGGTCGCGACTGAACATGGGTTTCCTCAGTGCTCGGTGAACGTCAACCAAGCCGACGATCCAAAGACCGGTTCGATCTATCTAACGGTAACGGGAACCTCTGCAGAGGCCGGCGATGATGGCCAAGTGGGGCGAGGCAACCGCGTGAATGGGCTCATCACGCCATATCGGCCGATGATCATGGAGGCGATCGCAGGCAAGAACCCGGTTTCTCACATCGGCAAAATCTACAATGTCCTAGCCCGTGACATAGCCCGGTCGCTCGTCGCCGACGAGTCAGACATCACGGCAGCGCAATGTCTGTTGATGGGTCAGATTGGGGCTCCCGTTGAGGAACCAGTGCTCACGCACATCAAGCTTGCAACGCGAGACGGAATTTCCGCCTCTCAGTTCAAGAAGCGTGTAGTCGAAGTGATGCGCGCACATATTGATCGCGCGTTGAAGATGGTTGATGACTTTATTGACGGCATGATTGAAGTGTTTTGATTTATCGATGAGCTGGCCCCGGTTTTTCTGGACACCCATTTGTCCGAGAGGAGACCGGAACGATGATGTCCAGGATGAAAATGAAGACGACCGATTCTGCTGCTGTTGATGGGCCTGTGGGCAGCGAGGGCGGGCGTAGCCCGTCCACGCTGTCCACAGGTCTGGTCGCGTCGGCTGATGAGACGGCGCCGCCGAAGATCGGCCCGCTGGCGCCTGGCCAGCGCTGGAGCGTTGCGCGCAAGCGTGAGATTGTTCTGCGCCTGCTGCGCGGCGAGAGCGCCGAACTGCTTTCCCGTGAGCTTGGCCTGCCCATCTTCAAGCTCGAGCAGTGGCGCCAGAAGGCGGAAGCCGCTCTCGATGGCGCGCTCAAGGAGCGTGAGGCTGATCCCGCGAACACGGAGCTTGCCGTCGCCATGCAGCGCATCGGCGAGCTCAGCATGGAGGTCGAGTTGCTCCGCGCCAGGATGGAGCGGCCCAGCCCTTTGGCCCGCAGGAGGTCGCGCTGATGGCCAAGACGACTTCCACGACAACCGGCCAGCCCTACGGCGTCCGCCGGGTCTGCCAGGTCTGGGGCGTGCCTCGCTCCAGTTTCTACGCCGCCCAGGCGCCAAAGCCGCCGAGCCTGGAACGGATGCGGGTCCGCCGCGGGCCCAAACCTGCGATCACCGACGACGCCCTGCTGGCCGCCGTCAAGCGTGATCTGACGTTGACTCCGTGGACTGGCGAGGGACACCGAAAGGTCTGGGCCCGGCTTCGGGTTCGAGATGGCGTCCGCGTCTCCCGCAAACGCCTGCTGCGCGTAATGCGCCAGCACGCCATGCTCTCGCCCCACCGAGCGCGCCGAAAGGGCCACGACGCGCATGATCGCCAGATCATCACGGAGGCGCCCAACATCATGTGGGCGATCGACGCCACCCAGATCCCCACCGTCCAGCACGGCAAGGTCTGGCTGTTCGGCGTCGCGGAGCATTGGAATGCCGAACTTCTCGGTTGGCATGTGGCAAAGTTCGGCACCCGCTTCGAGGCGACCCAGGCGCTCGGCATGGCCGTCCGACAGCAGTTCGGCCATCTCGCCGCCGGCGCCGCCCGCGGTCTCGCTCTCCGTCACGACCATGGCAGCAACTTCATGTCCGACCACTTCCAAAAGCAGGTCCGGTTCTGGGGCCTCTCCCCCAACTACGCCTTCGTCGGCGAGCCCGAAACAAATGGCGTCATCGAGAGGCTCTTCCGGACCTTGAAGGAGCAGATCGTCCACGGCCGCATCTTCCAGACCATCGACGACGTCCGCGAGGCCGTCCGCACCTTCGCACTCCGCTACAACGCCGAGTGGCTCATCGAAAAGAACGGCTACCTCAGCCCGCTCGACGCGCGAACCGCATGGCTTGACCCAACCCTCAAGCGTGCCGCATAATTCTGCAACGTGTCCAGGGAACCGGGTGCGGTACATTTTGATTTATCGAGGCGACCTTTTGGTCACCGACGTTTTGGTACAGTCGCTGCCGCTCCACTCTCCGATCGAAGCAGAGACCACGTTTTATACGCAAAATGCTAAGACTACCCAATGTCGGGAGCAATCCTGGCGACTAATATCAGCTTCGCGTATTCTCCTCGACCTCAGCTACGAGACCATCACGCAACTTGTAAATGCATCGAATCGAGGCGGGTGTGCTCGTGGCGCTAGGGACCATCCTGAGCAAAGGCTAATCGCCGGGCTAACGGCGTGAAAACTTGCCCGAGCGCGATGTCTTAGGCGCATTTAGAATCTTTTCGCGGGCGAATTCGCGCCAACTAGGAAGCACCAAGAATGCCCGCCACCAACTTAGTCACGGTCGCAACGACCGCGCACACGGTGATGGCGATGACAAGAGGCATCAGGGCACCAAACACGGTCCAGCGCAGGCTTCGGGTCTCCCGCCAGATGTTCCAGATGGTGGTGCCGCAGGGATTGTGCAGCAGCGAGAACAGCATCAGCGAGACCGCCGTCAATAGTGTCCAGCCGTGCGTGGTCAGCACGGCGCCTAGTACCGTGCCCTCCACCTCCACCATGCGGCCTTGGTTCATGTAAAGCATGAGCGCGGTCGGCATCACGATCTCGTTCGCCGGAATGGCGATGATGAAGGCGAGCAGGATCACGCCGTCGAGACCGAGTAGTCGGCCGAAGGGATCGAGGAAGTTGTAGACGTGGGCGGCGACCGAGGCGCTGCCAACCTCCAGATTGGCCATCAGCCAGATGATCCCGCCGGCCGGCGCCGCGACCACGCAGGCGCGAAACAGCACGAAGGCGGTGCGGTCGATCAGCGAGGTGTACAGCACCCGCAGCACGCTCGGCCGCCGGTAGGGCGGCAGTTCGAGAATGAAGGCGGACGGCTCGCCGCGTAGAATGGTCCGCGACAGCAGCCACGACACGACCAGCGTCACAACGACGCCGAACACCACCACGCCAACGACCGCGGCAGTGCCGATGAGGGAGGCGGCGACTGTGCCCGGCCGCGCCAGTGTACCTGCAACGAACAGCGACGCGACCGTAATCAACGTCGGAAACCGCCCGTTGCATGGGACAAACACATTGGTGAGGATGGCGATGAGCCGCTCGCGCGGCGAATCGATAACCCGGCAGGCAATGACGCCGGCGGCGTTGCAGCCAAAGCCCATCATCATGGTGAGCGCCTGCTTGCCGTGCGCGCCGGCACGTTTGAACAGCCAGTCGAGATTGAACGCGACACGCGGCAGATAACCGAGATCCTCAAGCAGCGTGAACAGCGGGAAGAAGATCGCCATCGGCGGCAGCATCACCGAAACGACCCAGGCGAGCCCGAGATAGACGCCGTCCACCAAAAATCCACTCAGCCAGGACGGCGCAGCAAGCGCGGCAGACAGCGCGTGTAGCAACTGGTAGACGCTCATGGTGAGGAAGGCCGGTGCCTCGATGCCGAGATAGTCCCGCAGCGGGACGGCAAGCCCGCCGTCAGTCATCAGGAAGCCGGCGAGGAATGCCGACGGCACGTTGGCACCGACCACGGTGATCCAGAACACCACGGCAAATAGCGCGGCCATCGCCGGAATGCCAAGCACCGGATGGGTGAGGATGCGATCGACGTTTTCGTCCGACAGCCAGGTGCGCGCTCGTTTTCGCCGCACCGAGCGCGCCACCACCTCCTCGGCGCGCCGGTAGAGCGTGGCGACAAGCTCGTCGCGGAAACGCTCGCCGCCGACCGAGTCGCGCAGTGCGTCGGCGCGCTGCAGGAGTTCAGCGGCGGAAAGCTGCTGGCGCGGGGCCGTGGCGGTGTCGCTCATCTGGGCACCGCTTCAAGTGGTTCGGCCGACCGCGATTCCGCCTGATCGCGCCCAATTGCTCCGAGCTGACCCGACAGCAGTGCCTGGCGGACTCGATAATCGCCCTCGATCAATCGATAGGCGATCCAACGGGGATTGCGTAGTTTGGGGTAGAGCACCCGAACCTTCGGAACCAGTTCGTCGACCAGGCCCTTGGCGGCGTCAGGCGGCGGCGGCAGCTTCGGCGCGGTCGCGATTCGGCCGCAGACCACTCCGGCAATGGTCCGCACCAACTCGCCGAGCCCTTCACCTGTACGCGCGGAAGTACCGACCGCAGGAACGCCGAGTTCCTTCGACAGCGCATCGACGTCCACCTCGAATCCCTTGCGCCGCGCTTCATCCATGAGGTTAACGCAGACCACGACCTTGTCGGTGATTTCCATGACCTGAAAAACTAGGTTGAGGTTGCGCTCGAGCGCGGTGGCGTCCACCACGACCACCGTGCAATCGGGCCGGCCGAACAGGATGAAGTCGCGGGCGATTTCTTCGTCGGTCGAGGCGGAGAGCAGGGAATATGTGCCGGGCAGATCGACCAGCCGGTAGGTGGCGCCGTCGTGGGCAAAGCGCCCTTCAGCGCGGCTGACGGTCTTGCCGGGCCAGTTGCCGGTGTGCTGGTGCAAGCCGGTGAGTGCGTTGAACACGGTGGATTTGCCGGTGTTGGGATTGCCGGCGAGCGCGATGATGAATTGCCTGCCGGCAAGCCCATCGGGCTGCAGCTGGCAAGTTTGGTGCAGAGGACAATCCCGGCAGGGGCTGTGGAAGAGCGCACCAATCATCATTTTATCCGCTGTGGCTCGCTGGTTTCATGCTGATGCTCTGCCCGCGGGCGAATGAGCACCTGCTCGGCCTGCTCCTTGCGCAATGCAATGAGAGTGCCGCGCACCTCATAGGCATGGGCGGCATCCTCCAGACTAGCAAGCACGGCCTTGACCGATGCGCCAGCGGTAAAGCCCAAGTCTAGCAGTCGTCGGCGGCTCAAGCCGGTGCAGCGATCCGATAGCGCCACAACCTCTGCCTCATCGCCCAACGGCAGGGTGGCGAGTGTCACCACTGGGGGCTTGAGCTGTTCGCCATCGGCAGCAGCGCGTACATCGACCCCCGCCGCGACCGCCGGCGACAGAGCGCATCGGCCGGCGGATGTCTCGCAGGTAATGGCCTGGTCGTCGCGCGCGACAACACGCAACACGGTGCCGGGCTGCAGGCCGGCGCGCAGGGCCGCTTGCAGCACCTGCCGTGGCTCGTCCTCGACGTGGACGACGACGGCGAGCCGGTCTGCGGGCCAATCGGTGAGCGGCGTGCGCGGCTGTGGCGGCATTTCGCCCGCCGCGGTCGGGATGATGTCGCCATGCGGATCGGTGCGGGGATGCCCCAAGTGATCCGCCAGCACGGCGATCTTCTCCGCCGAGAGCCGGTGCTCCGCGCGGTCGGCTGCGGCATGCAACTGATCGAGCGCCAGCTGGCCATCGCCGGAGAGATAGCGCTCCCACAGCCGGTGCCCGCGCAGGACATGCAGCCCCAGCCGCTCCCCGCTCTCAGTCAATTCCAGCAGGCCCGCGCGTGAGCGCACTAGTCCAGCGGTCTCCAACGCCTGCACAAGATGCAGCATTGCGCCTGGAGATAGCCCAAGCCGGCCGGCGATTTCCGCAGGCGTCAGTGGACGGCCTTCGTGCCTGGCGCTGCAAATCTGCTTGAGCGCGTTCTCGAACAGGATGCGGCGGCGATGCAGGCGCCATCGCCGACCGAAGACTAGCGTGCCGACCAGAAGCAACAACGCCGCCAATCCAAGAATTGCGAGCAACTCCATAGAATGATCCTGATCTTGCGCCACGAAATATGGGCGGGAACGCTTACTTATCCAGTTCAGTTGCTCCGGACCGGGCCTTGATCTGGCTCAACAAAGTCCTGTCCGGCGCAGGTCATAAGTTATGATGGCGCGGCAATTAAGTCGCTAACTTGCAGGCCCGTCCTGCGAAGATAATCGTTTCCGCAAGTTTCTGCCTGTTTCCGCCTTGGCTCACTCATGGGTCGGTAGTCGCCCCAGCTGGACCTAATTGGCCTTCGGTTGGCCAAGGGGTAATCCGAATCGCTGGAGTGCGGCGGCGATACCGTCCGGATCAAACGGCTTGGCAAGAACCTGCAAGCGCGCATCCTGGGCCAAGCGTTCGCGAATGGTGTCGGCCCCATAACCGGTCGCCTGCAGGATCGGTAACTCAGGCTTCGAGGCTCTGATTTCTCTTACGAGCTCATCGGCCGGCTTGTCTGGCAAACCGAGAGCGATGATCGCTCCTGCGAGACCATCGCCAAGGGACCGAAATTTTTCTAGCGCTTCCCGGAAATCGGCCGCTTCCACTGTCAGGTATCCCCGTTCCGTGAGCGTATCCACGACAAGCATTCGTAGCAGCGCCTCGTCCTCTACGATGAGGATTCTTATGGCGTCACGCGGAGTTACGCTTCGGTCCAGCACGTCGCGTATCCGCGACGCGAGTGCGGCAAAGGTGAAGGGCTTGCTCAGCAAATCGATCCCGGGATCGAGACGACCGTCGTGAATCAATGCGCTTGCGGCATAGGCCGTCGTGATGATGACTTTGAGCGACGGGCTTTTCTTTCTTGCGCGCTCAGCCAAAGCTCGTCCGTCAACCCCTCCGGGAAGACCGAGGTTTGTGAACAGCAAGCGAATGTCGGCTTCGCGTTCCAGGATTTGTAAAGCGGAGGCGGCATCGATCGCTTCAAAGACCTGGTAGCCTAGCTCACGCAGGTTGCTGCCCGCGTAGGTGCGAACGTCGTCATCATCTTCAACAACAAGAATGGATTCACCGCGCTCGCTGCGCAGAATTTCTGTGGCCGTCTTGGGTTGTGCGTTCGGCTCGTCTGCACCCGGCGCCTCACGCGCCTTTAGGCAGATAGAGCTTGGCCGTGGTACCAATTCCGGGTTCACTGTGGAGCTTCACATGGCCACCGCTTTGCTTCGCGAAACCGTACACTTGACCCGGGCTTATTGGCGGACTCATGTACGTCGGAGCAACGGCAGCGGCCGGTGTGGTCGTTGCAACCGGTGGAACGCTCGCACTCGTGATCGCAGCCGCTGCGCTGGCGGGGGGAGTGGGCGCTATGTTTGGCTCGCTCCTGGCCAAATGGGTCGGCGATCATCATGCACACCATCTGCAGGAGCAATTGGACCACGGCGGCATGCTCCCGTGGGTGCGGACATGGGATGCCGACGACGAAAAGCGCGCTTCCGAAATTCTGTCCAAACACTCCGGTCGTGACGTGCACATTCACACGCTACCGGTCCCAGGTTAGGCACGAGTTCGAAGTCACGTGGCCCAACACTCGTGGACACGCGGCCATTGTACGAAGTAGGTTCGAACATGCCAATGAGGGCACGACGACGACTTCAACTTGGATGGGGACATCATTTCGGATGGCACCACCCGTTTGGAGCATGTCCCACGTGCGGCGGACCTGCCGGATGGAGCCCACGGTGGGCGGCAAGACCAAGTCGAGAAGAAGAGAAGGAATCTCTTCAGGACTACATTGCGGCTCTGAAAGAAGAGCTTCAGGATGCCGAGGAGTACCTGAAAGAACTGGAGGAAGAGAAGCAGTGAGAACGAACTGTGTTTGAACGAACGATCGACGATGTTGCTCGCCTTAACCGCCGCGCGTTTTTGTGCGCGGCCGCTGGCGGCGCCACGCTGACCGTGCTGCCCTGCCGCGTCGCCGCAGTCGTGCCGACCCGCGCGCGCATCGTCATAACGGGTGCCGGTGCCGCTGGGCTGTCCATGGCTGCGCGGCTCGTTGCCCGCTTCGAAGGCGCCCGCATCACCGTCGTCGATGCGCGCGAAACGCATTACTTTCAACCTGGGTTTCCGCTCGTCTATGCCGGCTTGTGGACGGCTGACCGCGTGCGCGTTCCCAATTCAAGCTACATGCCGGCTGGCGTGGAATGGATTCGCGAAAGCGTCACCGCGTTTGACCCGGATGCCAATGTCGTCACGACGAGCACGGGACGCCGGCTTGCGTATGATTTCCTGGTGGTAGCGACCGGTCTCACGCTCGACTATTCCGCCATCGCAGGGATGACCACCGATCTCGTCGGCAAGCACAGCATCGGCTTTTTTTACCTCAGTCCCGAAGCGGCCGCGCAAACGGGACGGCTGGTCGACGACTTCGTGGCGCGCGGCGGGGTCGGGCTGTTCGGCCGACCGGCCACTGAAATGAAATACGCGGGCGCGCCGCTTAAGGCCGCATTCATCGCCGAAGACAAGCTACGCTTGGCCGGCCGCAGTGGCCGGGCCGAGATCGTCTACCACACGCCATTCCAGAATCTGTTCGCCGTTGCGCCCGTGCACGAGAAGGTGAAGGCGCTATTCGAGGCACGCAGCATAAAATATCAATACTCATCCAATTTGATCGCCATCGGTCCCGGCCGCAAATTCGCGACCTACGCGACGCCGCAAGGGCGCGTGGAAATGGCGTATGATTTCATCCACATCATTCCGCCTATGCGCGCGCCCGATGCCGTGCGCAATTCTCCGCTGTCTTGGCGCGAGGGACCGTTGGCCGCCGATGGTTGGGTCGAGGTCGATCGCGCCACGCTGAGGCACCGCCGATATCCGAACGTGTTCGCACTTGGCGACGTCGCTGGGGTTCCGCGTGGTAAGACGGCGGCGAGCGTGAAGTGGCAGGCACCGGTCGCCGCCGACAACCTAGCGGCTCTCATCCAAGGGCGCGAGCCCACGGCGGCCTATAACAGCTACACCTCCTGCCCGATGGTGACCGGATACGCGCGCGCGATGCTGATCGAGTTCGATTACGAAGGCCAGCTCACGCCCTCGTTCTGGTTCATCTCGCCGCTCGACGAGCTTTGGGTCTCCTGGGTGATCGAGGGGTCGCGTTGCGTCCTACCTACTTCGCGATGTTGCGCGGTTACGGCTGAGGCGGGAGGCGCGCGTGAGAGAATTCGATCCCCTTACATTCGCTGTGATCTTCGACGAACTCCTCGGGCGTGTCGGCTTGCTGGCTGCCGTCGCGCTCGGCCTGATCATCCTCGTCGCCGGAGCAATCGGTCTACGACGGCTGTACCGCGCCGACCGCCTCTGGCGCGGCCTGCGGCTGCCGATGGCGATTGGTCTTGTCGTCGGCATCATCGGAGCGATTGTCCTGCCAGCGATGACAGGAGGAATGATCGCGCGCGCGCACGGCGTGGATTTCGTGGTTCTCGCCTTGTTTGCAACGGGCGTCGCGGGCGCGGCCGTTGTCGCCGCCGCGGCGGTGACCGGGTGTCGCCGGTATAATGCCAAGAACTGAAAATGGCTGTGGCTCGCCCGGGTAAACCGCATCAGCGGTCTTGACTAAGCTCAAAACCCCGATCGGGGAGGTTCGGTATTCATCTAAGAAACTCTGGCTGAAGCAGACGGAGATGCGTCATGCGCGTACTTCATTGGATCACAGCTGCCAGCGATGCAACCGGTGCATTCACATTGGCTGCATTGGCTGTCGCGCCCATCATCACCAACGTCGCGTCGGCGCGCGCCGACGCGGAGAAGCTGTACCAAGAACAGTGCGCTGTCTGCCATGGAGCAGATTTCGGCGGCTATATCGGACCGGGGTTGAACCGCGACGTGCTCAAATGGCGCAACGAGGCCTATCTGCGCGCCAAGATCACGACCGGAGGCGTAGGCACTTTGATGCCAAGCCACCCGTCATGGTCAAGGAAACTATCCCGGCAGGAGATCGCAGAGCTTTCGGCGCTCATTAAGAGCACACCGGTGCGCGATGTCGTTTGGGATATCGATCACGTCCGCAACTCGTTAGAGATTCTGGTCCCCGACGAGACCACTTTGCCGGCGAGACCGACATATCGAATCGACGATATTTTCGATCTGATGGCGGTAACCGCGCGCGGACATTTCGCTGCTGGTTCCGCAGCCAAGATCGTGTTCTTCAACGGCCGGAGCAACGAGATCGTGGGCGAGCTTGCGACGGGCTATGCGCCGCACATTGTAAACTATCATCCCACGCAGGCGCGCTGGGCTTACGCCACCACCGACGCCGGCTATCTTCTCAAAATCGATCTTCACTCGCTTCAGACGGTACGGCGCATCCGCGTCGGATTGAACGGCCCTTCGCTCGCCGTGTCGCGCGACGGGCGCTACATCGCCGCCGGTTCCTATGTCCCCAATACCGCGGTGATCTTGCGCGCCGACACGCTTGAGCCCGTGAAGCTGATGCAATTGCGCGGCATCGACCCCGACGGCAAGCTGGTGGAGGCCGATTCGGGCGCAATCCTTGCGACCCCTTACGCCGACTATTTTGTCGTGGCCCTGGAACAGGCCGGACAGGTCTGGATTGTTGATCTAGCCGCGCCGGACATGCCCGTGACGCAGATCCCAAATGTCGGGCGTCATCTCCATGATGCGATCGTGTCGCCCAGCGGGCGCCACGTCGTCATGTCCTCTTACGACGACAATGTTGCCGTCGTCATCGACCTGCAGCAGAAGGCGGTCGTGAAGCGGATGCCGGCCGGGCGCAAGCCGCATTTCGGTTCAGGGACGGTGATCAAGGTCAGCGGACGAACCCTCGGCGTCGGCACGAATATTGGCGCTCCGCCAACCGGTCCGTCCGTCGTTTCGGTTTTCGACATGGATACTTTTGAAGTGGTCAAGCAGATACCGGTGCTCGGCCCAACCGAGTCCCCCGCAGCGCACCCCGATGCGCCCTACATCGTGGTCGACATCGTTGGAAGAGGTCCTGATGCAGCCAAAATCCAGTTGATCGACAAACAAAGCCTTGAAGTCGTTAAGACGATCGACGTGGGCGGCCACTCGCAATTTCCCGAATATACGGCGGATGGGCGGCATCTCTATGTCAGCGCTGGCTATCATGGCAACAAGCTCGTGATTTACGACTCGCGAACCTGGCGCCGGGTCAAGTCAGTCTCGATGGAGGCTCCGGCCGGGATTTTTTCGCATCGGCGCAGCAGGGCGGTGGCGATCGGGCTGGAGTAGCCTGCGGTCTGTAATGTTCGCAAGGATAGCGCTCTTGGATGATGTTGCGCAGTGCAAAGTGCAGCTAAGAATATCGAAATGCTGCGAGAGAATGTTAGTTCCCAGTTCCTTTCGCTCCGCCAGTCCTGCTGCCTAAACCGGCAACCAGCACTCACCAGCGGCAAAATTCGTTTTTATTTCCGAAGGTTTTGCGCGAGGCGGTCCGAACCTCGGAGACAGCGGTAGTGGTGATCTCCGGTCTCTGAAGGCCGTTTGTCTCTGTTTGCCCGAACCTGCTGCTGGCCGGTTCGGTTGAAACGTGGTTCGTACTTTCAATACGTTACAAGACCAAGCCGCCTGAACCGTTCATCGGCATCTTCTCGGGGGCGGGTACAGTTGCGCACCGGCAGTGGGCGCAGTAGAGCGAAGCGATATGGGAACGACCAGTTGCGTTGAGGCTGAGGCTGGGAGCAAGCCTCTTCGGTTGCAGGCCATCACCATTACCCTAATGATTTGGAATTTGTATCTGGATTTCGGTAAGTACGGACCTGAGCCGTCGGCCGGTGCCGATTGCTTCAGCTGCGTTTGATCCACACCGGAAATTCCCCACCAAGCTGCGACTCGAAGCTTGCGAGATCATGGAGCTCTTGGTTCAGAAGGCAAAGCCAAGCCTCATTTTTGCGCCAGCGCTGTTGCGGGTCGCGATGGCTGCGCCCGCGCCAAGCGAATCGTCAGCACGACATCGCTGCATGGTTCGGCGTGCTGGCGGCTGGACCGGGGTCTATGGGAGATAGGACGTTCGTGCGTTCCCAGCGCATGCCCACAATTACCCATATAATGAATCGCGATGACGCGAGCTGTTCGACAGATCAACATTGCGAAGGAGCGGCACGAGGATGCTCGGCCTCGGCCTTTCTCGGACTTTTCCGACGCGCCAAACATCATACTGCTGGGTGATCCCGGCGCCGGCAAAACTCATTTGTTCCGGGAAAGCGCTGTCGGCCAACAGGCGCGTTTCATCACGGCACGCGCCTTTCTCATGATGCCGGCTGGAATGCTGCGCGGGCAGGCATTGTTCATCGACGGACTCGATGAGAAACGGGCCGGGCGCGGCGACCGCGACACGGTCGACGCGGTGGTGGCGAAGCTCTTCGAGGTTGCTCCTCCCAAAGTCCGCATTTCTTGCCGCGTGGCGGATTGGCTCGGCGAGAGCGATCTCGCGGCGATGGCCCCCTATTTTGACCAGCAGGCTGGCGCTTGTGTTCTCCACCTTGAGAGTCTTTCGCGGCCGGAGCAGATCGATGTCCTCGCCGGGCAACGTGTCGAGGCCGACGCGGCGGCGCGCTTTCTCGAAGAAGCCGGGGAACGAGGCCTTGCGGATTTTCTCGACAATCCGCAGAACCTCATCATGCTGTGGCGCGCGGTGCAGACGGGCTCCTGGCCCGCAACGCGCAAGCAGCTTTTCGAGCTTTCGACCGCATTGATGCTTCAGGAGCCCAATTCGGAGCGGGCGCGCTCCGGCGCGGGGACGTTTTCGACCTCACAGCTGCGTCCGGTCGCGGGGGCGATCTGCGCCGCGCGCCTCATCAGCGACGTGGAAGCGATCAGCCTGATGGATCAGGAAGGCATGGCGGAGATTCCCGGCTACCGCTCCATGGATTTGTTTTCGCCGGAACTGGTCCAGGCGGCTCTTGGACGTCGGATTTTCGATGCGGCATCCCAGCCGGAAACGGTGGACTACGCGCACCGCACGACGGCCGAATACCTTGCTGCAGAGTTCCTGGCGTCATGCGTCCGCGCCGGCCTGCCGTTCGGACGTGTGGCAGCGCTAATGGGCGTGGAGGGGCATCCCGCATCCGAGCTGCGCGGGCTGCATGCGTGGCTCGCGGTGCATCTTCCCGAGCATGCCGATGCGCTTATCGAAGCCGACCCGTATGGCGTGCTGACCTACGGCGATGCCGCCTCGCTGTCGACCTCCTCCTGCGCCGTTCTTGTGCGCGCCCTCGACCGGCTGTCGCAAGCCAATCCGTGGTTTCGCTCGGGGGCCTGGCAGGCGCGTTCCATCGGCAGCCTCGCGCGCGCCGACATGATTGGAGAATTCCGCGCGATCCTAAACAACCCGGTTTCGGGATTTGGCGTGCGCTCGGTCGTGGTGGACGCGCTGGCACTCGGCCAGCCGCTTCCCGCGATGGTGCCAGACCTTCAAGCCGTACTGACGCGCCAGGCGTCCCCCTTCGCCGAACGTGTTCATGCGCTGGATGCGCTCCTTCGCCTGGGCGATGCGGGCAAGACAGCCATCCGGGCGGTCGTTGATGCGCAGCTTGGGAATTCGGAGAATGACCTGCGGCTCCGGGCGGCGATCCTTCAGGCCCTTTACGGCGATCCCTACGGCCCGCGGGAGGTGATCGCGCTGGTCCAGGCGCTGCTCGGCTCCGACAGCACCATGACGGGCGTGCTATGGGGCCTAGCCGACAAAGTGCCTGCGGCGGATCTGCCGGAGATCCTCGACGGGATTGAGCCGCCGGGCTCAGATGCGCCACCCAACAACCAAAGGGGCTGGGAAGCCGGCTCGTTCTACGCGCGCATTCTCGTGCGCGTTTGGCCGCATGCTGGTGCTGCGAAGTCGGATCGCGTGCTGCGTTGGCTGCGCAAGCGCCTCGCGTTCCGGGGCGGGCTTGGCGAAAGCCGCGCGCAGGGCCTACGTGCGGAGATGCAGGCAACGTCGGAGCGGCTGCACGCTTTGGCGGAGCATTTCTTCAGGAACGTGCCGATGGACAATCAGCGCTGGCTGGCTTTGAACCGCTTTCGCGAAGCCACGTTCTTCGAACTGCCTCCTGAAGCCCTCTCCGACATCGCCGGCAATGCTCTGGAGCTCGAATCGGACTCAGACCGCCGCCTGTTCCTTTATGAAGTCGCCTTCGGTCAAACGTTCCAGATGGCGTTTCCACAGGCGGGCACACGCTTTGATGTGCTCTATCAGCGCGCGGAAGCCGATCCCGGCCTTCGCGCGCTGCGCGACGAAGTCGTTGTAACCAAGCTTCCGCACAATTACTTCGCGGGTCGATCGGCCCGGACGTCGGATGACGGCAAGAATCGCGCGCGTCAGCAACAGGACTTTGACCGGGATATCGACGTCATTTGCAGTGGCGCGCACCTCGGCTGGCTCAAGCATCTGGCGTTCATCTACTTCGCGCTGTACTCGGACACCGACGGGAGTCTGTCGCCACGCGATCGTATCGCCGCGTGGCTTGGAGAGGAGCGCGTGGACGCCGCGCTGGAGGCCCTCGCGGCGACGCTTTCGCGTAACGACTTACCCGGGTTCAACGATGTCATGGCGCTTGCGGCCAACCACCAGCATTACGATTGGTGGTATGCGGCTCTTGCCGGCTTGAATGAGCGCTTTGCTTCCGGCCAGGGCTTCGATGGCCTGCCGGATGATGTCCTTAAGGGTCTGGTCGTCTTTGACATCACCGGTTCACTGACCGAACCACCATGGCGCAAGGCCTTGATCGAGCGCCGGCCCGAGCTGGTCCGAGACGCGTACCTCGCGGTGGTGCAATTGCGCCTGTCGCGTGGAGAACAAATCGCCGAAGGACTTAGAGAGCTTCTGCAGGAATCTGCTTTCGACGCCTACCGTCCGGCCCTGGTGGTGGATTTGCTGCGACAATTCCCCAATGCCGATCCGTTCAAGCTAGGCGAGCTCCTGGATGCGGTGGGGGCGTTGCCGTCAATCCACCAGGACTACCTGCAGCTCGCGGCGCTAATCATTTCCGGTACGCTGGCAGTCGATGAACGGCAACGCGATCTTTGGCTTGTCACGGCCTATTTGATAGCGCCCGCAACGTATGAAAACACGGTACTGCAACGCGCCACGGCGCGGCCAGGCCTGGTTTTCGACTTGCGGGACCACAGTGGCTTTGCGCGCCGCGCCCAGCCTGACCATATGCTGCCCTTGCCGATGCTCGAATTCATGGCAACGCTGACGGGCCGGTTATTTCCCAGCACGCCGCACCCTGTGGGTGGCTGGTCCGGTGATACGAATGCGTGGGATGCCTCGGAGCATTTTCGCACGTTGATCAACAGGATTTCGGCCTCGCCGAGGCCGGCCGCGACCGAAGCCCTCCAGCGGCTTGAGGGCGATCCGCAACTTGCCTCTTATCGGCCCGATGTTCTTTTTGCTTTGGCAAATCAGCGGCAGCGCCGCCGGGATGCCGAATATGACCGCCCCGATTGGCCGAAGACGGTCGCGGCGCTGGCCAACCGCGCGCCGGCGACGATCGCCGATTTTCATGCACTGCTGGTGGCGCAGCTACGCGATCTTGCGCATCGCATCGCCCGCGCCAACACCGACATCTTCAAGCAGTTCTGGAATCTCGACGGTTACGCAAGGATCACAGAGCCTCGCCCCGAGGAAGCGTGCCGGGACGATGTCATCACGTTGCTCAAGCCCGTCCTCAACCCGCTCGGCATCATGGTGGAGCCTGAAGGGCACATGGTGGCCGACAAGCGCGCGGATATTTCCGCCGCAATGCCGGGGCGCAAAATCCTTTGCGAGCTGAAGCGCGACTATCATGCGGAAGTCTGGACGGCGATGACTGGGCAGCTTGAGCGGTTCTATGCCCACGACCCGGAAGCCAAAGGCTTTGGAATTTATGTCGTGTTTTGGTTTGGGGCAAAACGGCCGACGGATGTTCCCGCGCCACCCAATGGAATGCCGCGACCGAAAGCAGCCGCCGAAATGGAGGCGATGCTGCAAGCGCTTCTGCCCGCCGACATGCGCAAGCGCCTGGCGGTCATCGTCATCGACGTGTCAGGCGAGGTGTAGCGGGGCGGCGCCGTGGGACGATATGGTCGTTAGAAAGGAAGGCTTGCAGCTCCTCGGTGGCGTCGCGAACGCCAGACCGTTTCTGTAGTCCGATTCTGCCCCATAGATTCTGATCGACCATTTGCCAGTAATTGAAGGCAAGCGGAAATGGGAGCTCTTGGGCAAAACGCATTCGCATCGTCAGCAGTGGAGCTTACCCATCGACCACAATGTTTTCCTGCTCGGCCCAGGCAAGCTCCGCGGCAGCGGCGAGCTCCTTGATCGAGACGGCAGACGCCTTCCGGTAGAGCAGCAGCCGTTCCAGGACTAATGGGGAGAGGTAAGCCAGTCGCAACATTCTGCCCACGAATCTGTCCGAGACCTTCTCGGCGTCGGCAATGTCCTGGATCGTCGCCACGTCACCGCTCTCCAACTGGCGCCGCCAACGCCATGCCCGGGCAATTGCCCGCAATAGGTGCGGCTCCTGAGATGGAGGCTCGAGTTCGACATCATCCGGCGGCACGATGCGCGGCCGGCCATTGCGGTGCTTCACCTTAAGCGGGATCACGACGCGGATGGTGGATGGCGCGGTGGTCATGCGATGGCCTCCTCACGCGCTGGGTTCAGCATCTCGCGCATCACGGTGCCGAGACCTTCCGTACGCAGATCGACGGCGAGCCCATCGGTGGTCACGGTCACCCGTTCCACCAGCAGCCGCACGATGCGCGCCTGCTCGGCTGGGAACAATGCCGACCAAATCTCGCCGAAACGGTCGATAGCAGCAACCGCGTCGCGCTCCTCGATGGACGGCGATTTCTTTCTAGCGGCGGCCACGGTCTGTGCAACGATCTCCGGCGCGCGCACCAGGCGGCGGATTTCCCGCACCACGGCAGTCTCAACGACGTCGGCCGGCAGGCGCAAGGGTGTTGCCGTGCCAGCCGCCCCTCGCCCGCGGATCGCATCCGTCGACACGTAGTAGCGATAGAGCCGGCTGCCCTTCTTCGTGTAGGCGGGAGTCATAGCGCGGCCGATCTCGGTGAATATCAGGCCCCTCAGCAGGGTGGGCGCCGCGCTGCGCGTCACGCCCGCACGCACATGGCTGTTGGTGGAGAGGATCGCCTGCACCTTGTCGAAGGTGTCGCGGTCAATGATCGGTTCGTGCTCGCCGGGATAGCTCGTACCCTTATGCACCGCGTCACCGACATAGACGCGGTTGTTGAGCAACTTGTAGACGACCCCCTTGTCGAACGGCTTGCCCCGCTTGCTCACCCGTCCTTCCGACTGCATTTCGCGCACGACCATGGTGACCGAGCCCCCGCGAATGAATCGCTCGAAGATGTGCCGGACCAGCGCTGCTTCGGCCTCGTTGACGACGAGCTTCCTGTCTTTCACGTCGTAGCCGAGCGGCACGAACCCACCCATCCACATGCCGCGCTTGCGCGAGGCAGCGAATTTGTCGCGAATGCGCTCGCCAATCACCTCGCGCTCGAACTGGGCAAAGGAGAGAAGAATGTTAAGCGTCAGCCGTCCCATCGAAGTGGTGGTATTGAACGACTGAGTCACCGACACGAAAGTAACGCTGCAGCGGTCGAACACCTCGACCAGCTTGGCAAAATCCATCAGCGATCGGCTCAACCGGTCGATCTTGTAGACCACCACCACGTCGATAAGCCCGGCTTCGATATCGGCAATGAGCCGCTGCAGTCCCGGCCGCTCCAGGGTCCCGCCCGAGAAGCCGGCATCATCGTAGCGGTCACGGAGAGCCACCCAGCCCTCGGCCTTCTGGCTCGCGGTATAGGCTTCGCAGGCATCGCGCTGTGCGTCGAGGCTGTTGAATTCCTGTTCCAGACCTTCTTCCGAGGATTTGCGAGTATAAATGGCGCAGCGCTGGCGGCGCGGCATGGCGACAACGGAAGAGTTCTTCATCGCTCGCCTCGCTTGATCTCGCGGATGCCGAAGAAGCGCCAACCGTTCCAACGCGTACCGGCAATTGCGCGGGCGATGGCGGAGAGCGACTTGTACTTGCGCCCCTCGAATTCGAAGCCGTCACGCAAGACGGTGACGGTGTGCTCGACGCCATTCCACTCCCGCACCAGCCGCGTGCCGACCACCGGCATGCGCGACTCGCGGATCATCGTCTTGCGCCCCGGCTTGCCGTTCAATTCGTCGGCAAGCGCATCGAGCAGTCGAACGGTCTCGCGCGACGGGCCGCCGAAGGCCAGTTCCTGGATGCGGTAGCCAAGCCTGAGTTCCAGGAAGGCGCGGCTGTTGTTGGGGGCATCTGCCCCGAACAGGCCCCGCCATTCGGCCTTGAGATCAGTGACGCTCATCGCCTTCAGCGCGGCCAGGCGGGCCAGCACCGTAGCATCACGGTTGGTATCATCGCTGGGCCGCGGCGGCTCGGCCCTCATCATGTTTGCAGCTGAACTTCGTCTCATCATCATGCCTTTCTCTTTGCGAGGGTTGCGGCATGACTGCGTTGGTCGGGCGGGAAGTCGAGGTAACTGTCTCCACGGTCCGCGGATAAAGGACTTGACTGGCCTGCGTGGAGCCGGACCAGCGCCATACCCAGAATGTGGCCGACCTCGGCGAGGCGCTCGCCCGGCGTCATCCGCTCAGGATCGATGGCGTTGGGGCCGGCGAGGCTTGCGTGCATGGAACGGAGACCGTCCGCAAACAGGTGTCGATTGCCGGACGGTAGGTACCGGCTTCACGAAATAGAAGCAAAATCAGACGCTTATCGAGATTGCGCGCAAAGAAAGGAAGTTGTGCGTGCCTCCTCGCACAACGCCGATTGACTCTCGCTCGCATGAGAACAAAAATAGAACAGAGCCTGCCGGATGCTGTCACCGGCATGAGCATCGGCAAGCCGCGCGCCGGTGCCAGTCCGAGGAAGGAACAGGAGATGACCGAGCAGCCAGGTGGCGTTATCGCCGCAACCGAACATGATCAGGACATCCACCGGTCGCACCACCGAATCTTGAGCTTGGCGGTGGCGGGCGGCTTTCTCGACGGCACGAAACTGGAATTCAGCGACGGCCTCAATTGCGTCATCGGCGGACGCGGCACCGGCAAGACCACGGTCCTCGAGTTCATCCGCTACATCCTCGGCATGATGCCCGACCCCGCCGACAGCAGGCCGCGCTCCAAGGCCATCGAAGGCCATGTGCGCGGTAATCTCAGCAGCGGGACGATCCATCTCGAAGTCGAGACCAAGCACGGCACCCGCTATCGCGCGGAAAGGCCGTGGGGGGACGACGTCCAGGTCCTGGACAGCGACGGTGACCCGGTTCCGGTTTCCCTCGACCGCGATCTCGTGTTCAAGGCCGACATCTACAGCCAGAACGAAATCGAGGAGATCGCGACTAATCTGCGGTTCCAGCTCTCTCTAATCGACAAGTTCGCCGAGGAATCCATTCGCACAGCGAGCGCCGATATTCAGAAGGCCAAACGCGCCATCGAGCAAAGCTCTTTGGATCTGCGAAATCTCGATCATCGCATTCGCGAGATTCAGGACGTCGTGCCCGAGATTGAGGTCGTCGGCAAGCGCCTGCAGGAAATGCAGGTCGTCGAGGGGGCGGATGCGCAGCTGATCAACGCGGCTCATGCGCACAAGGCGCTGCGGACACGGGAGGCAGAAGCAATCGCCGATCTGCGTAACGCGGTTGGCACCGCCGCCGCGGGCTTCAAGCAATTTGTCGATTCGGTCGCCGAGGATTGCGCCACCGCCATCGGCGACGGATTTCGCGAGGGGCCGAACGGAGCCTTGTTCGTGGAGCTGGAGACGGCGATCGAGGAGTTTGTCGGCGTGTTCCGTGACGCCGTGCCGAAGATCCAGAGCCGCTACAAAGGTCTCGCGTCGAATCTCGACAGCACGGAGCGCCGGCTGGCGGCTGCACATGCCCGTCAGGAGCAGCAGTATCGCGAGATAATCGCCCGCTCGACGCAGGAGAAACAGCGTGCCGCCGAAAGGGCGAAGCTGCAGCAGCGACACCTGGCACTGACCAAGTCGCGGCAGGAGCTCGATGCCCTGCTCCAGAAGCGCAAAGCCCTGGAGGGCAGCCACCGCCAGATGAACACGAAACTCTCCGAGCTGCGTGACCGGCGCTTCCGTCTGCGCAAGGAGGTGGCCGAGCGGCTCTCCGCCGCGCTCAAACCCACCATACGGGTGTCCATCACCCAGGCCGGCGATCGATCCGGCTACGAGGCTCTGCTGAAGGACATGCTCAAGGGGTCCGGCCTCCAGTACAACCGCATCGTTTTGCGCATCGTCGAGAGCCTGTCTCCAGAGGAGCTGTCACGGATCGTCCGCAAAGGCGATGCGGCACGCCTCGCCGAGGACGGTGGCATCGCCGAAGACCAGGCGCTCCGCATTATCACCCACCTTCAGGATAGTGACCACATCGGCAAGCTGGAGACCGTCGATCTCGAGGACGAGCCGCTGATCGCGCTGAAGGACGGCGCCGACTTCAAAAACTCGGCAGACCTCTCCACCGGCCAGCGCTGCACCGTCATCCTTCCTATCCTACTGCTCGAAAGCGAACGGCCGCTGTTGATCGACCAGCCCGAGGACAATCTCGACAATGCCTTCGTCTATGACACGATCGTCAAAAACCTGCGCGAGGCCAAGGGAAGCCGGCAGCTCATCTTCGTGACTCACAATCCAAACATTCCCGTCCTCGGCGAGGCGGAACGGGTGTTTGTCTTCACGTCCGACGGCCGGCACGGCGCCGTCTCCCATGTGGGAACAGTGGATGATGTGAAGGGGCAGATTGAGCACCTGCTCGAAGGCGGCAAGGAAGCCTTCGTCCTCCGCATGCAGAAATACGGCCACTGAGGCGGCCCGCCATGACGGAGGAGGAAGAACAGGCCCTGCTCGGGGAGCTCGACGCGGAGGACTGGGGCACGGTGCGCGAAGCCGTGGAGCTCGCCGGAGACTGGCTCCGCACGCGGCAGGTCGACGATCTCCTGAGGGTCGAACTCGCGTCCCGTCTCCTGCGCTTGTCGTCTCATCCCAAGTGGGAGGTCCGCAAGGCCGTCGCCCATGCCGTGCTCTTCCTCCGTCATGACGCTTTTCATGCGGTGGTCGCCCGGATCGTCGAGGACGAGAACGCCTGGGTCCGAGAGGCGGCACGAAAGACCGTTCAGCGACGAGAGGGTCTCACCCGGGCTGACATTCATGGCGACAATCGCGGCGACGCGATTCTCGGCCTTCTGTCCGCTCTGGAAACGCGATACGGGCTGCGCGCCCGGCGGGCAGCCCTCAACGTCGCCGATCATCTCCATCACCGCTTCGTGCGCGAGGCGTATCACGAGATCGTCCGGATCATAGCGCCGCTCGATGCATCTCTGCTCAACCTCGAAAACGAACTTGCCGGCGTCCCGGGTGTCCCTGACCACACGCTCCTGCACGTGCGTCGCGCCCAGGCGCGCGTACGGCTGATCACCGAATTCCTGGACAATCTTCGGGATTTCACGACGGAAATGCCGGCCGAATTTACTGTGGAGGCGCTACTCCCGATTGTGACCGAAGCGGTAGAGCTCGGCCTGAGCCATATCGATCGTCCCGCCGCTAACATCGACGTGCGGCACGCGGTGGACGAGTCGCTGAAACTGGAAGCGAACCGGTCGCGCTTACTCCAAGCCCTCATCAACATCATCGTCAATGCTGTCGAGGCTTGCACGGATCGCACGGGTCCCGGAGTTCTGACCATTTCTGCCCAGCCGCAGACCGATACGCACATCAAGATCGCGATCGCCGACAATGGCTGCGGCATGAGCGAGGAAGCGGTGCGGGACTGCACTCAGCTCTACAGCACGGGCAAACAGGGCGGCATGGGCTTCGGCCTTCCGCTCGCGAAGAAGATCATCGAGATCGACCACCGCGGCACGCTGTTAATCGAAAGCCGGAAGGAGGTGGGCACCACCGCAACGATCGTATTGCCCATGGAACAGGTGCGTTCGGAGGATTGAGCCCCGATGGCCGAACGTCACACGGCCCTCATCGTTGAAGATGAGCCCGAGATGGCCGCCGAGATCGCCGATCTGCTGCGGTCCTTCGGACATGACCACCTGCATGTCGAAACCTTGGCCGATGCCAAGGCGCGCCTCGATGAGGGCGGCTTCTGCTACGTGCTGCTTGATCTGCAGATCAAGGCGGACGGTCAGTCAATCAAGCCGAGGGTGGAATCAGGGATGTCGCTTCTGCGCGAGATACGCCGGCGCTTCCCCCACCGCAGCGCCAACGACCTGCATTTGATGCCGGTACTGGTCGTCAGCGGGCACGGGAAGGAACCGAAGAACATCATCGGCGCCTTCAAGGATGGCATCGACGATTTTATCATGAAGCCGTTGAGCGTCGACGGGCAGGACGTTGGCGGCAAGATCCGCCGCTGCCTGGAGCTCGCCGGCCGAGATGACCATGGCGCTTGCGGCGCATGTAATCATGCGGCTGTGGTCGGCCAGGCGGAGAACGCGCCCACCGGAGCAGCGTTCTGGCACGCGCCCGACTATTCGGAGATTCGTCTGCACGGCGAGCGCTATTATTTTACGGGCGATATTCAGCGCGCTGCGATCGGCTTTCTCCATGCAGCAGCCAAGTCGGATGAGCCGTGGCGCTCAGGCAAGGTCATCCTGACGACGGCTAAATCAAGCGACACCAACATGCGCATGGTCAATTTGTTCGGTCGCCATCCCGCCTGGGGCGTACTGCTGCTCTCGGATCGGCGAGGAAAATACTGTCTAAGGACAGAGTAGCCCTTCGCAAACCCATCCATCACCGGTCCATCACCGAGCCGGCAGCGTCCAACAGCGATCCACCACCGATCCTGCGGACAGAATTTCTCCGCACATCCATCCTCTCCGCAGGTTTTCGCTGAAAGCCGAAGGAGAGGAGCATGACCGTCCGGCATCTCAATCAGATTGAGCTGGCCCAGCGCTGGCGGATCAGCCCTCGCACGCTGGAGCGTTGGCGCTGGCTGGGCCAAGGGCCGCAGCACCTCAAGATCGGCGGGCGCGTCGTCTACCGCCTCGAAGATGTTGAAACCTTCGAAGCCGAGAAGAGGCGGGAGTCGAGCCGATGAACGCAGTAACGCAAGGCCGCGTTTTCGCGGAAGCCCGCTCCGATAACTTTGTTTTCGCTCCGGTTCGCGGGCGAAACAGGGCGAAGTCATTCGAATTGGTGCCCGGCGGGCGAGCCGGTATTTCAATGGGAATGAAGACCGCCGATCACGTCTCCGTCCTGTTCGCGAACGAAGTCGCGCTCACGGCCTGGCTCAGCCGGGCAGCGCCCGGCGAGACGATCGAATATCACCGCGGGTTTCTCGGGATCGACCGCACGCCGCTGGGCCAGCCGATGAGTCCCGAGGATCGCGGCCATCTCATTCGCATCGCTGAATGCGCCATGCGGCTTGCCGAGCAGAGCCTCGTCCATCTCGTCCAACGCCGGCTCGGCGCCGACACCTTCAGCTATCTGGCCGTAGCGCGAGCGCGACCCGCTGGCGCGGCGCTCTCGTATTCCACCCTGATTGTCGAGGAGGCCGCCTGATGCCCGCGTCCAACCACCTGTCGCTCGACGAAATCCGAAAGCTTCCGATCGGCGAGATTGCCGCGCTGCCGGCAGATCAACTCGCTCTTCTCCAGCAGGATGCCGAGGCTGCGTTCGAAGCGGCAAAGCACCTCAAGGACTGGCTCGATGGCGCCATTGCGCTTCGCTACGGCGACCGAGCCGCCTCTGCCCGTGCCGCGGAAGACAAGGACACCGGCACGGTGCGTTTCGATGACGGGCCGGTCACGGTCGTCGCCGATCTGCCGAAACGAGTCGAATGGGACCAGGGGCAGCTTGTCGCGCTGGTCGAGCGCATTCGCGCCAGTGGCGAGGATCCGACCGAATACGTCGAGCTCGCGTTCAAGGTGCCCGAGCGAAAATACGCCGCCTGGCCTGCACACATCCGTGCCGCGTTCGCGCCAGCGCGCACCGTGAGGACCGGTAAGCCCAGCTTCGTGCTGCAACTTCGTAAGGAGTCCTGAGAACAACGGCGGGGCGGCCCACTCCGCAAGGACGGGCGGGCAATCCTTCGGCGCCCGGTCAACGCCCCGCCGTTTCCCAATCCGACCAACGATCGAAGAGCCGACATCCGGCGCAAGGATGAGGAGAGCAAATCAATGCCGGTTCGCATCGTGACCGCCGATGAGCGACTCGCCGGTGCCAATAACAAGACCTCCGTCGCCATCTTCGGACCTGCGGGTTGCGGCAAAACTTCGCTGTTACGGACGCTCCCGCCCGACCAGACCGTCTGCCTCGATCTCGAGGCTGGCATGAAATCTGTCCAGGACTGGCCAGGCGCCAGCATTCCGATCCGCAGCTTCGTCGATTTCCGCGATCTCGTGGTCCTGATCGGAGGCCCGGATCCTGCCGCTGATCCCAATGCCTGGTACAGCGCGCAGCATCTTCAGCACGCCCGCGGCGTCTATGCCGGCAGCGGCATCGAGGACTTCCTGCGGTCGAAATCGATCGTCTTCGTCGACAGCATCACCGATCTCACCCGCCAGGTCATGGTGTATGCCCGCCAGCAGCCGGAAGCCTTTTCCGAGCGTACCGGAAAGCCCGACGTGCGCGGCGCCTACGGCTTGCTTGGCCGCGAGGTGATTCAGGCGCTCAAGCATCTGCAGCACGCGCCCGGCAAGACCGTGATCTTTGTCGGCGTGCTGGAGAAGGTCACTGACGAGTTCAGCGTCACGACCTGGCAGCCGCAAATGGAAGGCTCCAAGGCCGGCCGCGAACTGCCCGGCATCGTCGACCAGGTGATCTCGCTGCACCTGTTCTCGCGCGACGCCGACGGTGGCTACGTGCTCGACGAGAAGGCGAGCGAACGCCGGCTCGTCTGCCGCGCAGGCAACCCATTCGGTCTGCCCGCCAAGGACCGCAGCGGCCGGCTCGATGTGACCGAACCACCCGATCTCGGTGCGCTGCTCGCCAAGATCAACACGCCACCGATAACGCACACCCGCGCAGCCTGATCGAATTTCCAACAGAGGAGACAGACGATGTACGATCTCAACGACGCCCAGCCGCAGATGGCGCCCATGGGCGAACTGATCCCCGATGGGACGTTCGCCAAGGTGAAGATGACCATTCGCCCGGGCGGCGTGAACGGTTCGACGCCGATGGATGCCAACCTGCTCAAGGCCTCGCAATCGAGCGATGCCAAGATGCTCGACTGCGAATTCACCGTGGTGGCGGGACCTTATGCCCGGCGTAAGTTCTGGCAGAATTTTACGGTCGCCGGCGGAAAGGTCGACGAGAAGGGCCAGTCCAAGGGCTGGAACATCTCCAAGAGCGCGTTCCGTGCCATGGTCGACAGCGCGCTCGGTCTCGATCCCAAGGACGAGAGCCCCGCCGCGAAACAGAAGCGCGTCATCCAGGGGCTGAAGCAACTCGACGGTATCGCGTTCGCGGCCCGTATCATGATCGAGCCGGCGTCGAACCCGCAGTACAAGGACCAGAACAAGCTCGCCAACGTGGTGCTGCCGGGCGAGCCGCAATACGCGGCGATCATGCGCGGTGAGACCGTGCAGCCGGACCCGGTCAACGCCAAGCCGCGCAAACCAACAGACTCCGCCACACAGGCGCCCGCCTGGGGCAACCAGCCAAACCCCGCGCCGGCGCCAACGGGCGTGCCGTGGGCGAACCAGGGCGCAACCAACCCGCCTCAGGGCGCTCCCGCGACCGGCCCAGCCTGGCTCAATGGCTGAGGCTTCGAGCGCACGCATGACCGATGACGAATGGCAGGCGCATGTCACGCATGAAGCGGCGAAGGCGATCGGCGAATGGCTCGAAGGAAGAGGAGGCCTGCACCAGCCCATCCGCTGCTTGACCATGCCCGAGCTCGAGGCGATGGCGCAGAACGCGATCAGCGTCTTCATCGTGAAGGCGTCGGAGCGAATCGCCCATCGCCGCGACGAGCCCGGGTCGCAGAAGCTCTCGACGCTGCTTCTGGGGTGAGGGCTTGCGCTTTCTGCAGCCGGGAAGCTCGCGGTTTCTACTACACCCACCAGCTCCGCGCAGATCGCTATCCGACTTATCCCTTCTGCTCGATGCGCTGCCTCACGGCGGGTAGCGCCATCGCCAAGAGGAAACGCGGAATGATCGACAAGACCGACATGGAGATACGCGCGATCAAGGACGCGCGCCGCCTTCTCGCAGAAGTCCTCACCGAACTGGGCCTGATGGAGCCGTTCCACGATCGCACCGCCGAAGAAATCGATCGGATCATCGAGGCCTGCGTCGATGGCTTCCAGAATTCCATGCAGCGCCAGTCGCTCAACGACGACATCCCATTTTGAGGTTCGTCAATGATCGACCTGAACCACGGATCCGGATGCCAATACGAGGGCCCCAGCCGAGCACCGGGCATCGGTATCCCGGTCAATGCAGCGATCGATAATGCGCTCATTGCCCGCGACCGTGCACAACCGCCGCGGCGCTACGTCAGCACGTCCGGACTCGGCCGCGAATGCCTGCGGCAGATTCAGTACGACTATCTTGCCGTCCCGAAGGACGAGGGTCGTGAGTTCGAACCGAAGACGCTGCGCATCTTCGAAGCCGGCCATCGCGGCGAGGATATCGTGGCAGCGTGGCTGCGCGCCGCCGGGTTCGACCTGCGCACGCAACGCTCAGATAGCCGACAGTTCGGATTTTCGGCCCTCGACGGTCGCTTCCGGGGTCACATCGATGGCTGTCTCGTTGGTGGCCCAGTCGCGATGGATTTTCCGGCGCTCTGGGAAAACAAGGCAGTAGGCGCCGCGCCCTGGAAGGAGGTCGTCAAGAAGGGCGTCGTGTTGGCGAGGCCGCTCTATGCCGCGCAGATTGCGCTCTATCAGGCCTATCTCGAGCTGCCGAATCCCGCACTCTTCACCGCGCTCAATCGAGACACGTTCGAGCTTCACTGCGAGCTAGTTCCGTTCGATGCGGTACTTGCCCAACGCGCCAGTGATCGAGCCGTTCAGATCGTGCGTGCGAGCGAAGCGCAAGAGCTCCTGCCGCGCGCCGCCGCCGACCGAAGCTCGGCCGTCTGCCGTGGCGGATGGACGTCTGGCGAGTGGCACGCGCCCTGCGCCTGGCAGGACCGGTGCTGGAGGACGGCGCAATGACCGATATTACGCCCTCCGACACGCAGGCGCGTGCCATTGCCGCCATTAAGGACTGGTTTCAGAACCGGACCGACAAGCAGCAGGTATTCAGGCTGTTTGGCTATGCCGGCACCGGCAAGAGCACGGTCCTCAAGTTCGCGCTCGACGAGCTCGGGCTTGAACCGCACAAAAGCGATCGTGAGGGCGGTACCTGCGTTCCTGGCGTTGTCACCGCAACATTCACCGGCAAAGCCGCGCTGGTACTGCGTCGGAAGGGCACGCCGGCGCGCACCATCCACAGCCTCATCTACAGCGTGATCGTCGCCACCGACGAGGAAATCGAGGCAGCAAGCAAAAAGATCGCAGAAGCAGAGAACGCCGCGCGCCGGCTCAGAGACTTCGAACGCACCGCCGCTGAAGCGGCGATCGAGGCGATGCGGCAGGCGTTGTCGCAGATGAAGAAGCCGCGCTTTGCGCTCAACCCGCAGAGCGACGCCGCGCATGCCAAGCTGATCGTGCTCGATGAGGTCTCGATGGTCGGCGAAGAGATGGCGCGCGACCTGATGAGCTTCGGCAAACCCATCCTGGTGCTCGGCGATCCCGGCCAACTTCCGCCGATCAAGGGCGAAGGCGCGTTCACCAACGAGGCGCCAGATGTCATGCTGACCGAGATCCATCGGCAAGCCGAGGAAAGCGCCATCATCCGGCTCGCCACCATGGCGCGCCGGGGCGAGCCGATCGGCTTCGGCCAGTACGACACGTTCGTCTGGAAGATGCGCAAGATGGATGTGACGCCGGAGCAATGCCTGCGCGGGGGTCAGGTGATCTGCGGGCTCAACGCCACGCGGCTCCAGCTCAACAACGCCATGCGGAGTGCCGCCGGTTTCGGCGGCGGCTTTCTGCCGACCGGTCATGGCGAGAAGATCATCTGCCTCAAGAATGAGAACGATCGCGGCCTGATCAACGGCATGTTCGTTACCCTCGACGACATCGTCGACGAGGGCAGTCTCTTCTTCTCCGCGACGGTCACCGACGAGGAGGGCAACCCGATCGGTCGTCTAGGGAGCGACGGCAACCGAGAGCGGCTGCGCATCTACAAGGGTCATTTCGAGGACCATGTCGCGTTCGATCGGCAGCGCCATGACCGCGACTGGAGGCACAAGCGCAATCTGACCGAGGCGACGTTCGGCTGGGCGATCACTGGGCACAAGTCGCAAGGCTCACAATGGGAGAACGTCATCGTTTGGGATGACGGTCTCGGCCGCAACGAGGCGGACCGGCGCCGCTGGCTCTACACCGTGATCACGCGCGCCGAGCGGGGGCTGGTGATTCTCGCATGATCGATCTCAACGAGGTCTGGAGGCCGCCCGCCCGATACGACCTCCGCGAGATTCGTGAGCGGCTTTGTGCGACGGCAGCCGAGTGGCTGCCGCCGCTGTTTCCGCATGCGCGACTATCGGCCGACGGCAAGACGTTGCGCTGTGCCGATCTGTCCGGTCGTGCGCCGCGCAATGAAGGCTCGTGTGTCATCCACCTCCGGGGCCCGCGCGCCGGTTGGGGTTACGATCACGCCACCGGCGAGTGCGCGGGTCCGATCGACATGATCCACCATGGCACCGGGCTCACACCACCGGCGCTGTTCGAGGAAGCCGCGCGCAATGCCCGGCTCGACCGGCCGGCGCCAGTGAGACCGGCGCCGGCGCCGCGCCGGGACCACAGTCATGAGGTCGCCCGCATTCTTGCGGGCTGTCAGCCGCTCGCGGGCACCCCCGGCGAGGTCTATCTGCGCAGCCGCGGCCTCTCCGACCCCGGCTCTGCCGACCTTCTGTTCAACCCCGACTTGACCGACTACGAGGCAAAGCGTGGCTGGCCCGGCATGGTGGCGATCGTCCGCGATGGTGCGGGCGCGACTACCGGCGGGATCCACCGCACGTTTCTGCTCGATGATGGATCGGGCAAGGCACCCGCCGGCAAGAAGATGCTTGATCCGGTCGCCGGCGGTTCGGTCCGGCTTGCCCCACCGCATGAGGACGGTCGCCTCGGCATTGCTGAAGGCATCGAAACAGCCCTCTCGGCGCAGGTGGTCTTCAGGATTCCGACCTGGGCCGCTCTGTCCGCCGACGGATTACGCCGCTGGGAGTGGCCGCAGGGCATCAAACACGTGATCATCTTCGCCGACGCCGGCGATGCAGGGATGCAGGCTGCCGCCGCGCTCGCCGACCGGCTCAATGCCGCCGACATACCGAACACCATCGTTCGCCCGCTGCATGGCGACGATTTCAACGACGATCTGCTGCACGGGGCGACGGCCGCCGACTACCAGCAATCGGAACCCATTGCGGTGAGCACGCCCGTCGCGCCGGCGAGTGTTGCGGAGTTTGAAGTAGCCGCCCGCGGCCTGACAAACCCGCCCGACATCACGGCTCTGGGTGCCTTGCTTGGTCAGCTCGTCCTGGCGCGCCTGGAGCCCTTGCCCGAGCGCCAGGTGCTATCGGCGATCAAGAGCGCCTCCGGCATCGCTGTCTCCATTCTGGAAAAGCAGATCGGCGAGCTCCGCCACCGCCTGAATACCACCGGAGATATCCACCACCGGCCCGTTCGCCCCCGCTGGGCAAACCAGCTCCGCCTCGATCTCACCGGCACGCCCGAGCGCAATGAGGCCAACGTCATCACCGCGCTCTCCAATGACGCGGTGTTCGCAGGCGCCATGGTGTTCGACGAGTTCCGCCAGGAAGTGCTGGTGATGCGGCCACTGCCCTGGGACGAACAGCCGCCCACTCTGCCGCGTGCATGGACCGATGCGGATGATGTGCGCTGCGCCGAGTGGCTGCAGCGCCGCGAGATCAATGTCTCACCTATCACGGTCAGCCGCGGTGTAGGCGCGGTCGCACGTGAGATTCGTATTCACCCGGTGCGCGATTATTTGGCGAGCCTGCGCTGGGATGGCGTGCCGAGGCTGGAACGATGGGTGATCGTTTATCTCGGCGCCGACGACACTCCGCTCAACCGCGCCATCGGCTCGCGGTGGACGATCTCGGGTGTCGCTCGCATCATGCAGCCCGGGTGCAAGGTCGATCACATGCTGATTCTCGAAGGGCCGCAGGGCAGTAAGAAGTCCAGTGCGATCAAGGTGCTCGCCTGCGCAGACTGGTTTACCGACGAGCTCGCCGAGATCGGCAGCAAAGATGCCGCGCAACAAATGCGCGGAATCTGGGTTGTCGAATTCGCCGAGCTCGATGCCATCAGTCGCGCCGAGGTGTCGCGGATCAAGGCATTTCTGACCCGCACCACCGACCGTTATCGCCCGCCCTACGAGCGCTATGTGATCACGGTGCCGCGTCAATGCATCTTTGCCGGCAGCGTCAATCCAGAAACGTATTTGCGCGACGAGACCGGCAACCGACGCTTCTGGCCGATCCGTTGCGGGATGATCGACGTCGACGGGCTTGCGCGCGACCGCGATCAGCTGTGGGCCGAAGCGGTCGCGCGCTATCGTGAAGGCGCCATCTGGTGGCTCGACGACCCGGAGCTGATCGCTCTTGCCAAGGCCGAGCAGGATCAGCGCTACCACGCCGACGCCTGGGACGCCCGTATCGATCGGTGGCTCGTCTATGAGCGGCGGCGTGTCAATCATGGCTACGCCAACTACGATGATTGGCACGACGAGGAAATGGAGCGGCCGACTCCGCTAACCGACGTATCCGTGGGTGAAATCCTCGAAGGTGCACTTGGGATCGAGCCAGCGCGATGGACGAAGGCCGATCAGATGCGCGTTGGCGCGTACCTCAAGACGAGGCAATGGGTAAGATATCAGGCACGCAACGGAGCGGTTAGGGAGTGGCGGTATAGAAGATCGGTGGCCGAGTGAACCATCGGATTAGTGTCGGTATGCGGGTCAATTCGAACGCTCAGAGCGGATAGCGCGATGGATCGACGCGCACGGGTCGCGATAGCTGCATTAAAGTTCAATACGCATCGCGCATCTGAACTTTCCCCGCGGTTCGATCATCTTAAACCCGCAAGCGCGGAAAGACGAATCGACTCCAATGAACGTGTCCACATAACCGGCTCTGCCTTTCATTACTTGTGGAAAAGCATCCAACGCCGGCGCTTTGTTTGTTTTGGCAAACCAGATCGCACCCTGCAGAAGGTAGCGCATATAACCTTGATTTCTGTAGCCTGCCTTGACGAAGAAGCATGACACCCGCCAGGCCTTAATTTCGTCTATCGATTTAGAAACGTGCGAGCGTTCGAAAGTGGGGAGTGAGCCTGGGGGCGTCACAGCGCACCATCCCACCGCAATATCATCCTTGAACAGCAGGACGCCTACGTGTTCTTTCCGTCTCACGATTTGCTTAAATCTCGTTCGGCGCTCCTCTTTAGTCAGGGCTTGCCATTCCGGACGAGGCAGTCGCCACCACATGCACCAACATCCACCATTTGCGCCCTGGAGGCGGCCGAACAGTTCCTCAAACTTGTCCCAATTCTGAGACGTCAACGGCTCAACTTTGTGTTTGCTGTCGAGCTTAAGGTGCATGGCTCAGCCTAATAGCTCTTCATTGTAAGCGCGACGCGGTGGCCACGGATTGAAGTATTTGGCCTCTTCGCTAATTGGATGGCCGTGAAACAGCCCATAGTTAACATGAGATGACTGAAACTTCCCCGAGCTGATGTAGTCCAAGATGAGATGAGGCCATACCTCCAAATTTTCGGTGGAATCGAGCCGCGCATCGCGAGTCACCGAACCAGGAATAAGAACGTCAGTATGATAGGCTGCGGAGTACCTCCTGACTTCGCCCACTGATTTGCTGATTTGAAACGGACAGCGCTCACCTGGTTTTGATCCGTGATGCCAGCTGGTAGAAAATGCGCGATCGTGGCCGATGCCGCCGTTTCCAATCGAGCGAAGGGCAAGGTCGAACATCATCTTGACGGCAGATTCGAAGTCCGGCGCCAAGCCGCGCATCACGAGCGAGTTGGCCAAGTGGCCTGGTGAATTAACGGAAATCACCATGCCGCCGGGGACTCTACGATCATGGTTCAACGTTCGATGCGCTCCGGAATAGAATATGTTGACGCCGGCCTTGAATAGTTTCCAGGCCCCGGCCGCGCGAAGAGGCATCGCTTCCGTATAAATCGTGTCCAGCTCTATAGGGGCAGCCTCGATTAGGTACAGACTTGAGATGCGCTGACATATCTGGATCAGCTCATCGCTAGGTTTGCACCACGCGAGGCGCTTCGAGAGAAGCATGATTAAGAACCCGTGCGAGAGACCTGCCGCGGCACGATCTTTCCATTGCCTCCGTGCGCGTTGAATCTTGCCAGATATTACTGACTCGCCATCTGCGATGTCGGACTCTTCTAGCCAGCAGACGTCGAAATCAAATCCTTTCAGGCCTTTCGATGCAATGCGCCCGAATAGACAAGGTTGGTGACGCGAAAGCCATTCGCGCAGCAGCTGGTGTTTCTCTTCTCGTCCGATTGCTCTGTCGAAGAGCGTGGCATGCGCGTTGTCCATGTCGCTTCCAAAGCTGAACTCTGGGTCGAGTTTTTCCGCCTGATCGATGAGAACACTGAGAGGGGGTTCGATTGGTACCGCGCCCTCCGGCAGGAGGAGCGGCCTAGAAGGTCCGGGCAAGACTGTCCGGTACCCCGGAGCCAAATCGATATCCCAGCTCCGGTCTCGGGGAATGAGGGGGCGCTGGTCGAAGAAGGGAGCTAGCCTCCCGAGAACATCCAAATTCACGGCCGCGGGATGCATTGAGCGCCTCGTTCGATTAATCGAACATATTCGTTTGATTAATAGGACTGGACTGGCTAAGTTGTCAACCGATCCGAACGATTTCGTTCGGTTGACAAAACGAATTGGCGTATAGATATACGCGCCGACTCACCGCCTGCGTCGCGCGCTCTGAGGTTCCCATGCTGGATTTCGCCGCTCGTCTCAAGCAACTTCGGCTTGAAAAAGGCCAGTCTTTGCAGGATGTTGCCGACGCCGTTCAAGCTTCCAAAGCGCACATTTGGGAGATCGAGAACGGAAAAAGCCGAAATCCTTCGATCGAGCTTCTGAGCCGGTTGGCAGGTCACTTCGGCGTGAGCGTGTCTGCGCTTATTGGCGAGGGTATGCAATCCGCCGCCGACGACGAGGCGCTGGTTTTCTATCAGGCGGTCCGACGGCTGCCCAAGGGCGACCGCGAGGTCCTCAAGGCGGTCATTGAGGGTATGAAAGCCAGGGCCGGCGCCGCCACCCCTTAGCCCCATAGACCCTTCCCGCACCAATGAGCAGTTGCACCCTTCTTGAAACAATCGTAACACTTCCCCGTTATTCGGGGAGCGCGCGCGGCAGAGCCGCGCGCGAACGCTTGGGACAAAGCCCATGGATGAACTGAAGCCTCGCGACGACTTCGCACCGGAAATCCTCCGAGCACGCGTCGATGCATGGGTGGAGGAAAGGGGTCGGAAAGACCTCGTCCGCACAATCAAATCCGCAGAGCAGGCGCGTGAGTCGATCCGCGCGATGTTGCGCGTCGATCAGCAGACGCTCAACAATCCCGTAACGCTTTAAAAGTTGGCGGATGCGTTTCGAGTAGTGCCGTTTTCCCCGGCGGCACTCTCCCAAATTGTCATCGAAAAGAGCTTCGGCGCTTCTCCCTCCGTCGGGAGGAAGAAGAACGTGGCGTACTTGGGTTCCTATCTCACCAAGTTAGGAGCCAAGACCATGGTCGTCGAGGACGCTTATATCGACAAAGATTTTCTGGAGGATTTCGCCGCGTACTATGTCAGGTGTTTCGCGGATTACTCCAAGACCTGCACCAGGCTTCACTTCTTCTCCGTCGAATTCGGAGAGGAGGAATTCCAATCCGCACTGCAACGTGCCACCGATCATCCGGTTCGGGATGCCAACTATCTTGGCTTTGTTGTCTTAAAGCCGCTGCCAGATACAGTGATTGGCCGGACATGCTTGCGTCCGTGGAATGATAGTCCGACACGAAAACGGACATTTCCAATCGTCTGCGATGTACCGGCCAACTTGTATGGTATCAATTTGGTCGTGCGCTCATTGCCGTACCAGGAGCAAGACACTGATGTGGCTGCGTGTGCTACTAGCGCGCTCTGGTCGGCACTTCACGGCACAGGCAGACTATTCCAGCACCAGATTCCTTCGCCCGTCGAAATAACGAGGGCGGCGTCGGCGCATTCGAGGGTAGACGATCGCTCCTTTCCGAATCGCAACGGTCTCAATCCCTTCCAGATCGCCGATGCAATCCGAAGTGTTGGCCTAGAACCTCTCGCGATTCGCGGTAGCAACACCACAATGGTGCGTGTAGCCGCGGCCGCGTACCTTCGATCAGGCATACCCTGCATTCTCCTTTCTAGGGTAATCGATGTCGCTACGAAGAAAGAACTTGGCCGACATGCGGTTGCCGTCAATGGATACAGCTTCGGAAAGTTGGAGCCGAAACCCTGGCACAAGAACGCATCGCTCTTCCGCGCCGCGACAATCGATCGGCTGTATTGCCACGATGATCAGATTGGGCCTTATGCGGCGCTGGAGTTTGATCCCGGCGGATCGATCACCGCCGGCATTGATGAGGATAGGATCGAAATACAACCAGAAAATCTAATCGTTCCTCTGTATCACAAAATCCGGATCCCGGTAGCCACCATAATTGACAAGATTGTTGCGCTGGACGCCACAGTAGAACTCTTGAGGTCGGCACGGATGCTGCCACTCAAGAATCGACTCGTATGGGACATATATTTGAATGATATCGGTCGATTGCGAACACGTCTGTTCGATTCTGATTTACCGAATGCGCTACGGCTTTCGAGGTTGAAAAAATCATATCCACGCTACGTTTGGTGCGCGACGGCACGGGTCGGTGACGAGATTCAATTCATTCTGCTATTCGATGCAACGGATCTTCTGCAGGCGGAACAGTTTTTGGACTGCATCCCATTCAACGCATCCGTATGTTCGTCGTTGGCTGTTGTTAGCGGGAATCCAGATATCCGTAATTCTGATCGCGTATTCGCTTGGTTCGATGCCAATTCAGACCAGTTCGTCAATTGACCACCAAGCCACGATGAAAAGTGTTGTTAAGCGCCCGTACGCCACATGTCCTGAAGTCAGGCGCCTAGCAGTGGTGACAAGGTAGTGACAGAAATTTTCCTGTCAAAACAAGCGTGTCACCACTGTCACCACCTGCACCACCTGTTTCAAACCATACACGTAAGAAAGGGTGTTCTGAGCATCCTCTCTATATGAATGTCTATAGGAGCAGGTGGTGACGTGGTGACAGTGGTGACAAACGGACTAAACCGTTGGCGCAGCGCGCGAATGTCTTGTCACCACCTCTTCAATGACGTCTTGCAAAGCCGCGCCAGGCGGTGACAACTACGATCTTCTTCGAAACTGTTCGCACGCGGTTATTTTCCGCTTGATCGGCACGAGTCGCTCGCCATAAGGTCGCTGCTGACCGAAGCCGAAGGCTCACTTGCGTGAGTCTTCGTTGTGAACATTTCCACCGAACCTGCGGTGGCCGAGCCGGCTGAGCGATCAATCGATCGCAGCCGATCCTCTGTACTCGCGCTCGATCTCGGCACCACGACCGGCTGGGCGATGCAGCTCGCCGGCGGCAGGATTGAGAGCGGCGCCGTCTCGTTTCGACCGAGCCGGTATGACGGCGGGGGCATGCGCTATCTGCGCTTCCGAGGATGGCTCGATAGCATTGCGGCGGATGCTGGCGGCCTTGCAGCGATCTATTTCGAGGAGGTGCGGAGGCATCTCGGCACTGATGCAGCGCATGTCTACGGCGGCCTCCTCGCAACGCTGACCGCCTGGTGCGAGCAGCATGGTATCGCCTACCAGGGCGTACCGGTCGGCACGATCAAGCGCTTCATTGCCGGCAAGGGGAATGCGGATAAGTCAGCGGTCATTGCCGCCGTGCGGGTGCGTGGCTTTCAGCCCGTCGACGACAACGAAGCAGATGCCATCGCCATCTTGCTCTGGTCCGTCGAGACGCACGGAGGCGTGCGATGACGCGCGTGCGTCTCCCTAATCGTCGTGCCGCCGAAACAGTCGACCTCGAGCATGGCGGGCAACGGTTCACCGTAACGGTCGGGTTCTATCCAGACGGACGTCCAGGCGAAGTGTTTACGCACGGACTCCGGAGCGGTTCGAACCTCGACGGTCTCTTGGCCGACGCGTGCATCGTCGTCTCCTGCCTCATGCAGCACGGAGTCGAGCCGCACGAGATTGCGAGCAGCATGGGCAGGCTCGGCAACACGGAGCCGGCTTCGATCATTGGTGCCGTTATCGACTTCGCGGCAACCGCAGCAAGCCCGACGTCGCAGAACACTGAGGGGGCACACCAATGACTGGCGAGAAGATGCTCAAGCGCGCTGCCGAATTGGTAACTCATCGGCGCACGACCTACGGCGATCCGGCCAGCTCCATGGCGACCGTCGCAGCACGCTGGTCGCTCACGCTCGGGCATCCCGTCACGCCGGCCCAGGTTGCACTGTGCCTGATTGATCTCAAGCTCACGCGCTTGGCGCACGACCCGACGCATCTCGATTCTGTTCTCGACGTCGCCGGCTACGCGGCCGTGCTGCGGGAGGTCACGCGATGAGGTGGTTTCCGAGGGGCTATGGCGGCGAGCGTCGTTCGCCCGAGCACCTCAAGCGGGATGGATGGCACGACCAGAACGTCCTTGTCGTCAGCCCGGACGATCATCGACTCACCTGGCCGGAGCGCGAGCTGATCCGTCAGATCGGCGAGAAGCTTTACGGCAAGCGGGACGCAAAGGAAGCATGCCATGCCTGACCTCAACTGGACGCCGTCGGTGGTCGAGGAACGTTTCATTGAAGCGGCCGACGTGATGAAGCGGCTGCCCGACGTTCGCGTGCCGGGTTACTTTAATACCTGGCCGAAGGTGCTGCGCGAGTTTGCCGATCTCGTCGGGCAAGAACCTGCGCCGATGTGTCGGCCGCGGCCGTCACCGGACTCGATCAGTCGAATGGATGAGACGCTCGGATGGTTGCTGTGGCTTGAACCGATCGATGCAAAGATCGTGTGGCTGCGCGCGACCGGCGAGCGGTGGAAGACGGTGTGCTGGACGGTCGGTCTTGCCCGGCAAACGGCGCATCAGCATTGGCTCTACGCTCTCTGCGTGATCTCGCTTCGGCTTAATGGACGGAGAGTCCCGCGCAAGCGTTCGCGTCAGTTCGTAATGGAGCGTGCTCGTGCGGCGGTTGCTTGAGAACAGAATAGAAAAGTGTCCGCCTGACACTTTTCTCACTTCCATAAACACGCGAATTCGATAGCTTCGACGGCATGATCGCGAGAGGCGCACGCGAACGAAATCACGGGTCCTCCCTGGCGGAAATTGGTATGCGGGGGGCAATGGCCCGGAATTTCGCTACAGGCAGCCCAGAAATCTGAGTTACCAGTTACCACCCGACGTTTGCCCCTGTGTGCCCTAAAGGCGCGCAACGGCGCGCGTTTTTGACCCGGCCGGCTGGTAACCGCCGCGCCTGGTAACCTCAAGCCGGTTACCACCCGTCGCGGCACCGCCCCGACACGAACCACATGACGCCGCGACTGCCCGATACGGTCGAGCATTGGCCGCTCGATCGGTTGATTCCGTACGCGCATAACGCCCGAACGCACGACGACGGCCAGGTGACGCAGATCGCAGCCTCGATCGTCGAGTTCGGCTGGACCAATCCGATCCTAGTCGATGCGGAAGGCGGTATTGTTGCAGGCCACGGCCGGTTGCTGGCGGCGCGCAAGCTCGGCCTCGACACGGTGCCGGTCGTCGTTCTCGATCACCTGACGCCGTCGCAGCGGCGCGCTTACGTCATCGCCGACAACAAGCTCGCGCTCAACGCCGGCTGGAACGAGGAGCTGCTGGCATCCGAACTGCACGCGCTGAACGGTGAGGGCTTCGATCTTGGACTCACCGGTTTCTCCGACGCCGAGCTCGATGCGCTCATGGCGCCGCTTGGTGACGAGACCGAGACCATCGACGGTGATGGCGAGGACGCCGCCGACGAGATGCCGGCTCCGCCCCGCGAGCCAGTCTCTCGCTTGGGCGACCTCTGGCTAATCGGCAAGCATCGGCTGCTGTGCGGGGACAGCACGGAAGCCTCGGCAGTGGCGCGCGTCATGGACGGAGAGCGCGCGGCGCTCGTCTTTACGTCGCCGCCCTACGGAAACCAGCGCGACTACACCACCGGTGGCGTCGGCGATTGGGACGCACTCATGCGCGGCGTCTTCGCGGCGTTGCCGGTCGCGGACTCGGCCCAAGTCCTGGTCAATCTTGGGCTGGTCCATCGCGACAACGAATGGCAGCCCTATTGGCAGACCTGGCTCGACTGGATGCGCGAGCAGGGCTGGCGCCGCTTCGGGCTCTACGCCTGGGACCAGGGCCCGGGATTGCCGGGCGACTGGAATGGTCGGCTCGCGCCGGCCTTCGAGTTCGTCTTTCACTTCAATCGCAAGGCTCGCAAGCCCAACAAGATCGTCCCCTGCAAGTGGGCCGGTCACGTCAACGACACGCACGGCGGCATCCGGCACAAGGACGGGCACGGCAGGCGAATGGACGCATGCCGGCCAGGGCGTTCAGGAGACGCGGATCCCCGACAACGTCATTCGCATCACGCGGCACAAGGCGCGCGGCATCGAGACCGAACATCCCGCCGTATTTCCGGTCGCGCTGCCGGAATTCATGATGCGGGCCTACAGCAACGAGCGCGGCATCATCTACGAGCCTTTCGCGGGCTCGGGGACCGGCATCATCGCGGCCGAACGTTCCGGGCGACTCGTGAGGGCAATCGAGCTCGCTCCCGAATATGTCGATGTCGCGCTCCGCCGGTGGCGCAAACTCTTTCCTGATCAGCCAGTGAAACTCGATGGCGAAGGCCAAACCTTCGAAGCGGTCGCGCGAACGCGCGGGGTCGCAATCCCCGACGACGAGTGACGCACTGCAGGTCGAGCTCTGGCCGATCGACCGGCTTCTACCATATGCGGCAAACGCCCGGACGCATTCCGACGAGCAGGTCGCCCAGATTGCCGGCTCGATCGCGGAATTCGGCTTCAACGTGCCGTGTCTGGTTGACGACCGCGGCGTGCTCATCGCCGGCCATGGCAGGATCGTTGCAGCGAAGCGGCTTGGTCTGCAACAGGTCCCGGTCATTCGGCTCGGGCACTTGACTGATGCTCAAGCGCGCGCGTTTCGCCTCGCTGACAATCGCATTGCGCTCAACGCCGGCTGGGACGACGAACTGCTCTCTGCCGAGCTGGAACGACTCAAGGAGGATGGCGTCGACCTTGCCTTGCTCGGGTTTGCCGAGGACGAGCTCGATCGACTGCTCGACGAACTCAACGGGGGTGGGGCGGCGGAGGGAGAGGATGAAGTCCCCGAACCGCCCGCCCAGGCGATTACCCGGCCCGGCGACCTTTGGCTGCTTGGACCGCATCGCCTGCTGTGCGGTGACGCCACAGTTGCTAGTGACGTTGGGCGTCTCCTCGATGGCGCGCATCCGCACCTGATGGTGACGGACCCGCCTTATGGGGTCGAGTACGATCCTAACTGGCGAGTCGAGTCCGGTGTTTCCTCGACTGCGCGGCCGGGCAAGGTCAACAACGACGATCGCGCCGACTGGCGCGAAGCCTGGAGCCTGTTTCCGGGGGAGGTCGCGTACGTCTGGCACTCGGGAATTTACGCGCGGACGGTCGCGGAGAGTCTCGATGCTTGCGGCTTCCTGATCAGGGCCCAGATCGTATGGGCCAAGCCCCGCCTGGTGCTGAGCCGCGGCGACTATCACTGGCAGCACGAACCGTGTTTCTATGCGGTGCGCAAGGGAGCAAGCGGACACTGGCAGGGCGCGCGCGATCAAACCACGTTGTGGACCATCGCCACCGGCGAGAGCGACGAGGCGACCGAACACGGCACCCAGAAACCGGTCGAGTGCATGCGCCGGCCGATCGTGAACAACAGTGCCAAGGGCAATCTCGTTTATGAACCTTTCGCGGGATCTGGCTCGACGCTGATTGCTGCCCAGTCCGTCGGCCGCGCCTGCCTCGCCATGGAGATCGACCCGCGCTACTGCGACATCATCGTCGAGCGATGGCAGCGAAGCACGGGCGGTCAGGCGATCAGCGACGGCGACGGTCGATCCTTCGAGGAGGGCAAATAAGGGTTTGTTAAGGCTGAGCAGGCTGGATTAGAAGGGACGCTGATTCGCACAAATCGAGGCACAATGCGGTCGAGGACGCTTTTCACAATCGGATACGAAGGCAGTTCGATCGCCGACTTTCGAGCGACGCTCGAAGGCGCACAAATCAACCTTGTGATCGATGTTCGGGATGTTCCCATTTCGCGCAAGCGGGGATTTTCCAAGACTGCGTTAGCCAGTTGGCTTGCCTCTGCCGGTATCTCTTATCTGCACTTGAAAGGTTTGGGAGATCCGAAACCAGGGCGAAACGCCGCGCGCGAGGGCCGCTTCGCGGATTTCCGTCGAATTTTTGCAGCTCATTTGGTTAGTGACGTGGCCCAGGCTGATCTAGCCCGGGCGGTCGAGGCCGCCATCGGCAACAAGGCCTGTCTCCTCTGCTTCGAGCGCGACCATCACAATTGTCATCGCTGTATGGTCGCAGAAGCCATGGTTCAAAGGCGTGACTTCAAGCTTCTACATCTAGGCGTTCGTTCGGGGCTTGCGACGAATCGCATCCCGGCATTTGAATGCACGCATGGTGGAGCCCCAGCCATCCTCGGGTAGCGCCGAGGCCGTCGTCATCGTCAAGGCCGCGCCTCAAGTCGGGCAGCGGCATGGTGAAACAGTTTGCTGCGCTGGCATTGACCTCTACGGCCATTGGTTGCGGCTTTATCCGGTGTCATTTCGGACTTTGGATGAAGGACAGAAGTTCGGAAGATGGGATCGGATCAAGTTCAAGTGGCGTCGTCCAAATGATGATCCGCGGATCGAAAGCCGACGCGTCGATCAGCAGTCGATTGAAATCGTAGGCGAGCTGAAGGCCGCCGAACGAGAAGCATTCCTGGCAAAATTGATCGTCACGAGCCTTACTCGCGAACGAAAGGCGGGGCGCAGCTTTGCACTCCTGAAACCTGAAATACTAAGCTTCAATGCCGAACGTAAGAGTGACGCGGAAGTTGCCGAAGAAAAGAGCCGATTTGCAGCGCTGCATGCACAAGCCGATCTGTTCAATTCCAAGCCGCTGATCCCCTACAATCCGTGCCCTTATCATTTTCGGTACAAGTACCGGATTGATGACGGTGTGCGTGAAGGCACTTGTCAAGACTGGGAAATCGAAGCGACATTTTTCAATTGGAGCAGACGGTACGGTGAGCAGCAAGCACTCGACCACATGCGGCGGGTTTTCGGCGAAGAGTATCCGAGCAAGGGCATGCTGCTCGCTATGGGCACACATTCACTCTATCCAGACACGTGGCTCATCAATGGTGTGATCCGACTCGACGAGGTACATCAATTGCCGCTGTTCTGATCAACATCCTTCGCTGCTTCAGTTTGGCAGCGGATTCGACGTGGGTGTTCTACAGTCTCGACGCGAGATGGTATCTGCTAGGTTGAGCCTTCGTCTGTGGCGGCAACGGCAAAACGCTGCCGAACAGTGAAGTCCGGCAGCGTGCTCAAGCTTGTAGGCGATTGACCTAGCTAGTTTACGATGCGGTAAACGCGGCCGCGGCCTTCGACCTTCTCCGACTGCACGTTCAGGCCAAGCTTCTTCTTGAGCGCGCCGGCAAGCGCGCCGCGCACCGTGTGCGCCTGCCAGTCGAACTTCTTGACGATCTCCTCGATCGTGGCGCCATCCGGGCTCTTGAGCATTTCGATGAGCTGGGCCTGCTTGCTGTTGGCGCGTGTGCCGGGCGTCTTGGCTTTTGCTGGGGCCTTCCGCTTCTGACCAGTTTTGGTCTTCGCCTTGCTTGTCTTGGCCATCTCGGGCTCCTTCGTAGTCGGGGCGCGACCATCGCGACCCTTCTACGACCCCGAGCCCCGCATAGGAGCGGGGCAGAGTCTTGGAGCGCGAAAGCCAGTCAGTTCCGGCGCGACAGCAAGCGGTCCATTGATTGCTGGAAGGTTTCGTTGGGGAGCGCAGTCTCGGCAGCGTGTCGGATCACTCCGAAAATGACGAGCTGCATGCGTCTGACGGCCTGTTCGAGTGTCTCTCCGGGCTGGATCTGGGCGCCGCAATTCGCCAGGAATTTCCGCAGCGCCGGCTCGCGCGCGGCGGCGACGCGCGCGCGAATCTCTGCGGGAGTAAGTCCGGTCCAGTCTTCCACGGCGATTGTCCTCTCGATGGTCACGCGGCCGCTTCGGCCATGATTTCGCAGTCGGTGACGAAGCCGACCAGATAGGGCAGCCCGCGCGGAATGCCGGTCTCACGAGACGTGCGCCTATCGATTGTCCAAGTCATCCAGCGATCGATGGCGACTTCGATTGCTTGCGTCAGGAGCCGTCCTTCGAACAAGCCGTTGGCCACGTCGTCGGCGAAGTGCCGGCCATGGCGGCTGTCGAGGAAATCGCGAACACCGACGTCTGAGCATCCGGTCGCTTCGCCAATGGCCCGCATGGCGATCGGCCAGGCTTCGGCGGGGTCGGCATGATGGCGGATGGTGCCGAAGAAGCCCCAGGCTTCGTTGTTGCTGGCCAATGTGGCGATCTTGGTCATGGCGGTCTCCGTTCCGTGATGACGCCATAAATGCGCTGCTCCGGCCCGGAGCCAAGCAGATAATCGGATCATTTGATTGCTTTGTTCGCGCCAGGACTATCATGGGATTATCGATCCGCGCTTATGCCCGCCGACGCGGGGTAAGCCATGTCGCGGTACTGCGCGCCATCAAGCAGGGCCGGGTGCCTCTGGAGTCGGATGGCACGATTGATCCGGCGAAAGCCGACGCGGCGTGGCAGCGCTCCACGGACCCTGGACGCACGAAGGTAACGCCGAAGACCTCGGCAGAGAAGCTTCGTCCCGTCGGCGAAGCGGCGCTTGGGTCAGTGCGCGAGACGCTCAAGGAGCAAGGGCTACCGGCGGGCGGCAATGTCACTTTCGTCCAGGCGCGCACTGCGCACGAGATCGCGAAAGCCCATCTCGCGCGGTTGCGCCTGCAGCGCATGAAGGGCGAGCTCGTTGACCGTGCCCGCTCGATGGCACTGGTGTTCCGGCTTGCGCGCGAAGAGAGGGATTCCTGGCTCAACTGGCCGGCGAGGGTCGCAGCTCTGATCGCGGCCGACCTCGGCGTTGAGGCGCACGCGGTCCAGAAACTCATAGAGACGCATGTCCGCGGTCACCTCGCCGAGCTCGCCGAGATTCGAGCCGAGTTCCGGTGACCTGTTCGCGTTCGACGGCGCGCAGGAGCTGAGCCAGGCGTGGCGCGACGGCCTTCTGCCCGATCCGGCGCTCACGGTTTCCGAATGGGCCGATCGCCACCGAGTGCTGAGCCCGCGAGCGTCGGCCGAGCCCGGGCGCTATCGCACTGATCGCACGCCCTACATGCGGGCGATCATCGACGCGCTGTCGCCGACCCATCCGGCGCGCCGCATCGTGGTGATGAAATCCGCCCAGGTGGGCTTCACTGAGGGTGGCAACAACTGGATCGGCTACATCATCCATCATGCGCCCGGGCCGATGCTCGCGGTGCAGCCGACCGTGGAGCTTGCCAAGCGCTTCTCGCGCCAGCGCATCGATCCGCTGGTCAGCGAGAGTCCGGCGTTGCGGGAGCGCGTGAGGGCGGCGCGCTCGCGCGACGCCGGCAACACCGTGCTATCGAAGGAATTCCCGGCGGGGCTTCTGGTCATCACCGGCGCGAACAGCGCGGTCGGCCTGCGCTCGATGCCGGCGCGTTATCTCTTTCTCGATGAAGTCGATGCCTATCCGCCGTCGGCTGACGAGGAAGGTGATCCGGTCGCGCTCGCCGAGGCTCGCACGCGCACCTTTTCGTGGCGCTCCAAGGTCCTGCTCGGCTCGACGCCGACCATTCATGGACTGTCGCGGATCGAGCGCGAGTATGAGGCTTCCGATCAGCGCCGGTATTTCGTGCCGTGCCCGCATTGCGGGGAGATGCAATGGCTCAAATTCGAGAGGCTGCGATGGGAGAAAGGGCAACCTGAGAGCGCACATTATGAGTGTGCGGCCTGCGACGGCCGGATAGAAGAGCACCACAAGACGGCCATGCTCGAGGCCGGCGAGTGGCGCCCGACTGCGGAGGCGCAGGATCCGGGCACTATCGGGTTCCACATCTCGGCGCTCTATTCGCCGGTCGGGTGGTTCTCCTGGGAGAACATCGCGCGTCTCTGGGAAGCCGCGACCACTGACGAGGGCAAGCGCAGCTTCAAGAACAGCGTGCTCGGCGAGACGTGGATCGAGACCGGCGAGGCGCCGGACTGGCAGCGGCTCTACGAGCGCCGGGAGTCCTGGCAGATCGGCACGCTGCCGAGGGGCGGGCTGTTCCTGACGGCAGGCGCCGACGTCCAGAAGGACCGCATCGAGGTCGATGTCTGGGCCTGGGGGAGAGGTCTCGAAAGCTGGCTCGTCGACCACATCGTGGTCGAAGGCGGACCCGAGCAGGCGGCGACCTGGGAAGAGCTCGCGGATCTCCTCAGTCGGACCTGGCTGCACGCCCACGGCACGCGGATCGGCATCGCGAAGCTCGCGATCGACACCGGCTACGAGTCGCCCGCGGTGTACGCGTGGGCTCGCAAGGTTGGCCACGCCCAGGTCGCACCGATCAAGGGCGTCGAGGGCTTCAACCGTGCGGCGCCGGTGATCGGACCGACGCACGTCGATGTCACGGAAGGCGGCAAGAAGCTGCGCCGCGGTGCGCGGCTGTGGACGATCGCGGTCGCGACCTTCAAGAGCGAGACCTATCGTTACCTGCGGCTTGCAGCGCCCACAGACGAAGAGATCAAAGCCGGCGCGCGATTTCCCGCAGGTTTCGTTCATCTGCCGCGCGGCGCCGAAGCCGAGTGGGTGAAGCAGCTCGTCGCCGAGCAACTCGTCACCGTCAAGACCAGGCGTGGCTTCACCCGGCTCGAATGGCAGAAGTTGCGCGAGCGAAACGAAGCACTCGACTGCCGGGTCTATGCGCGGGCTGCGGCGTGGATCGCTGGCGCCGACCGCTGGACCGACGCGATGTGGCGCGACCTCGAAAGCCAAGTTGGTCTGTCGGAAGACGCAGGCGAAGACCCGGCGGCCCAGCCCGAAGCGGGATCAGAGAATGTTGCCGGGCTTATTCGGCGCCGCCCGGAGCGCCGTGCCCGGCGTGTGTTTCGATCGAGCTATATGAGTTGAACGATGACGCTCGAAGAGATGACCGCGCAGCGCGACTTGCTGCTCGCGGCCCGTTTCCGTGGCGTGCGCACGGTCGAGATCGACGGCCGGCGGGTCACTTACGCCTCCGATGCCGAGATGGCGACCGCCATCACGGATCTCGAACGTCGGATCGCGGCCGCCCAGGAAGGCGGCCGCAAGCGACGAATCCTGACGTCCGCCTCCAAGGGACTTTGAATGCTTGCGTCGCTGACAGCATTCCGGCGCCGGGTCGGAGCGTTCATCGGGGGCTTCGAGGCGGGACTTGCAAATCGGCGATTAAAGGGATTCCAGCCGAGCCGGGCGCATCTCAACACGCTGATTGCAGCGGCCGGCCCCGACATCACGGCGCGCGCCCGCTGGCTCATTCGCAACAACGGCTATGCCGCCAACGCGATCGAGAGCTGGGCCGGCAACGTGGTAGGTGCCGGCATCAAACCGTCTTCGATGATCTCGGAGTCGGCGTTGAAGGCCCAGGTGCAGAAGCTCTGGCTCGACTGGACCGACGAAGCCGATGCCGAAGGCTTCACCGATTTGTATGGCCTGCAACGGCGCGCGGCGCGGGAGGTTTTTATCGCGGGCGAGGTGTTCTTTCGCTTCCGACCACGTCGGCCGCCGGACGGCCTCACGGTCCCGCTCCAGCTGCAGATGCTCCCTTCGGAGATGTTGCCGCTCAATCGCAACGAAGTTGTGCCGGGGGGCAATGTGATCCGCCAGGGCATCGAGTTCGATGCGATTGGACGCCGCGTGGCCTATCACTTCCTGCGCCGGCACCCGGGTGACTTCACGGACCCAGGGCTTGCCGGCGATATCGTGCGCGTACCCGCCTTCGAGGTCGTGCACGTGATTGATCCGGTCGATGCCGGGCAGCTTCGCGGGATATCACGCTTTGCCGCAGGCATCGTGAAGCTCTTCCTGCTCGACCAGTACGACGACGCCGAGCTCGATCGGAAGAAGGTCGCGGCGATGCATGCGCTTTTCATCACGACGCCGGCGCCGGCCGAGCCGCTCG
>Ga0226835_1000430_pt1 | contig 49618 bp, 48 predicted proteins | sample LAC_MetaG_1_FD_163627 | JGI IMG/M metagenome (GOLD analysis project Ga0226835, IMG submission 163627) | Anaerobic ammonium oxidizing microbial communities from anammox membrane bioreactor (MBR) in UC Berkley, California, United States -... | ecosystem: Engineered > Bioreactor > Anaerobic >...
GCGCTTTCTCCCTCTGTGAAACTCACTCTTTTCCTCTGTGGAACTCTGTGTAATTTCACAGAGAACCACAGAGAAGTAACAGAGGGTCACAGAGGAGGGCGGCCAGCCAATTCAAATTGAGACACTAGCAACAGTTCGTCTGCCTTGAGTTTGAGGCAGTTTTTGTCGATTTTTAAGGATTCATCGGACTTTATCCCATTGCATTGGAACGTGCATGCTTCTGATCTTTCCCTCCATCGAGATCTCCCATGGTGAATGCGTTCACGTCGTCCACGGAGAACCCGGTTTCGAGCACGTGTATTCGGTCGATCCTGTCCGCATGGCCGTGTTGTGGAGGGGTGAGAATGCCAAGACCCTGCACGTCATTGACCGGGACGGCGTTGAAGAGGGAACGATCAGGAACCGTGAGATGATCAGGAAGATCGTCGAGGCGGTGGACATTCCCGTTCAGGTCGGCGGGGGGATACGGAATCTTGAGGAAATTCGTTCACTGCTGGACATGGGCGTCTATCGAGTGATCGTCGGGACGGCAGCGGCGGAAACCCCCGCCCTCGTCGAGGACGTGATCCGCGAACACGGCTCGCGCAAGATGGCCATCAGCATCGAATCGTTCCAGGGCAAAGTGCGGGTGAGCAGGGGCAGGAAACTGCTTCCAATGACACCGATCGAGTTTGGCCGGCAGATGAAGGACTTGGGCGTTTCCAGGGCGCTCTTCTCGTCCATTGACGATGACGGGAGGACCAAGAAACTGGATTTGCCCGCCCTGAAGGAGATGGCTGTCTCCACAGGCCTTCGCATCACCGCCCAGGGCGGAGTGAGGAATTACAAGGATCTGATCGATCTGCAGTCGCTGGAGCGGTTTGGCGTGGATTCAGCGGTGATCGGAAGGCCGCTTTACGAAAACACGTTCCCCTGCCAGAGACTGTGGCGGCTGAACGAAAAGGATCTGAAGGACCTCGGACCAACACGGCGCATCTGATCGTGACCGTCACCGTCATCGGCCATCTTTGTCTCGACACGCTTCACCTTCCGAACCAGGAGGAGCCGCTCCAGAATTTTGGCGGTATTGTTTATTCCATTGCAACGCTCGCTGCAATGATGGACGAACGGGACAGGATCGTTCCGGTCGTGGGAGCGGGCGAGGCCGACTACGACCGGTTTCTGGACTGGCTGAAGCAGTTCCCGAACGTGGACACCGGCGGTGTGTACCGGTTCAACGGCCCGACCAATGATGTTCACCTTTTCTACGGGGAGGACGGCGCGCGGATCGAGTGTTCCAGGAACATTGCGCGGCCCATCTCCATCGGGAACATCCGGCCGTTTCTGGAGGCGGATGGAATTCACATCAACATGATTTCCGGATTCGACATCACGCTCGAAACGCTCGATGCCATCCGGATGGAGACCCGGGAGCGGGGGACGCCCCTTGCTTTCGATACGCACTCTTTGAGCCTTGGGATCGATCACGAGTACAGGCGATTCCGTCGACCGCTTTCCGACTGGCGGCGCTGGTATTTCATGCTTGACACGGTACAGCTCAGCGAGGACGAAGCCGCTGGGCTCACCCCCGAACGCTATGCGGAGCAGGATTTCGTCCATCAGGCGCTCTCGCTCATGGTGAAGAATCTGATCATCACGAGAGGCGTTCGCGGCGCCACGTTGTTCGAACAGCACAACAAGAAGATCACAAGGCACGATCTTCCGGGGCACAAGCTCACGGATTCGCCGGATCCCACGGGATGCGGCGATGTCTTTGGCGCGGCATTTCTTGCAGAATATCTCAAAACGCGTTCGGCTCTTCGCGCAGCCGGGTTCGCCAACAAAATCGCCGCCTGGCACACAACCTACTCCGGAACGGCAGGCCTGCAGAGGGCACGGGAATCCGTTCAGAATCTCTTTCCTGCGTAGACGCACATGATCGTTCAGAAATTCGGAGGGACATCGGTGGAAGATGCGGCGGCGATCAACGCCGCGATCCGCATCATCGAGCGCGAACGGTCCCGTACGCCGCTCGTGGTGCTCTCTGCCATCGGCGGAGCCACCAATACGCTTCTGGGTGCGGCCCGTGTGGCACAGGAGGGAAAGTACGACGAAGCCACGCGGGCACTGAACGATTTGCTGGAACGGCACGTTCTGATTTTGGAAAACCTGCTCGACTCCCGGTCGAGGATCCAGAGATTGCTCCTTGACATCCGACGTCGCTTTGAAGAACTCAAACATCTGTGTCAGGGTATCGCACTGCTGGGAGAGCTGACGGACCGTTCGCTCGACACCGTTGCGTCGTACGGCGAACGGCTTTCGACCGCCATCCTCGCCGAAACCATGGACGAGCGAGGACTGCCGTCGGTCCTGATCGATGCGAGAACGTTCATGGTCACCGACGACAGGTTCACGGCAGCCCGCCCCCTGTTTGACGAAATTGACGCACGGCTCAGGGAAACCGTCGCACCGCACGTGTCCGCCGGGAAGATCGTGGTCACCCAGGGCTTCATCGGTTCCACACGCAAAGGGGTCACAACGACCCTGGGGCGCGGCGGATCGGATTATTCGGCTTCCATCATTGGAGCCGCCCTCGATGCGGAGGAGATCCAGATCTGGACCGACGTGGACGGCGTGCTCACGGCCGATCCGCGGATCTGCCCCGATGCACGCCAGCTGGGGGTCATCTCCTTCCGCGAGGCGTCGGAGCTGGCTTACTTCGGGGCACGGGTGCTTCACCCCAGCACCATCCTGCCCGCCGTCCGGAAGAACATTCCCGTCCGGGTGCTGAACTCACGGCGACCGGATCTTCCCGGCACCTCGATCACGGCGAACCCGCCAAAATCCCACGTGGCGGTGAAATCGATCGCCTCCAAGAAGGGAATCACCGTCATCAACATCCAATCCACCCGCATGCTGATGGCGTACGGATTTCTTGAAAAGATCTTTTCCGTCTTCAACCGCCACCAGACCCCGGTGGACCTTGTGACGACGTCTGAAGTGGCCGTCTCGGTCACCATCGACAACAAAGACCGGCTGGAAGAGATCACGTCGGATCTTTCGGAAGTCGGCGAAGTTGCCGTGTACGATCACAAGGGAATCGTGTGCATTGTCGGAGAGCAGATGCATGCCACGGCCGGCGTCGCCGACCGTGTGTTCCGGGCGCTCGGCGACATCAACGTCGTGATGATTTCGCAGGGGGCCTCCGAAGTGAACATGAGCCTGGTGCTGGACGAGAAGGATGTTGTGGAAGCCGTCAAACGCCTGCACCGCGAGTTCTTCCCTGCTCCCGCACCCGGAAGGGTTGCCGAACCGGTGGGCCATGGGGTAAGGTCATGATCATCGCTCTCATCGGTTACGGGAAGATGGGAAAGGAAGTGGAAGCGGTCGCCACCGAGCGCGGGTGGTCCGTCGCGCTCCGCCAGACATCGCGGTCCTCCCCGCCACCCGAAGCGGACATGCGTGCCGTCGACGTCGCCATTCACTTTGCGCGGGCGGAGCCCCTCCTGCGGCATGTGGAGGAATGGAGCAGGGCCGGCAGGCCCCTGGTCGTCGGCACAACCGGATGGGGATCGGATCTCGATGCCATTCAGAGGATTGTCGATTCATCCGGCACAGGCCTGGTGTACGGATCGAACTTTTCGCCCGGCATGCAGATCTTTCAGCACATCGTACGGCAAGCCGGGACGTTGATCGACCGGTTTCCCGAATACGATGCGGGGATTCATGAAACGCACCATCGTCACAAGGCCGACAGCCCCAGCGGGACGGCGTTGACCCTTGGAAGGATTCTCCTTGAAAAGCTTGCGAGGAAGTCCGAGCTGATCCACGGGACCTTGCAGGGAGGTGTGAAAGCGGATCAGCTTCAGATCACTTCTGCGCGGACGGGAGCCGTGGTGGGTGAGCATACGGTTTTGTTCGACTCGCCTGCCGACGCGATCGAGCTGACGCACAAGGCGAAGAGCCGTCGCGGGTTCGCCCTCGGCGCCCTCCTTGCCGCGGAATGGATCCTCGGAAAAACCGGCGTTCACACGTTTGATGAGGTCGTGTCGGAACTGCTCGACACCCCGCTCCGAACTTGAAGCGTGGGAGAGGATCGGCGAGAGCCGTACGAGAGAGAGTCAAGCGTAACGTTTGAGAAGTCGCACCCGGAGAACCTGAAGCATGGCACAGCGAACCGCGTTCAAAAAGCGATTTCAGGGCACAGGCACCGCTCTGGTGACCCCGTTCAAGAAAAGCGGAGCAATCGATGAACCTTCGCTCCTGCAACTGATCGACTATCAGCTGAAGGGAAAGGTCGAAGCTCTCGTCCCTCTCGGCACCACAGGAGAGAATCCGACGCTCTCCCGGACGGAGATGCGAAGGATCATCGAAGTGGTGGTGGAGCATGTTGCAGGACGAGCGCTGGTGATCGCGGGTGCGGGAAGCAACAGCACGGCGAGCGCGCTCGAACTTGCCCGCGAGGCGCAGTCGGCGGGAGCCGATGCGGTGCTTGTCGTCGGACCCTACTACAACAAACCCACGCAGGAGGGATACTACAGGCACTTCAGCACGATTGCCGAAGAGGTTGACGTCCCGATCATCGTCTATAACGTTCCGGGCCGGACAGGGGGCAACATCGAGGCGGCGACGGTGCTCAGGATGGCTGAGGAAATTCCGCTGATCCGCGGAGTCAAGGAAGCTTCGGGGAACATGGCGCAGATCATGGAAATCGCCCGGAACAAGCCGGCTCATTTTTCCCTGCTCTCCGGCGACGATGCCCTGACGCTTCCGATGATGGCCCTGGGCGCCGACGGGTGTATTTCGGTCGTGGCAAACGAGGCGCCGGCCTTGTTTTCTTCCATGGTGAGGGCCTGCCTTGCCGGCAAATGGGAAAAGGCCCGTGATCTGCACAACCAGCTGCTCCCTCTCATGAACGCGAATTTCGTTGAGTCCAACCCGATCCCCGTCAAAGCGGCTCTGGCCATGATGGGGCTGATTGAGGAGGTGTATCGCCTCCCCCTCGTGGAGCTGAGCGCGCGTCATCGCGAGCCGCTCCGGAAGATCCTGAAATCCCTCGCATTGATCTGAAGAAGCCGTGCCTCTCAAAGACCATATCGAAGCATTCTACGAACAGGATCCCAAACAACTTGATCGCGCCGGAGCGATCCGCGCCTTTCACGAACTGAAATTCTTTCTGAACGGCGGCGAGATCCGGGCGGCCTTCCGCTCCCCTGACTCGCCCACCGGTTGGCAGGTCAATGATTGGGTCAAAAAGGGCATCCTGCTCGGATTCCGTCTGGGGGAACTCGTGGAACTGCCTGTGTCCGAGCATCTTCAGTACTTCGACAAGAGCACGTATCCCCTTAAAAAACTCACAGCGGATCATCAGGTCCGTCTCGTTCCGGGTGGATCGAGCATTCGCGACGGATCGTTTGTCGCCAAGGGAGTCGTGATCATGCCACCCGCCTACATCAATACGGGTGCTTTCGTTGATGAAGGAACGATGATCGACTCCCATGCCCTGGTCGGTTCCTGCGCGCAAATCGGCAAGCGTGTTCACCTCAGCGCCGCCGCACAAATCGGAGGCGTGCTGGAACCCGTCGGCGCGCTCCCCGTCATCATCGAAGACGACGTGCTGGTCGGGGGCAACTGCGGGGTGTATGAAGGGACGGTCGTCAAGCGACGCGCGGTCCTGGGGGCCGGAGTCATCCTCACGGGCTCCACACCATTGTATGACCTTGTGCATGGAACCGTGATTCGAAGAGCCGACGGTCAGCCGCTCGTGGTTCCCGAAGGCGCGGTGGTGGTTCCCGGCTCGCGGAGCCTCGACAAACCGTTTGCCAAAAAGCACGGACTGTCCCTCTACGCGCCGGTGATCGTGAAGTATCGTGACGAGAGTACGAATGCCTCCACCGCACTCGAAGAGAGCCTCCGATGAGGCGTTTTCTCGTCTGCGGAAGCAACGGTCTCCTGGGCCAGCGCCTCGCGCTGATGCTCGGGGGGCAGACCGAGTACGAGGTCCTGAACACGTCCCACCACCGGTCGTTCGTGTTCGATCACCACTTGTTCGATTATACCCAGCTGGATCTCACGAGGGCTTCGGACGTCAAGAGCCTCGTGTCAAGCTTTCAGCCCGATGTGATCATCAACGCGGCGGGCGCCACGAACGTGGACTGGTGCGAAGAGCACCGGGAGGAGGCATGGGCCATCAACGTCACGGGCGTTGAGCACCTGGTCGAGGCGTCACGAAAAGTGGGTGCGACGCTCATTCACGTGTCCACCGACTATATCTTCGATGGCAAGACCGGGAATTACAGGGAGGATGACAGGCCGAATCCCCAGAACTATTACGGGAAGACCAAGCTTGCCGGTGAGAACGCGATCAGAATTGCCGGAATCGATTATGCCATTGTGAGAACCGTCGTCCTGTACGGCACCGGCTACCGCGTCAAACGCAACTTTGCGCTTTGGGTGCTTGACAACCTGAAGAGCGGCACGAGCATACGGTGCGTGGACGATCAGATCAGCTGTCCCACCTATGTCAGCGATCTCGCCTTCGGAATCCTGAAGATCGCAGAGTTGGAAAAGACGGGGATTTTTCACATCACGGGAAGCGAGGCCGTCAGCCGGTACGAGTTCGCTGTCCGCATCGCCAGGGCCTTTGGCCTCGATACGGGGCTCATCCGGCGGATCAAGACTTCAGACCTTCCCCAGAGGGCGATGCGACCCATGAACACGACCATGATTACCCTGAAGGCGGAGACCGAACTCGGTTTGAAAGCGTCGAACATCGGACAGGGCATTACGCTCTTGAAACAGGAACTTCAATCGATGGGAAGGAACTGATTCATGGAATTCATGCTCTCTCTTGTCAGCGGTTTCGTTCTGGGAATGCTGCATGCGTTTGACGCCGACCACGTCGCCGCCGTCACGGCCTTTTCCGGAAAAGCGGCCGATGCCCGGAAGGCAGCCCTCCATGGGGTCATCTGGGGATTGGGCCATTCCGCCGTACTCATGGTGTTCGGCCTTGTGGTCATTGCCTTCCGATTTGTCATCCCTCCGTTGATCGAGTCCGTTTCCGAGGCTGTGGTTGGAGTGATGCTTGTGGGTATCGGCTCGTGGGTCCTCGCCGGCCTGCTCCGGCGCAGGCAAATCCATATACACCGGCATGAACACGACGGCGTGGAGCACATTCATTTCCACTCGCATCTCCGGCAGGCCGACCACCATCACCGACACTCCATGTTCCTGGTCGGTGCGGCCCACGGGTTGGCGGGGACTGCATCCGTTCTCGTCCTTCTTCCGATAACCCTGAGCCAGTCGCTCTTCACCTCTGCGGCGTACCTGCTCATATTCGGGATCGGAACCATGACAGCGATGGGAATTTTTGCGTATCTTCTGGGTTCTGTCGCCCGCCTGGCAGCAGCCGCCCGATTGCTCCCCGTTCTCGAGGGAGCGGCCGGGATCGCCAGCGTCGGCGTGGGCGTGCTTTGGATCAGCAATGCCATGGCCATCCTGTAGCCTGTTGAATCCAACAAGTTCATTCCATGCTCGATCTGAAATACATACGCGAACACCTGCAGGAGGTCCGGGATGGAATCCGCGCCAAGGGCCTTACGGTGAACATCGGCTCCCTCCTTTCCCTCGACGAAAAGCGACGGGCACTCATTCAGGAAGGCGAAGCCCTGAAATCGAAGCGGAACCAGGTGTCGGCCGAAGTGGGAAGGCTCAAGCGCGAGGGAAAGAATGCAGAGAGCGTGATTGGCGAAATGGAGAGCGTGAAGGCCCGCATCCAGGCGATCGATGCCGAGCTTCGTGACGTCGACGAGGAAATTCGCGGCATCATGCTGACGATTCCCAATCTCCCCCACCCTTCCGTTCCCGTCGGTTCATCGCCTGCAGACAACAAGGAAGTGTCGGTCTGGGGTGAACCCCCGAAGGTTGACTTTCCCCTGAAACCCCACTGGGAGCTTGCCGAACGGCTTGGGATTGTTGACTTCACCCGGGGGGGAAAGATCGCGGGTGCGGGATTCCCTGTCTTCATCGGAAAAGGAGCCGTTCTGGAACGCGCGCTGATCAACTTTTTTCTCGATGAGGCCGCAAAACAAGGATACAAGGAAATTGCTCCTCCGATTCTCGTCAACGAAGACAGCGCGCGCGGAACCGGACAGATTCCCGACAAGGAGGACCTGATGTATGGCGTGGAGCGTGACGGACTCTTCCTCATTCCCACCGCCGAAGTGTCCGTAACCAATCTCCACAGGGACGAGATTCTGACGGAGCGCGACCTGCCTGTTCGCTATGCCGCCTTCACACCCTGCTTCCGGAGGGAAGCCGGCTCCTACGGCAAGGATGTGCGGGGACTGAACCGGGTCCATCAATTCGACAAAGTGGAGCTGGTGAAATTCGTCAAGCCTGAAACGTCGTATGACGAGTTGGAATCCCTGCGGGCTGATGCGGAGCGGCTTTTGCAGCTTCTTGGCCTGCCCTACAGGGTGTTGCTCATGTGCACGGGCGACATGGGATTCACGCAGAGCAAGAAGTACGACCTTGAGGTCAGGGCACCGGGACAGGACCGGTGGCTGGAGGTCTCCTCGTGCAGTAACTTTGAGGCTTTCCAGGCGCGGCGTATGAACGTCCGCTACCGCCCGGCGAACGGATCGAAGCCGGAATTTGTTCATACTCTCAACGGCTCGGGACTTGCCCTGCCCCGCGTCTACGCCGCCCTCCTTGAACACTATCAGACGCCGGAAGGAAAAGTGGTGGTACCGAAAGTGTTGCACCCGTATACCAGGTTTGAAGTCATTGGATAGGCAAGGATGTTTCCATTTGGGATTCTCGATGGTCCCCGGGAGTTACTCCAGGTGTTTTTGACTTTTGAATTTTGACTTTTGAATTTCTTGAAGCCTCTCTTACGCCTCCTTCCTTATTTGAAGCGGTACCGCAAGACCCTCCTGCTCGGGGTTGGCACCGTCGTGGGCAGTAATCTGTTCACCGTGTTTCAGCCTCTGTTCATGGGCTTCGCGGTCGATGAACTCAAGCTGGGCATCGAAACGAAAACCTACGTCAGCACAGACCTTCTGCAGTGGGCGCTGTTGATCGTCGGGTTCTCGCTCGTCGCCGGCTTTTTCACGTTCATGACGCGTCAGACCATCATCGTCGTCTCGCGGCACATCGAATTCGATCTGCGGAACGACCTGCTGGCACACCTGCAGAAGCTCTCGTTTTCGTACTTCCAGAACAAGCCCACAGGCGACCTGATGGCGCATGCAACGAACGACATCAGCGCTGTGCGGAACGTTCTGGGACCCGGAATCATGTATCCGTCGGACACGCTGATGACATTCACGATGGTGCTGGCGCTGATGCTGATGAAAGATTGGGAGCTGACTCTCCTGGCGCTGATCCCCCTGCCCTTCGTGTCGCTCGCCGTCTACTGGCTTGGCAAGGTCATCCATCACCGATTTACGGAGCGCCAGGAACAGTTTTCGCGTTTGACGACGCGGGCGCAGGAAAACCTCTCGGGCATTCGCGTGATCAAGTCGTACGTGCGGGAGGAGTACGAGACGGAGCGGTTTTATGAGTTGAGTTGGGATTATCTGAAGAAGAACCTCGTCCTTGCCCGCGTCCAGTCCATCCTCTGGCCGCTCATGTTCCTCCTCGTGGGCTGTTCGATGCTGATCACGATGTATGCGGGCGGGATCAAGGTGATCGACGGAGAAATGACGATCGGCACGCTGACGGCGTTCGTGGCGTACCTCGTGATGCTGATCTGGCCGATGATCGCGTTCGGATGGGTGATCAACCTGATGCAACAGGGGGCGGCATCCATGGGCCGTCTGGCGGCAATCTTCGATACCGAGCCGGAGATTCGCGATACGGAAAGGACCGACCTCAGCGTTCAGCGCATCGAGGGGGAAATCGAGTTCAGAAATGTCGGTTTCACGCACAAAGGGGCGGCAAAACCGACGCTGCAGGCGATCAATCTCCACATCGCCCGCGGCATGACCGTCGCGGTCGTGGGGTACACAGGATCCGGCAAATCGACGCTGGTGAACCTCATTCCGCGCCTGTACGACGTCACGGAAGGCGAACTGTTGATCGACGGCAGGGACGTGAGAACGATCCCTCTGCAGGTGCTGAGATCAAACATCGGGTATGTGCCGCAGGAGACGTTCCTGTTCTCGGATACAATTTCGGAGAACATTCGCTATGGAGTTGCCGAGGGCGGTGATGACCGTGTGTTCGAGGCGGCGCACATTTCGCACATTGCGGCGGATGTGAGCGAGTTCCCAAGACAGTATGAGACCATGATCGGGGAGCGGGGGATCACGTTGTCGGGGGGGCAGAAACAGCGGACCAGCATCGCCCGTGCGGTCATCCGGCGCCCATCGATCCTCATTCTCGACGATGCCATGTCGTCAGTGGACACCTACACGGAAGAGGAGATCCTCTCCCGCCTGCGGGAATTCATGAAAGGCCGCACGAGCATCATCATCAGCCACCGGATCTCCACCGTCAAGGACGCGGACCTGATCGTCGTGCTGGACGGCGGGTCGATCGTTGAGAGGGGAACGCACGAGGAGTTGGTGGCATTCGGGGGCATCTATGCAGACCTGCATCAGAAGCAGTTGCTGGAGAAGGAGCTGGAGGAATTGTAGAAACTGGGGTTAATTCAAAATTAAAAATTCAAAAGGGGGGTGGCTATGAAGCCATATGACATCAAGGAAAGAACATTTGAGTTTGCGAATCGAATCATTGACTTGGTGGAGGAAATGCCTCAAACACGAACATTTGATGTCCTGGCGCGGCAGCTTATCCGGGCCGGCACTTCCGTGGGGGCCAATGTTGAAGAAGCCCATGCCGCCGATAGCAAAGCCGATTTTGCCTTCAAGCTCAGCATCGCACTTCGCGAAGCGCGGGAGACTCGGTACTGGCTGAGAATTGCCATGAGGAGAAGACAAGAAGTAATTGGCCATTTGCAGGACCTTATCAATGAGGCGGAGGAAATCATGAAAATACTGGGCTCCATCATTAGCAAAGTCCGCAGCCGCTCGTCATAGTTTTTGAATTTTGAATTTTGAATTTTGAATTTTGAATTTTCTTATGCATGAAGAAGAAATCCTCGGTAAAGCCTACGACGCCCGCCTGATGAGGCGGCTGTTGAAGTACCTGAAGCCCTACCGCTGGCACGTGGCGCTCGGCGTGTTGCTTGCCATTATCGTGAGCGCGTCGGAAGCGGTGCGGCCGTACTTCACGAAGATCGCCGTCGATCAGGATATTGCCAGGGGCGACAAGGAAGGCCTGCTCGTCACGATCATGCTCTTCCTCGCCGTCCTCGTGTTCCGCGGCCTCGTGCAGTATTTCAGCGCCTATCTCACGCAATGGATAGGCCAAAGGACCATCTTCGACCTGCGGATGGAGGTCTTCCGGCACCTTCAGCGCCTCTCACTCCGGTTCTACGACCGCAACCCCATCGGCCGTCTGATCACCCGCGTCACCAACGACATCGAGGTGCTGAACGAGATGTTCTCCTCGGGCGTGGTGATGGTGTTCACGGACGTGTTCACGATCATCGGCATCTTCTACTTCATGTTCACGATGAACTGGGAACTGGCGCTCGTTTCCCTGAGCGTCATGCCGCTCCTCTTTTACGGAACGTTCCTCTTCCGCAAGAAAGCACGCGAGGCCTACCGGCAGGTTCGGATTCAGATTGCACGGATCAACGCGTTCATGCAGGAGCATATCACGGGCATGGTTGTTGATCAGATCTTCAGCCGCGAGAAGAAATCCTTCGAGAAATTCTCATCAATTAATGCCGCACATCGTGATGCAAACATCAAATCCATTCTGTACTATGCCCTGTTCTACCCGGGTGTTGATCTCATCGGAGCGTTGGCGGTCGGCCTCATTTTGTGGTACGCCGGATTGAGTGCACTTGAGGACACGATCACCCTCGGCACGGTCATGGCCTTTCTTCAGTTCAACGAAATGTTCTGGCGGCCGATCCGCGACCTTTCGGAGAAATACAACATTCTGCAAACCGCCATGGCGTCGTCCGAGCGCGTCTTCCAATTGCTCGACGACAAGACCCTCGTGTCCACGCCGTCCGCCCCCGTTCTTTCCGAAACCGTCCGCGGCGAGGTGGAATTCCGGAATGTCTGGTTTGCCTACAACGCTCCGTCGGACGGCACGGGATCTCCGGAGTGGGTGCTCAAAGACGTCTCGTTCCATATCAAGCCCGGGCAGACGGTGGCTCTGGTGGGGCACACGGGGGCGGGGAAGACGTCGATCATCAGTGTGCTGTCCCGCTTTTATGACATCCAGAAGGGCGAGATTCTTGTCGATGGCGTGAACATTCGGGACATTCCCGCGGAGCATTTGCGAAGGCACATGGCCGTGGTCCTGCAGGACGTGTTTTTGTTTTCCGGCACGATCCGGGAAAACATCAATCTGGGCGATGAAAGGATCTCCCTGGACAGGATCAAGGCCGCGGCGCGCGTGGTTGGGGCAAACCGGTTCATTGAGGAACTTCCGGGCCAGTACGACGCCGAGGTCAAGGAGCGGGGCGCCACGCTGTCCGTCGGCCAAAAACAGCTCCTGTCCTTCGCGAGGGCCCTGGCATTTCAACCGAAGATTCTTGTGCTGGACGAAGCCACCTCGAGCATCGACACCGAAAGCGAGATCCTGATTCAGCAGGCGATCAGGAAACTTCTGCAGGGCCGCACGTCCATCGTCATCGCGCACAGGCTCTCCACGATTCAGCGCGCTGATACGATCATTGTTCTGCACAAGGGGGAAATCCGGGAGATGGGTTCGCATCAGCAGCTCATCGCACGGGACGGGATTTACCGAAAACTGTACCAACTGCAGTACAAGGAGCAGGAACTCAAGGCGTAGCGGGAGTTTTGCGACTGCGTAGGATCATTGCAGCATCCAGTCGTTTTTTTGCATTTCTCTTGACATTCGGGCGGGATCTTTGTAGGATCCTCGTACGTCAATCCGGGGGCACCATGCATTCCCGCCGATATAGAAACGCTTTCTATTTACTGCTTACTCCTTACTGCTTACTGCTTACTACCTGCTCCCTGCTCCTGGTTTCCCAACCAGCCTGCAAGAACTCCATCGTACCTCCCAATGGTCTGATCGTTCCCCCCGACACCACCAGCCATGAATTTATGTGGCAGATTGACACCATCGGAGCGCAGGGCGTGCTCTACGATGTCGCAATTGTGAACGACACCCTGATCTATGCAGTGGGGGAGATATTTCTCAGGGATTCAACGGGGCAGATTGATCCGACTGCTTATAATTTGGCGAAGTGGAATGGAGAGACGTGGGATCTCGACCGAGTTTCCTTACAGCTGCATAATTTTGACTGCACCCTTGCCGGCGCGTATATCGGTCGTATGTCAGCTGTGTTTGCGTTTGGCGACGGAAACGTCATTTTCACTGACGGGGCTGATGTAGTAAAGTGGGACGGGACAACATATTCTCATCTGCCGTGTTCGGCTCCAACGAGGAACGGAGGAATCACCAAGTTCTGGGGAATCTCCGCAAATGACTTCTACGCGGTGGGTTCAATAGGCACGGTCGTTCACTTCGACGGCACTTCCTGGCAGAAGATCGAGAGCAGGAATTTGAGCACCGAATTCAGATTCACAGATATCTGGGGATTGCCGGACGGTTCACGTGTCTTGTGCGTGGGTTCGGATTTTTTGTTTTTAGGGGATCGAGCTCTAATGTCTCTGACCTCCGGCCGAGCCCAAGACACCTTGAACTGGGAGTTTCAGGCTACTCCAAACAGCGTTTGGTTTTCGGAAACAGGACCATACTACGTCGCTGGCTCAGGGATCTGGATGTATGACAAACTCTGGAGTCGTATTGACTCTTCGGGATTGTACAATCGCGTTCGTGGCAACTCCACAAATGACGTTTTTGTTTGGGGTAAATCCATGCTTCATTTCAACGGCTCCTCCTGGCGTGAATATCCGGAATTGAAGATAGGCTTCAGAACCGGATTGGCCGTAAAAGACAACGTCGTTGTCGTTACCGGGTTTGTCGGTGATCTTCCCTTCATAGCTCGAGGATATCGGTAGGAAAACTTTTTATGTGGATAGGTAAACATTAAAAATCCCTGCAGCGATTGCGCCGCCGCAGGGATCGAAAACACAAATAATCCAGCCTTTGGAAAGTTCACCAGGGGTGAACCACGCCGTATTATTTGTACTCACAAACTAAGAAAATCCATTCAAAAGAGCCAGCATAAACAATCGAAGGAACCAACCTATGAGACGGTCTAACTTTCTTCTTGCCATAATATCACTGGTATCAGCTCAGACGATGTTCGGTCAATATTCTGTTCAGATAACGGTAGAACCATTGCAGCATCCAGTCGTTTTTTTGCATTTCTCTTGACATTCGGGCGGGATCTTTGTAGGATCCTCGTACGTCAATCCGGGGGCACCATGCATTCCCGCCGATATAGAAACGCTTTCTATTTACTGCTTACTCCTTACTGCTTACTGCTTACTACCTGCTCCCTGCTCCTGGTTTCCCAACCAGCCTGCAAGAACTCCATCGTACCTCCCAATGGTCTGATCGTTCCCCCCGACACCACCAGCCATGAATTTATGTGGCAGATTGACACCATCGGAGCGCAGGGCGTGCTCTACGATGTCGCAATTGTGAACGACACTCTGATCTATGCAGTGGGGGAGATATTTCTCAGGGACTCAACAGGCCAGATTGATCCTCAGGCATATTGTGTTGCCGTCTGGAACGGTGCGTTCTGGACTCCAAAACGAGTGTATACATCCGGCAATCAACTGATTCCAACTGTTCGGGGCATTTTTGCATTCACACCGACTAATGTCTGGTTGGCTGATGGCGGAATTCATCAATGGGATGGCTTGTCAAGCAACGCAAGTCAATCGTTCGGCCGCATTGACTTAATCGGTGGATCTGAGAATGGTCAATCCGTTGACAAGCTCTGGGGAACAGGATCATCGGACTTGTATGGTGTCGGGAGAGCGGGAATGATCACTCACTTCGACGGCACTTCCTGGCAGAAGATCGAGAGCGGAACCATGGTGGATCTAAAAGACATCTCGGGCGTGATTGGAGGGCCGATCTTGACGGTGGCATCATCCGTTGGAGAGACTAGTGTTCTTTTCCTCTCGAGCCAAACGGTTATCAAATCAGTGCCATGGCCCGTGGGATTGCGAAGTGTCTGGATTTCGCCGAGCGGCCTTTCTTATTTGAGCGGAGCGGGAGGTATTTGGAAGCAAAGGGATTCAAGTTGGTATATTATCAAAGAACTTTCGGACACCATCTTTTACGGCGCAATACGCGGAAATGCAGAGAATGATATTTTCGTCAATGCCGGGACATTGGCGCATTTCAACGGTAAGACGTGGCAATATTATTTCGAAATCCCTGAGGATGTAAGATTCTATTCGATTTCCGTCAGGGTGAACATCGTGGCAGCTGTCGGATTCACCCTCAAAGGCGGGGTTTTTGTTGACAAGGCCGCCATCGCGGTGGGAAGGCGGTAAGATGATCTCTCCGGCTCGGCAGAAAACCAAATAAGGAACAACACGCCATCTAAAAAATCACGGGACAGCATGGTGATGCATCCTGCCCCGTGAGTCGCAAATACGGAAGGCAAGGCTGATGATCGCGCTTTGTCTGCAAGTGCCAGACATGCGCTTCTATTTACACCTAATAAGTGCAGCGAATTTTTCGGTGAGAAGAAAGGAGAACAGCCATGAGGAGGCTTTTTGCTGTACTGATGTTCTGCGGGGTCTCTCCTATTGTTTTGTCTCAAGGAACGTACACCGTTAGCATCTTTATTGACGATATCTATTGGCAGAACCAAAACGAATGGAATGGACTATTCCATGCAGTGCTCTATTTCAACGGTGACTCTGTACAGTCAGACGGATTGATTCATTACTGGTATACGCGCCACGAAGGCAGCCAGTTTCAGCTGTACACCGCAGGTGGTTACGGTCCCTCAAACCACCAGGATAATGAGGCCAATCAATACTACGAGGTGTATGTTCGCATTGATGTTCCAGGATACGGATTGGTCGAATCTGACACGGCATGGCTGGCAAAATTCGGGGACCCGGAGGCCGTTCAGATGCTCCCCGTGAAAGAAGATGGGACGCCATTGAGCCTCTTGGAGGTTCCTGTAGTGCACTGGACGGGATATCAATGGATCAGTAGCCATAACTTTATGAGCGACGGAGAGCTTGCAAAGGTTAGATACAACCCTTCTATTGGAGAAAAGTTTTAGGGAATGACTCACTTAAAGGGTAAAGAATGATTTCAAAGCATCAAAACGCGCGACATGCAAACCATTCTCAAACAACAAGTGGCTCGAGGGGCACGCCTGTATACCGATGAGTACTTTATCTACCACCCTGCTCGATCCTGGGGATTTCGTCATCGACGTGTCCAACACAGCAAGCGGTTCACCCGAGGTCATACGCATACTCAAGGCATTGAAGGTTACTGGGGGCATCTCAAGCCCGTCCTGGTTGCCCGGCATCGTTCGATCAGCCCAAAATACCTTCAGAGATATCTCACCGAGGCTGACGCTAAGCACAATCTTGGTCTAAAGACTGATTTTACGGCCCTAATTCTTGCTCAGCTTGTAACAACAAGAACAGTCTTACCCTCTAAGTGATTCATTGCCAAGTTTTATAATGGAGAACATAGCCCCGGAGGGGACATCAGGTGGTTGAATTACGATTCGTATCCGGTTTACTCTGGTGAAGATGGGACTCATGTGACGAACGATTTCATTTTCCGCCACAAGCGTCAATTTGACGCTTCAGTTCGAACACAGATTGTCGGAGACGGTGATTATTATTCGTTGGAGTTCATGGATCCTTGGCTCGAAGATACAGGAGCACTCGGGGGAGAGTTCAGAAACCATGGAATGTCTGCTCCCTTCAACTCGGTGGCCTACGATCCTCAAAATCCCTACAACCTCGGCGTCAACACCCCCTACAAAGGCGTGTTCCTGAATCAAGCAGCCGTTCCGCCAAATCCCTACTATTCCGTCCGCGCTCCCCTCATCACCATCATCGATGGCTCCACGGCCTTTTTCCAAGGCTGGAGTTATGACCAGAATTACATCGAACTGGAACAGGTTGGTCCCAACCCCTCAGGTTACGACCAGAAGGCCGTGATCTTCAAACAAGCCGGGGCTGTGCTCACGGCCCAGTATACAAATTCGTCGATCTCGCAAAACACGACCGTTCCCGCCGGCACCTATCCCATGGCCGGAACGCTGACCGTTGCTTCGGGCGTGACGCTCACACTGAGTGCGGGCACAATCCTGGAGTTCCCTTCCGGGGCAACGTTCGACTTCGGATTTACGACATCCTCGGACGTATGATCCACAGTTTGCTCGATGAATCAAGGACGGCTGGTTCTCACAAGGTCACTTTTGGCGGCTCGCATCTGCCTTCGGGGGTTTACATCTACCGCCTGGATTTCGAAGGTGCAACCATCAGCAGGAAGTTCGTTCTGGCCAAATGATCGAAAAATGATTCCCGAAGTCCGTCCGGTAGCAAACCCCGGATGGCTTCGGGAATTGCAGCTCTCAATCCGGTTCCCTTCATATGGTGCCCGAAACGGTGGAGGCCTTTTCGTTGACAAACCCTCCTTTTTCTCCTATATTTCCCCATGTCGTCCATCCCCCCTTTCGATTTCTTCCTCAAGAGCTGAATGAGTCAAAGCAAAATCGTCACGATCGAGCGGCACATCATTGAGGGCGAGCGGGCGCACCCTGGTGCCACAGGCGACTTCTCGGCTCTTTTGCGCGACCTCACGCTTGCCTTCAAGGTCATCTGGCGCGAGGTGAGCAAGGCCGGCCTGGTGAACATTCTGGGCCTCACGGGCAAAAAGAACGTCCACGGCGAGGAGGTCAAGAAACTCGACGAGTTTGCCGACGATACGATCTATCGTGCCATGGACCACGGCGGTCACCTTTGCGTCATGGCGTCAGAAGAAAACGAGGACGTTCTGCAAATCCCCGACAATTATCCCACCGGCAAGTATGTGCTTCTCTATGATCCCCTCGATGGCTCATCCAACATCGACGCACTGGTGACCATCGGTACGATCTTCTCCATTTACCGGCGCGTAACGCCCAAGGGCAAGGGCACGCTCCAGGATTGCCTCCAGCCGGGCTACAAGCAGATCGCCGCGGGCTATTGTGTGTACGGCTCTTCCACCATGCTCGTGTACACCACAGGCGACGGGACACATGGATTTACCTTTGACCCGAGCATTGGAGAATTCCTGCTCTCCCACGAGAACATCAAGATCCCAAAACGTGGAAAGATCTACAGCGTCAACGAGGGGAACTACCGCTGGTGGCACAATGGAATGAAGAATTATGTGAAGTACCTGCAGGAAGAGGACAAGGAAACCAAACGTCCGTATTCGGCGCGCTACATTGGTTCCATGGTGGCAGACGTGCACCGGACATTGCTGTACGGCGGCATTTTCATGTATCCGGGAGACACAAGGAATCCCAACGGAAAGCTCCGCCTCATGTACGAAGCCAACCCCATGTCCTTCATCGTTGAACAGGCGGGGGGACGGTCAAGCGACGGCGACAAGCGGATCCTCGACCTCCAGCCGGAATCCCTCCATCAGCGAACGCCTCTGTTCATCGGCAGCGAGGAGGACGTCTGCATTGCGGAGGAATTTCTGCAGGGAAAACGCGATATTGCCAAAGCATCATGAACCCGGATCAGCTGATCGAACACACGGATTTCATTGTCGTCGACGTGGAGACCACCGGCATGAGTCCCGTCGAGGATCGCATCACGGAGATTGCGATGATGCGCGTGCGCGAAGGACGGATCATCAGCGAGTTCTCCACGCTCGTGAATCCGCTCATGACGATTCCGGCGTATATTACGGATCTGACGGGAATCGATAATGTGATGGTGGAGGGAGCCCCCACGGCCCGTGAAGTGACGCCGTACATGGCCGAGTTCCTGGGGGACGGCGTGTTCACCGCCCACAACGCTTCATTCGACTGGTCGTTCGTCACCCACACCGCCCGGAGGGAACGTCTGATTGAACTGACCAACGAGCGGTTGTGTACGGTTCGTCTCACGCGCCGGATTCTTCCGTTTCTCCCCAGCCGCTCCCTCGGACCCGTCGCCCGCTTTCTTGACATCACGATCCCTCAACGCCACCGCGCCTCAGGCGACGCCTTTGCGACGGCCGAAATCCTCATCCGCTACCTTAAATACCTGCAACGGAAGTACGCACTCCGGACCGTGGGGGAAGTTCTTCGGTTTCAGGGAATGAAGACCGCGGACGTACCCGTGTGGGTGCCGGGCAAACAGGCATAGAAAGTCAAAGTTGAAAATTCAAAAACATTGACTCCCCGTTTCCCCCTTTTTGAATTTTGATTTTTGAATGTTCTCGTTATCGCACCGGCACCGGTATCGCGATCAAGCTCCTCGCCCCTCCCTGGTCCACCGCCTGGACACCGAACAGATAATCATCCTTCAGCTTTGGGATCGTCAGAACCGTGTCGCGCGTAAAGACTTCCTCCTGCCAGACAGGTGAGGTCGTTTCGCGTATTCTCACGTAGTACCCCGCCAGATCCGGCTCCGTGTTGGCGTTCCAGCGGAGGGTCGTTTCATATTCGAGCCGGGAGACCACCACCCCTGCATTTCGGGGTGCCGCGGGCGCAAGGGCCAGGGTCGCAAGCGCCGCGGCATTCACCCTCGCGACATTCGCAAGGTATTCGAAGTCCATGAACTTGACCAGATCCCCGTATTCCTTTCCGCCCTCCACACGAACATTCTGATGCTGCCAGTCATAGTTTTCACGCGCGACGCTGAAGCGCACCGCCGGAATCCCCCGCCCATGGAACGGGGAATGATCCCCGCCCCGCAGAAACCTGTCCCTCCGGTGGATCAACCGCACGTCGAATCCGCTCACGTACACTCCCGCACGATCGTCGATCCACCGCGCCAGGGAACGTGAAGGTCCATCGCTTTCCAACCCAAGACTGTTGCGCATTCGGAACACGGAGCCCGTGTCAAGCGGACTGAAGGCCTCGGAAAAGAGCCGGACGCTCCCGTCATCCTTCACTCCGTCCCCGCCCACGGAGCTTCCCACAATGTCGTTGTTGAGCATGGCTTCAACGTTCCACCCCCGTTCACGGGCATGGTCCACCCACGCCGTTGCTCCGAGCAATCCCTGTTCCTCTCCCGCAAATGCGATGAACACGATCGTTGCGTCGAACCGCTGATCTGCCATGACGCGCGCCAGTTCCAGCACAAGCGCTGTGCCGCTCCCGTCGTCATTCGCGCCCGGTGCATCGCTCACGGCGTCCATCGGATCACTTGCGCGGGAATCATAATGCCCGCCCACCACCAGGATCCGCTCCGGGGCCCTGATGCCCTGCAAGGTCGCGACGACGTTGACGACGTTCGCGGGAGCCGGGACGCGTCCCGACGGAGGCACCACAGTTTCGTGAAACGCAACGGACATCCGCCCACCGCTCTTCTGTGCGCTCCGTTCGAATTCCGATTTGATCCATCTGCGCGCGGCACCGATGCCCCTCGTTGCGCTCGCGGTGTCCGAAAGCGTATGGCGCGTGCCGAATCCGGCAAGCCGCTCGACGTACTGTCGAAGCTGGGATGGAGAAACGCGGGACACCAGCGTTTCAACAATCGGATTCCTCTTGGGCGGTTGGGCGTTAAGAATACCAACCAACAACAGTGATCCGACAACAACCGTGGGAATTTTCATAATCAACCTCCAATCTCCATTCTTGAATCTCCATTCTCACCCTTCCATCAACTCCACATACTTCGTTCCTGCGGCGGTGTTCCAGAGCACCACGGTGTCTGATGCCTTGATAACGTTCCGTCGAACAAGATGCTCAGCTGCCACAAGGGTTGCCGCGCCTTCGGGACAGCAGAACAATCCTTCCCTTCGTGTCAGGTCGGCAACGGCCTTGCGGATCTCGTCGTCACTCACTGCAATCGCACATCCTCCGCTTGCGTAGATCGCGTCAAGAATCAGATAATCGGCAAAGGCCTTGGGAACGCGCAGGCCGGAAGCTATGGTCTCTGCATGATCCCAGAATTCTGAGTCGGATTTTTTCTGCTCGAACGCCCGAACCAACGGGGCACAGCCCGCACTCTGCACGGCAATCATCTTCGGCCTCTTTGGACCGATCAACCCCAGTTCCTCCATTTCGGCAAAGGCCTTCCACATTCCGACGAGACCCGTTCCGCCCCCGGCGGGATAGACGATGACATCCGGCAACTCCCAACCGTTCTGCTCCGCGAGTTCGTATCCCATCGTCTTCTTCCCCTCGAGCCTGTACGGCTCCTTCATCGTGGAAACGTCGAACCAGTCCGGATGCTGTTTTCGCTTCTCGTTCATGGCTTTTGCCGCGTCACTGATTGTGCCACTGACGAGTTTCACGTTTGCGCCGGCGACAAGACATTCGGCAACGTTCACGCGCGGAGTATCCTCGGGAATGAAAATGTGCGCCTCGAGGCCGGCCCGGGCGGCGTACGCCGCGAGCGCTCCCGCCGCGTTGCCCGCCGATGGAATGCAGACCCGCCGGATGCCGAGCTCTTTCGCCTTCGAAACGGCCATGGCCAGTCCCCTCGCCTTGAACGATCCGGTGGGCAGGCGGGATTCATCCTTCATTTGAACACGCGCCACGCCAAGCCGTTGTTCATATTCCGGCAAGCGAAGCAGGGGCGTGGCGGGTTCCCCGAGCGATACGATGTTCGCCGGGTTCTCCACCGGCAGAAGCGGCAGAATCTTCCACATACCATCAGGCCTTTGCCGGAACCATTCGCGGGAGATCGTTTGTTTAACGTGGGTCAGATTATACCGCGCTGCGAGGATCTTCCCACAGCTCCGGCAAACGGTCTGGACCTCATGCGGAGAATGCCTGTCTCCGCATGCCGTGCATTCGAGATGGGTCAGCGCTGTCGTTTGGTCGTACACGGGAATATCCACATCAGATTTTCGCCACCATTGAATCATACCCGGAGTTTCTGTTATATTTCCCGGTCCCCATCCCAGGGGCCATCATTCACCAACGCCAGGGGTACATCATGACAAGATTCTTCGCCGTCCTGCTGTTTATGCTCGCCGGCCTCGCCGATTCCCTGAATGCCCTTCCCAAGTTTGCCAGCAGGCTCAACGTCTCCTGCAAGAGCTGTCATGTGAATCCCACAGGCGGAGGCCTGCGGAATGCCTTCGGGGTCTCCTACGGTCAGGAGGAGCTTCCGATTCCCACGTGGCGTGATCAGTTCGCTCTCGAGGAATTCTCGACGCAACTCAGCGACATTGTGAGCGTGGGCGCGAATTTTCGGATGCTCTATTTTTCCCAACAGACGGGCCCCTCGACGTCGAGAAGCTCGTTCTTCCAAATGCAGGCGGACCTGTACGTGAGCGCCCGGCTCGCGAAGAAGACCTTTCTGTACCTCAATCGCGGCATTGGAAACCGGTTCGAGGCCTTTGGGGTTGCCGGTGTGCTTCCTTTCGAGGGCTACCTCAAAGCCGGTTGGTTCGTCCCGAACTTCGGCCTGCGAACCGACGATCATAACATTTTCACTCGGGAGAAGACCTTGTTTGCATTCGGCGGCGGACAAGACGCCGGCGTGGAAATCGGCTTTTCCCCCGGTCCGTTCGAATTCACGGCCGGTGTGACCAACGGAGCCACCGGCGACCGGGATGACAACACGCTCCGCGCCATCATGGCGCGCGGGGAGACACGGTTCACCTTCGGGACCATCAATCTGCGTGCAGGCGGTTCCTATTACAACAATCCTCGTTCCTCCGGAGTGCTCACGCTCTTGGGCGCCCATGGTGCCGTTTCGGTCAAGGAGAATCTGACGCTCCTGGCGGAATACGTCCAGCGGCGGACGCTTGCCAACAACGGAAAGACCTTTGCCAATATTTTCTCCATCGAAGCCGATTACCTCCTGATGCCGGGACTGGATCTCAAGGTCGGGTACGAGCACTACGATCCCGACACAAGATTCACCACGGGAACGGAATCCAGAATCGTCCTGGGGTTCGAGGTTTACCCCATCAGCGGCATCGAATTCAGGCCGCTGTACGTGATCCGGAGGGAAGAGCCGACCGATGCGGCAAACGACCAGTTCATTGTCATGATGCATCTCTACCTCTGACGCCACACGGCACCGGACTCCTTGCGCCGTGTTCCGGGCCTGACGGCAGTCGTTTGCATCAGCGGTGATCGCTCAGGGATCATCCCGCCGTATTTCCGATTCTTCTGAAGAAGCGTCTTCGCTGTCAACGAGCACCCGTCTCCTCCCCAACCCTCACGACCTTGATGGTGTTGGTGGATCCTTTGGACATCAACGGGATTCCCGCCGTGAAAACCACGTAATCTCCCTTGCGCACATACCCGCGCCGGACGAGCTCGTCCTCAATGTGCTTGAACGCGGTGTCCGAGTCGACGTCCAGGTCGGGCACGATCATTCCGCGGACGCCCCAGATCAGGTTCATCCTACGCAGGATCCTCTCTCTCCCGGTCACGGCGACGATCGGCGCCGGGGGGCGGTACTTACTGATGCGCAGGGCCGTACCCCCAGAGTGTGTCACCGGCACGATGGCTCTTGCCCGAAGCTGTTTGGCCAGAACCGCCGCCGCTCTGGCAATCGCGTCAAACATGTCATCATGGCGGATGCCTTCGAGCCCCTCCCCCAGCCTGTCCCGCGCAATGGTCTCGGCTTTACGAATGATCCGGTCCATGGTATGCACGGCCTCCACAGCGTACTTGCCCACCGAGGTCTCGCCACTCAACATCACGGCATCCGCGCCGTCCAACACGGCATTCGCCACATCGTTCGCTTCGGCACGTGTGGGACGCGGATTCTCGATCATGGATTCCAGCATCTGCGTCGCGATCACCACCGGCTTCCCGGCCTTGTTGCATTTGGCCACGATTCTCTTCTGCACCAGAGGAACCTCCTCCGCCTGGAGTTCCACGCCAAGATCTCCGCGGGCCACCATGATCACGTCAGCTTCCTCGATGATCCCGTCGATGGCCTCCACCGCCTCGGGCTTCTCAATCTTCGCCACGATGGGCACTCTCACGCCTTTCCGGCCCTGCTCGATGATAGCCTTCCGCAGATCCCGGATATCCCCGGGCTCGCGGACGAACGAGAGCGCCACGTAATCCACCTCCTGCTCCAGTCCAAACTTCAGGTCCGCCCGATCCTTGTCCGTCAGCGATGACACGCTCACGCGGACGCCAGGGAGGTTCATTCCCTTCTTGTCCTTCAGAATACCTCCGTTCACGACTTCACACGAGACCTCCGTTGCCGTCTTTCCCGTTACAACCATCTTGATCCTGCCATCATCCACGAGGATCGTATCTCCCTTCCGGACATCCTTCGGCAGAGTCTTGTAGGTTGTGGACACCCGCTTTGCGTTGCCGACCACATCGTCGATCGTGAAAACAAACTTCTGCCCCTTTTCGAGGGACACGGCATGGTTTTCGACAATCCCTGTGCGGATCTTGGGCCCGCCCAGGTCCTGCAGGATCGTGATGGCCTCCCCGGACGCGGTGGCCGCCGTGCGAACGTGTTCCACCGTGCGGCGGTGGTCCTCATGGTCGCCGTGCGAGAAGTTGAGCCGGGCCACGTCCATGCCCGCGTCGATCATCTCCTTGAGAGTCCCGGGCTCCTGGGATGAAGGCCCGATCGTACAAATGATCTTGGTGTGACCAAACTGGCTAGGTCGGTTCATGACTTGCACGTTGAGTGAGATGAGTGACGAGGAGCGGGAGAATTTCGCCCGATGGACCAAGGATTGTTTCGTTCATGCGTGGGGAAAGATCGGTATATTCAGGATTGATTTCCACCACATACGCTCCCGCGCTGCGGGCGGCCAGGGGAATGGAGGCGGCCGGATAGACGACTCCCGACGTGCCCACCGAGAGAAACACGTCGCAACGACGGGCGGCTTCCATGGCCTTCCCGAACGCGCCGGCGGGAAGAAGCTCGCCAAACCACACCACGTCCGGACGGAGGAGGCCTCCGCAGGTCTTGCATCGGGGCGTTCTCTCAAACACCGCCTGTTCCTCTTCCCCCGCAAAGAGACCGCAATCAACGCAGTAGCTGCGCGTGATGTTGCCGTGAAGTTCGATCACATTCCGGCTTCCCGCGCGCGCATGGAGGCCATCCACGTTCTGCGTCACCAGCGTGAAGTCCGGAACCAGATCCTGCATTTGGGCCAGGGCAATGTGCCCGGGATTGGGCATCACCTCACGGATGACCTTCTTTCTGTAATGATACCATTCCCAGACAAGCTCGGGGTTGCGGATGAAGCTCTCAAACCGCGCGAAGTCCTCGGGCCTGAATTTCTCCCAGATCCCGCCCGCGCTCCTGAAGGTTGGCACGCCGCTTTCTGCGGAAACCCCCGCGCCGGTGAGCACGCAAATGGATTGTGCAGAGGACAAGGCTTCAAGAAGGCTCTGCGAGAGCATGACGAAAGCAAAAAAGTAAAAAATGGAGAGGGAAAAATGAAAAAGGAAAAAATGGAAGACGCTGTCCGACTCCCGTGTTTGAACTCACTCCGGCCGCAGGACCAAGAGGTGATGCTTTCTCTCTTCCACCTTTTCCCGATCCATCGGTTGTTGCTTGTAGGCTCCGTTCCGCCACAAGGGTATCTGATTGTCATAGTTCCGGTGAAACAAATGACCCGATTGCCCCGGGGGCACAACGATTCTCGTATTGTTCACATCAGCCAAATCGACGATCAACCTCATCGACGGGCCAAGATGGTTCAGGAACAGCTCCCTCAGCCGATAATCCCCTTTCCACACCGTCGAGTGTGATCCGCCGACAGGAAGCGGGCCGACGTTGAACAGTCCGCGCAGAAGTTCATTTCGGCCGAAGACGTGCCCGAACTCGACCGTGTGAACTTCCCCCCACCGCCATTCCTTCAACTCTCCACCAAGCATTGTCCTCAACCGCTCCACGGCTCCCGAGAGGCTCTTTGTCATGATGTCGGCCTTCGTCTCAATCCGCGGCGTCTGCACGTTATCAAACCAGCCTGAGGAGTCTTTCTGCAGGAGGTTCGTAATTGCCGTCATCGGCATGGATGAAAGCGTATCGTAGAGGCTTGTCAGCACCGCACCGAGCTCATCGGCAAACGTATTGCGTATGGCCTCAACCAGAAACGCCTCGAACAGCGATCCGGCCACGCTCTCCTCGCGCATTTGGAAATCCCAGTTGCGAAAATAATTAAGAGCCATCCGAACGTCGTCATTCGCCGGCTCAACGTCCTCATGCACTTTGAGGATTTCCGGGATGAGTAAGCGGGCTTGGGGTGAAAGGACATCAAGCTGGATCCTCTGATGATCCTCCAATGTTCTGTTCCCCTCCCGTGTCAGCAATTCGACGATCCTCTCGGCGCGCCACGGTGGCTCCCAATTGCCGGAAAGGTAGTACGGATAGTCGCCGGCGACGATCTTGTTGTTGGCGGTGGCAATGAATCCCTGCGGCGGATTGTAGGCGGAGGGATTCTCCTGGAAAGGCACGAAGCCCGTCCAATCGTTCCTGTCGTTCCACCCAGGATACGGCGAGGAGAAACCCTGGAAAGGCCGACGCGGTATCCTTCCTCCGGTCACATATCCGATATTCCCCTCGACATCTGCAAACAAGAAATTCTGCGCCGGCGCGGCAAAATCGCGGAGGGCGGAGCGGAACTCGCCCCAGTTCCGCGCGCGATTCAGATTCATAATGGCCCGGACTTCAAGGGACGGCTCTCCTGCCACCCACTTCATAGAAAGAAGGCGATCCGAAGGGCCGGCGGCAGGTTCGATCCTATTGATGACGGGTCCCCGATGGGTATGGTAGGTTGTGAGGATGACGGGTGGGTTGTCTTTCACCAGGATCGTATCCATCCGCGTCCCGATCGGCATCCACCGGTCGTTCAACCGATAGTGCGTGGGGAATCCGACGGAGTCCGTTTCCTCGACATAATAATCCACGTCGTCGATCATGGCACTGGTCATGCCCCATGCGATGTATCTGTTGCGACCGATGACCACGAACGGTACACCCGGGATCGAAACGCCGATGACGTCGAAATCCGGACTGGAAAGATGTATTTCGTACCAACGGCCTGGAGCTGTAAAGATCAAATGGGGATCATTGGCGAGGACCGCGTTGCCGGTGACGGATTTCGATGGTGCAACGACCCACCCGTTGCTTCCGGAGCCAGCATCGGACGGGCCAAGGAGACGACGGTATGCGGCATCGGCCTGAAGAAACGCCGAAAGACTCTGCCTCGGGGGGAGGACCGTGGGGGCGGCTGCCGGCCAGTCGGGATACAGATCCCGCGCACGCGCTTGGCCGAAACGCTGAGCAATATATCCGTACGTGATATCCACCCACCGGGAAGTATTCAGTTCCCACGCCATCAGCTTCGCCAGAAGAAGCGTATGCCGGGGCTCCCAGGGCTCCGGTTCAAAGCCAAGCATGTCGAATTCGATCGCATAGCGGCCCTGTTGCTCCGCCAGAGCCGCATTGACGCCGCGGGCATAGGCATCGAGGGCGGCCAGCGTTTCCGCATCAAGCAACGGCACGGTTTGCGCGGCAATGGCCCGAAGTCCCAGGGTGCGGAACATGCGATCGATCGGCAGGGCCTCGGGCCCGAGAATCTCGGCCAGGCGTCCCTCACCTGCCCGGCGGATGAGGTCCATCTGCCACATGCGGTCTTGAGCCTGGACGAACCCCGCCGCGAACCAGGCGTCGATGGCCGATTCTGCAAAAATGTGAGGAACGCCGAACTCGTCGCGCTCGATGGAAACAGGGCTGACGATTCCGTGCACCGTCAGCGAGCCGCTCACGGTGGGAAAGGAGCGCGTGGAGAGTTGATAGGCGAGAATCAGGAGGGCAAGGACAATGACGAGAGCCGAGAACCCCAACCCGATGAAAATCCGCGTTCGTTTTTGCATTGACCGATTGGACGATGAACAATCGGCAATGTAGCAAAACTTGCCTGCGGATTCAACGCAGGGCTGGGGGGGAGTCGATCAGAACCGGAACGTCAGCGTGACGACGGCATTGTGCGTCTTTACATGTTCGTTCGTGCGTGAGGCGGACCCGGCGGGGCTGTAGTAGTTGTCGCGAAACGTCTTCCAGAACCCGAATGCGTAGCCTGCATCGAGCCATACGTTTTCATCGATCCGGAACGCGGCACCCGCGCTGTAAAACTGCTGATCGAAGTCGGATGGATCGCCCTCGTAGGGAGAAGGCCGCAGCTGGAGGCCTCCACGCACTTTCAGCCCCAGGTCCCAGAGCGTCACTTCGGCACCACCGCGCAGATTGAACGTGGGACGGTAAATGTTCTGGATCAGCCTGTTCTCGGATTGCAGATCGCTCCGCGACGTGACGAACTTCATGTTCCTCCAGTCCGTGTACTCCACGTCGCCTGAGACCACCAGCCAGTCGCGAAACTGAACGGCCCCGCCCAGGGTAACCACCACCGGCGTCGCAATTTTGTAGTTCGTCTTCCCGTCAAACGCAATGTCGAATTGGTCCACCGTGCCGTTCAGGTTTGGATCGAACCGGCTGTACCCTTCGTCGCTGAATGTCTCCTCGATCGTATAGTAGGTGGGTGTCCGCACGGTAAACCCAATCCGGTATTTTCCCTGCTTTCGATAGTGAAGACCGAAAACCGCATTGAAGCCGCTCAGATCGGTATTGATCGTGCTGACATACCGGAACTGGTCATAGAGCCCGAGGGTGTCTGAGGGCGCTTTCTGATAATTGTTCAAAACATCCGATTCCGTAAACTCGCGGTCGTACGTGTAGGACCCGCTCACAATGCTCACCGTCACCCCCAAAGCCAGATCCCGCGCCACATCGACTGCGCCTCCGAATGACCAGTGGTTCATTCCTCCGCTCTCGCGGATCACTGCGCTTTGCTGAACATCTCCGTTAATCGATGTAACGAGCCTGTTTCCCGAGATGTCGGCGAGGTAGAGCTGATACGGAATGTTGTTGTCCAGCAAATCGTCGAGCTCCGCCTGGGAGAGCGTGGACAGATCCACGTCCGGAATAAGGGAGGGGATGATCGAACTGGAGGAATTATAGCCGGTAAACTCGGTCTTCGTCGTGTAATTGGCCACGCGGTTGAAACCGATCGCGAACGTGAGGCCCCCGCGCACCGTAGGCACCGGATACACAAGGCCGAGGCTGTTGAGATTGAAGCCGCTCTGAGAACCTTCTGTGCGCGTGCCGAGGAAGCGGGTCGTGTTGCCAAAGTTGAGATACGAAGCTCCGACAGAGAATTCGTAACTCTTCTGCTGGGCCAGGCCGGCGGGATTCCAGAAAAGGGCTGAGAAATCAGATGCCATTCCCACTGATGCGCCGCCCATGGCCAGGGAACTTGCTCCCACTCCAAGGCCGAACTGGGAGAATCGGAGGACATCCTCGGCAAACTGTCCTCTTGCCGGAGCGATTCCGAGCAGGACGGCACTCCACACCACAACGATCTTTTTCATCTGTTCTTTCCGCATGAATTCAGGGGGTTTCGGGGTTGAGATCCGTCCTCAGCGATTTCCCCGTTTCGCCCCACTGCTCCGGTTGGAACCTCCCGAATCGCTGTTTCCGCGGCTCGTTGATGGAGCCGGTGTCGAAGGAGGGGGCGATGAGGACGACGGACTTCGGTACGACGATTGATCCCTTCCACGTGACTGGGAAGACCGTTCGGAGCCGCTTCTGCGCGTGCCGCTCGACGACTGCGATTCTCGGCTTCGGGGCTGATAGGAACTCCCTCGCGACGAACCTTCGCGGGATGAATTCTCCGGCCTTCGCGTGTAACCGCTTCGCGATCGGGAATCCGTCGATTCCGTGCGACGTGTCACTTCCGTGTCGGAAGAACCCGAGCCGCGGCTCGTACCTGCTCTTCGGGTCACTGACGGATACTGATTCGACGTTGTCTGATATCCACGGATTCCCACCGTCCCACGCCTCGTGTCTCCCGAACGGCGATATCCGGATTCCCTTCGCGTTGTGCGGTCGTAGGTATTGTAGGGTTGGTAATAGGCATAGTAGCCGGGATAGTATCCGCCATAAAAATATGATCGGGGGTACCAATAGCCGTAGTAGTACGAATGGGGGTAGTAGTAGTAGGGGGAATACCAGCGCGCGTACCAGGGACTATACCAGTCCCAATACCAGGGATCCCAGAAGAAAGGATCGGAATACCATACGGTGCCCCAGTAGAATGACGTCCGCCAGGGATAGTAGAAATGAAAACCCGTGTAGTAGCGAGGACGCCAGCCATTCTCTTCGTAATACTCTTCATATCTCGCATCGTCACGATAATCCAGGGAGTCATCCCCCTGCTCGGCTTCGCGCTCATAGTAAGCTCTGCCCTCATAACGATCCTCGACGGTCGCCAACTGTGTGTAGCATCCGGAAAGAATAAATGACGCAAGGCCGACGGCTGAGATTACCGGAAATAGGGTCGATTTCATGATATCACCTCGCCTTTCAACTTCTCTCTGTACCAACAATCTCCGTGCCGCTTTTGTTCATTGCCCTTCGGGGATTTCTGCCGAAAATCGATGAATTTGGGGGAGTGGACCAGCGGAACAGGGTAAAAGCGTACACAGAAGGCCACCGGGTGTCCACCCAATTGCACACTGGGCGGACCCCTTTGAGGAGAGAAAAGTCTCTGGTCAAAAACAGCACTTTCTCAGAAACTGCCGACGTACTCGATCTGCAGGACCCGATTGGCGATGGTGATGTTTCTCTGATTCTTCGTCATGTTTTTCAGGTCGAACCCAATTACCAGGCCCTCTCCCGCCGACAGCCGGAAACCCAGATTGAAATAGCCGTGTCCCTGGCCAACGCTTTGCGTGTTGTCGTTGACGGCGAAGTCATACTCGACGAGCAGAGACAGGATATCACCCAGGGATTTCTCGGCGCCGACGAAGAGATTGAGGTCCTTGTCGCCGTCCTTGTTTTCAAGCGAGTAGTTAAAACCGCCGTGCAGGCTCAGGTGGCCGAGCATTTCATAGTTCTTGCTCGCAACCGCATAGAATCCCGTCGATTTGATCGTGTAGCGTTTAAGACTATCCAAGTAGGGTTCCTTGCCCTGGGAATCGAAACCGATGGCGATTGCAGGCATCATCGTGGTTTCCTGAACGATCCGGAGCTTCGCCCGGACGCCGGGCAGGGGGTTCATCTCGATCTTATCGGGCCCGATGATTCCCGTGCCTCCATAAGAGATTCCAAAGCTGAACCGATCGAACAAGCCGACGGACACACCAGCCAACACGCCACCCCGCTGGAAGAAGTTCGCGGTGATATGGTAATCGGCCCTGCGCAGCATGCCAGCAGTCGGCTTGTCGATGATCATCGTGGGCTCGAGCGTGGACATGTCCCCGGCGGTGCCGATGGTCTGCGCACGAGACTCGAGGAGGAAGCCTATCAAAAGGCCAAGAATCAAAAGATGTTTCACCAGATGCTCCAGGTATTGTGGAAGTTGATGGTCAAATCAGAAGTCGTCTTCTCCGAACGTTCTCCTTACCGTTTTCGGCAATTCCTCCTTCCGTCCGGACTGTTCTTCGGGACGTGCATCGGCGGACCGCGGGAGAGATCCGGTCGTGCCAATAATACGAAATCCTTCCTCAAAAGATCCGTCCTCCACCTCCAGCCCTGGCCCACCCTCCTGATGCAGGGGAAGGATCGGCGTGAGGGCGGATTCAGGGTTTCGGCCTTTTGCGGCCTTGAGGAGCCCCTGCATTGCCTCGCGATACTCGCGCTTGAGGTCCTCCTCGGCATAGGTCATGACTTGTCCCTTCCTGAGGAAGAAGTCCCCGTTGATCATCACATCGCTCACCGATGCGCGGGTGCAATCACGCAGCATGCCTCCCACCACGCGCGCGGGATCTCCCGATGCGAGGGAAAGGACATGGGCAAGAGCGGAAACGTCAACGAAGGTCATGTCCGATTTCTTGCCCGCTTCAATCGAGCCGATCTCGTGATGCATTCCCAGCGCGCGGGCGCCGTTGAGGGTGTGCAGACGAAGAATCTGTTGCGGCGTAAGTTCTTCTGCGCCCGGCATACGCCGGACCTGACGCATGTTTTCAAACGGATCCGGCAGGCCCCAATCGGATCCGAGCGCGAGTGGAATGCCCCGTTCAAGCAGTGCCCCAAGGGGCGGCGGCTCGGTCTGCTTGGCTGCAAGAGACACCGGGTTGACAATGACGGGAATCCCAGCAGCCGCAAGAACATCGAGATCTTCCTCCGACAGCAATCCCCCATGCGTCATCTGGACAGGATATTGAAACACTCTGAACTCGTCGAGGATCCTCACTATCGAACGATTGAAGTTCCTCCGGATCGTTTCATGACCTGACCGCGTTTCGCCAAGATGGGAAAGAATGGGCACCTTAAGCTCTCCCGCGAGACGGAGGGTCGTCTGCAGGTTATACAGTGTCAAATCTTCCTCCGCCGGAAGCACCAGTGACGAGAGCGGGCCCGGGGCGGAGTCTGCCCGTGCATGGTCCATTTGCTCGCTGTTGTGGATTCCAACGAATCCGCGCAGGTCGCTTCTCTTTAGGGCTTCGCGCGCCGCGGCAAACGGGACGTCAAGATGATCAAATCCGAATTCCGAAATCGTTGTCACGCCTGCCTTTAACGCGCTGAAGTACGCGGCCCGGTACATGGGGACCAGTTCATCCTTTGCTGCCTGGCGCCGGAGGTAGGAAGAAGCAAGTCGGACCTCTGCCACCTTGTGCCAGCGCGACAGGGGGAATCCATCCGTCCACATTCTCAGGGCGAACGACTCGCCGTGATAATGCGCATCAACGAAGCCGGGCAGAATAATCTTGTCCGACGCATCGACGATCTCTGCGTTCGGGTAACGGGCGTGAAGGCCCGCGGCGACGGGATTCAGCTCGGCGATCCGGTCGCCTTTGACCAGAATGGCCATCACACCGGCGCGGTCTGCTCCGTCACAGGTCACTACGAAGCCGTTTTCTATGATTTTTACGGAATCCATCCCTGGTGTCCCGCGTCTCCGTCCAATACCGTCAGGGTTTCTCTTTCTCGAGTTTCCATTCGGTCCCGTCCTTCGTATCCTCCAAAACGATCCCCAGAGCCTTGAGACGGTCGCGGATCATGTCGGACAGGGCAAAGAGTTTTTGCTTCCGCGCCTCGGCACGCATGTCGATCAGAATCTGCATCAGCGGCGCATCGAGGCCGCTGTCGCCCGAGGGGAGTCCGGCGGTCTTTGCAGGGAGAATTCCAAGCACCTGGTCAGCGTACTCCCTGAACACCGCATCGATGGCCTCCAACTCGCCGCGGCCCGGTTTTGCGTTTGCACTCAGCCTCTGATTCACGGCGCGGGTAAAATCAAAGAGCACAGCGATCGCCTGCGGCGTGTTGAAATCGTCATTCATGGCATCGAGGAACCGCCGACGGTATTGACCCACCTCCAGCGCGTTGCCGGCGGGCCTGTCCTGCCCTGCTGATTCAAGCTCCTTCTTCACCCTCCGTGAGGTCTCGGCCAGTTTTTCCCATCCGCTGCGCGCCGCGCCAAGAGCCTCGTCGCTGAAATCCAGCGTGCTCCGGTAGTGGCTTTGCAGAATGAAGAATCGGACGATGAGGGGATCGAACGTGCGAAACGCATCCTTCAGCGTCACAAAGTTGCCCAGGGATTTTGACATCTTCTGGCCGTTGACGGTCACCAGATTGTTATGGATCCAGTACCTGACAAACGGCTTGCCGGTGGCGCACTCGCTCTGGGCAATTTCACATTCATGGTGCGGGAACTGATTGTCCAGGCCGCCGCCATGGATGTCGAACGACTCGCCCAGGTACTTCATCGACATCGCTGAACACTCCAGATGCCAGCCGGGGAAACCTTCGCTCCACGGACTGGGCCAGCGCATGACATGCCCGGGTTCCGCGCGTTTCCAAAGAGCAAAATCCTGGGGATTTCGTTTTTCTTCGCGTGTTCCCACGCGGGTGCCTTCCACGGTCTCCTCGAGCGTCCGTCCCGAAAGCTTTCCGTAATCCTTATCCGACCGGACATCGAAATACACCGATCCATTGACTTCGTACGCGCATCCCTTCTCCAGCAGCCGCTTGACAAGCTCAATTTGCTCCACAATATGCCCTGTTGCGCGGGGACTGATGTCCGGACGAAGGATGTTCAGCGCGTCCATATCCTCAAAGTAGCTCCGCGTGAACGTCTCGGCCAGTTGCATGGGATGGACTTTTTCCAGCTTCGACTGCTTCAGCATTCTGTCTTCGCCGGAGTCCAGCAAATGCCCCACGTCGGTGATGTTCTGAACATACAGCACCTTGTATCCGATGAACCGGAGATAGCGTACGATGATATCGAAGGTAACGTAGCTCTTCCCGTGGCCGATGTGAGAATGGCTGTACACAGTCGGACCACACACGTACATGCCCACCACGCCCTCCTGCAGAGGAGCAAACGGTTCCTTCTGACGAGTGAGAGAGTTATAGAGTATGAGAGGCTGTGGGTTCAACGTCTGCGGTTTAAGGTTCAGGGTTCAGGGGATTTCGAGTTTCGAATTTCGGATGTCGAATTTTCCCTTCTCACTTCTTGCTTCTCGCTTCCTGCTTCTTCAGGATCTTTCCATCGCCCAGTCCCATCAATTCCTTTGCTCCCGTCAGGCCTGCTTCGGTCACTTCGGCACCGCTCATGAGCTTTGCCACTTCCTCCACCCGTTCCTCAAGGCCGAGCTTGCGCAGAACTGTCCGTGAGCGTGCATGATCCTCCACCTTCTCCACCACAAAGTGCGCGTCGGCAAGTCCGGCAATCTGCGGAAGGTGCGTGATGGCGATGACCTGATGGAACCGGGACAAGCTCTTCATGCTCTTCCCCACCGCCTGGGCGATCCTGCCGCTCACACCGACATCGATCTCGTCGAAGATCAGGAGCGGAAGCCGTTCCGATTTGGCCAGGATGGATTTCAGCGCCAGCATGACGCGGGAGATCTCGCCTCCGGAGGCGACCTTGCTCAGCGGCTTGGGTTCTTCGCCAAGGTTTGTTGAAAGAAAGAATTCCACGCGGTCGATTCCCCTCGGCCCCGCGTCGTAGTATTCCTTGCCGAGCTTCACATACGCCCGTTCGGAAGGCCGTGCCTCCAGGCGCCGGTTTTCGATGCGGACGTCGAACTCTGCATTGGCGATGCCGAGCCTCGAGAGTTCTTCGACCACCGCGCGGTTGATTTTCTGAACGGATTCCCTCCGTTTGGAGGCAAGCCGCTCGGCGGCCGCCGAACAGATGCGCCGTTCCTCATCAATGGCCTGCGTGAGAGTTGTCAGTTCCTGCTCGAAATTCTCCGCCAGCGAAAACTCCGCCGCAATTTTCCCCCTCTGTTCGAGGATCGATTCAATCGATCCCCCGTACTTCTTCTTCAGGAGCGAAAGCCTGCCCAGGCGTTCGCGAATCTCTTCGAGCCTTTCCGGATTGAATTCGATCCGGGCGTTGTACTGCTGAAGGAATTTCGCCACTTCGGCCACAATCGCTGCGGCCGAGGCACATTCGCTGCGGGCTTCCTCGAACTGCCGGTCGATCCGGGCAAGATCCTCCAGCTGGTTTCGTGCCAGCACAAGCTGATCGGCCACAGCCTGGTCGCCTTCGTAGAGCATCTGATGGAGGCGTGTCGTGGCTTCGAAGAGTTTTTCCGCGTTCTCGAGCACCCTCAGCTCGGTTTCGAGGGACTCCTCTTCGCCGGGTTTCGGCTCAACGGCGTCGATTTCCCTGAGCTGAAACTCGAACAAATCGCGCCGTTCCTTGAGCGCTGCTTCACGTTCCCGGAGATCCTCCAGGCGTTCGAACAGGCCGTCCAGGCGGTGATAGGATGCCCTGTATTCATCCACGAGGCCGTCCAGCCCGCCGAAGTCATCCAGATATTCCACGTGGGTCAGTGGGCGGAGCAGGGACTGGTGTTCGTGCTGGCCGTGCAGATCGACCAGCAAGTCACCGATGGTCCTCAGCGCATTCAGCGTCACTGGCGTGTCGTTCACAAAACAGCGGTTCTGCCCTTTGGCCGAGACTTCTCGTCTCAGGATCAGTTCCTCCCGGACATCGAGCCCTTCGGTTTCCAGAAATGCCCTGACTTTCCTGTTCGATGCGACGCCGAAGATCCCCTCGACGACGGCTTTGTCGGCCCCGGTGCGGATGACCTCGGAGCTTGCGCGCTCCCCGAGGATGAGTCCCATGGCGTCAACCAGAATGGATTTTCCGGCCCCCGTCTCGCCGGTAATGATGTTCAGGCCCGGTTCAAACCCGGCCTCAACCTTGTCGATGATGGCGTAGTTGCGGATAGATATGCTCTTCAGCATGCGTGCCGCGGCTGTGGCAATGGAACTAATCTACGGAAAAAAAAGGGAAATTCAAGGTCGGCCCAAACGTGGACCTCCGCATCCGCCCCATGAGAGCTCAATGAACGGAATCGTTGGCGGCTGAGGAAAAGAAGTTGAGGTCGGGAACATCACCGAGAATGCCGTGAAAGAAGGCGTACCGGAAGAACTCGCCCACGCTTTCGACTTGATCTGAGCCGAAATCGTACGAAAAAGAATCGAAGTACGATTTCAGCGACGGGTCAGCGGATGCCAGCGCCTCCACGCCCGCCTGCTTTGCCGCAAGCAGCGCGCGCAGTTCTTCACCGGTGAACATGTCTTCGCGCACAACCCACAGACCGTGTACGTATGGCAGGTCGGTCATATCGCTCCATTCTTCCACCAGGTCGATTGAAAACAGGCCTTCGGGGGCCGTCGACGGTGCCGTTGTCACAACAAGCGCGGCATCAGCCTTTGCAAGCATGCCCGCGGGATCGGGATGCATCGGCACGAATGTCAGTTGATTCCCATCAGCGGGCAGGTTTGGAAATTTCTCCAGGAGGATGATCCGTGCCAGAACGATCTCTGACGTCACTCTTATATCCACGGCCATTGTTGAGATGCTCTTGCGGTCGGGATTGACATAGAGCCTGATGGTGCCGGTGGGTCTGGATGATGCAGCGCACACACCGGGGAGAATGCGGAAGTTGCCTCCATGGCGGGCGAAGTCGAGGGGGGAAAGAAAAGCGCCCCGAAGAAATCCGGGGCGGTCGCGAAACTCGATGGCAAGCCTTGCGGGAATGTCCCTGTACAGATCGAATCCCGCTTTCTCCAGTCCCTGGGTCAGGGGGGTCAGGTACGTGGCGTCGGGAATCCCAAGCCGCCGCCGTTCGGTCATGACGCCGTGGTCTTCTGTGTGACGGCCTTGGCTGCCAGGTCGCGGAGATAGTACAACTTTGCTCTCCGGACGCGGCCGTCCTTGATCTTTTCGATCTTCGAGATCCGGGGCGAGTGGAGCGGGAAGATCCGCTCGACGCCGACGCCGTCGGAGATTTTCCGGACGGTAAAGGTTTCGTTGATTCCGCTACCACGGCGGCTGATGACCACGCCCTGGAACTGCTGAATCCGTTCCTTGTCGCCCTCGACCACGCGAACGTGGACGTTGATGGTGTCGCCGGTCTTAAAGGCGGGGAGGTCCTTCTTATGCTGGGTCGCTTCAATCAATTTCATCTTGTCCATTGCTGTCTCCAGATCATTTTTGTTCGCGCTGTGATTCCAACAAATCTGTTCTGCGTTCCTTTGTTCGCCTGAGGCGCTGTTCTTCCCGCCATTGACCGACCCGCTTATGGTCACCGGACAGAAGCTCGTCGGGCACTTTCATGCCGCGGAACTCTGCAGGCCGTGTGTACTCGGGATACCCGAGCAGGCCGTCCTGAAACGAGTCCGTCAGCGCTGATTCGCTTGCGTTGAGCACGCCGGGGATCAGCCGCACCACCGTGTCCACCAGCACCGCCGCTGCGAGTTCGCCACCCGTCAGCACGTAGTCGCCGATAGAGATTTCCCGCGTCACCAGGGCCTCCCGCACCCGCTCATCCACGCCTTTGTAGTGGCCGCAAAGAACGATCAGGTTCTGCGTCAGCGACAACTTGTTGACGAGCTTTTGATCGAGCCGCTCGCCTTCCGGGCTCATGAACACCACCTCGTCGTACGCCCTCTGCGCTTTCAACGCCTCGATACACTCGAAGATTGGCCCGGGCTTCAGGATCATGCCCGACCCGCCGCCATATGGCGTGTCGTCGATGGTTTTGTGCTTGTCGTGTGCGTAATCGCGCAGGTTGTGAACATGAATCTCGGCCAGGCCCTTCTCCTGCGCCCGTCGGACGATGCTCTCCTGCAAGGGGCTTGTCAACAGCTCCGGCACGCCGCTCACAATATCGATCCGCATCACTCCACCAGCCCTTCGATCATGTGCACCACGATCCTCCCCTCCGCAAGATCGACCGTTTTCACGAATTCCCTGACGGCCGGAATCATCGCCTCGCCTCCATCGGTCTGAACCACCCAGAGATCACCGCCCGGAAGATTCAGCACGTCCTTCAGGGTTCCCAGTTTCCTTCCTTCATCCGACACCACGTTCATGCCGACGATGTCGTGCACGTAGTACGAACCGTCCGGAAGTTTCGCGGTCCGGCTTTCTTCCACGAACAGCCACAGGCCTCTGAGCGCATCGGCTTCCGTTCGCGTCCTTATCCCTGCCAACTTGACCACCGTGCGTCCGTTCCGTGCTTCCACCGATTCGATGGACCGGGTTTCCGTCAATTCCGCCGTGCTTCCGACTTCGACCGTTCCCAGTTCGTTGAGCCTCTCCGGCCGGTCGCCGAGCACCGACACGGCGACTTCCCCCTTCAGTCCCACGCTCCGGATGATTCGTGCGACCGCGATCATGGAATTGGGCATCTCACGCTGTATTCTTCAGCCGACAATGTCGAGGAGGACGCGCTTGCCTTCCTTGGCCGCCACGGCCCGCAGGAGCGTCCGCACAGCGGAGGCGGTCCGTCCGCTTTTGCCGATAATCTTCCCCACATCGCTCTCTTTCACCTTCAGTTTCAGGACCAGGGTTCCTTCACGGTCCTCTGTGTCGATCGACACCGCATCGGGGTGATCAACCAAATGTCTGGCAATGAACTCGACGAACTCCTTCATCGATCCACCTCCTGTCCTGCTGTGAGGCTCTCCAAGGGATCCTGCCACGTTCGTCAATCAGCATCCGACATTCTGCGTTCGATCTCTCTTTTCGAATGCTGAGCCTCGAAGGTCACAATGGTTCGGCCTCTCTCCTCTCTCGATCGGAACTCTCTCTGCGCCACGTCGTCGTGCGTGGGACCGAATTCCCTACGGTGCCGCAGGGGCTTCGGGCGCCGCGGGCTGGGGAGCCGCGGGGGCAGATTCAGCTTCCTTCTCCGCCGCCTTCTTTTTCCGCTCGGCCCTCCGCGCTTTCCTGTCGGCATCTCTCTTCGCCCGATCCTGCTGCTGCATGTTCCAGCGCTCGAGGATCTTCTGCATCGAGGCCTCATCTGTGCCGCGCTTCAGAAGCGTCCAGCGAAGCCAGATGCCTGTCCGGCGAAACAACGAACGAACCGTGTCCGTGGGCTGTGCACCTTTGCGAAGCCAGTACAGCACGCGCTCGTCCCGGAACTTCAGCTCGGGCGGATGCTTCTGCGGATCATAACTGCCGATCGCTTCGATGTAACGTCCATCCCGCGGCGAGCGGATATCGGCCGCGACCACCTTGTAGAACGGATGCTTCTTCTTACCGGCCCTGCGCAATCGTAGCTTAACCAATGTGGAACTCCCTTTATGGTGAACAAGAATGAAACGCTGAAATCGGTTATTGAACCATCAATACAAGTATTGAATCAATGACTCAATGATCTATCGAAACACCTTCCCGCCCAACGACTGTCTGAACTTTCCCTTCGACAGCTTCTTCATCATTTTCTGCATGTCCTCAAACTGCCTCAGCAGGCGGTTCACCTCCTGCACGGTCGTACCGCTTCCCAGGGCAATGCGTTTTCGTCGGCTCCCGTTGATGATCGAAGGGCGTTCGCGCTCTTCGTTGGTCATGGACTGAATGATCGCCTCGGTGCGGGTGAGCGCCTGCTCGTCCACCTGCGCACCTACGGGGATCCTGTTCATTCCCGGGATCATTCCCAGCACCTGGTCCAGCGGTCCCATGTTCCGGACCTCCCTCAGCTGGTCCAGAAAGTCCGTCAGCGTGAACTGCGCTGAACGAAGCTTTTCTCCGAGCTTGAGGGCCTTTTCCTGATCGACCTTCTCCTGGGCCTTTTCCACCAGGCCCACGATATCGCCCATGCCCAGGATCCGGGAGGCGATGCGGTCCGGGTGGAACGCCTCGAGCGCGTCGAGTTTCTCGCCGGTGCCGATGAACTTGATCGGCTTGTGAACCACTGCGCGGATCGACAGGGCGGCGCCGCCGCGGCTGTCGCCATCCATTTTCGTCAGCACCACGCCGTCGAAATCCAGCCGCTCGTGAAACGCTCTCGCGGTGTTGACTGCGTCCTGGCCGGTCATGGCATCGGCCACAAACAGGATTTCCTGCGGCCGGGTCTTCGCCTTGATCTCGGCGATCTCGTTCATCATCGCGTCGTCCACGTGCATGCGTCCCGCCGTGTCGATGATGACTGTGTCGCGCACGTTCCTGCGAGCCACGTCCACGGAGCGGACTGCGATGCCGACGGCGTCCTGGCCCTGTTCGGAATAGACCGGCACATCGAGCTGTTTGCCCAGCGTGATGAGCTGATCCACAGCCGCGGGCCGGTAGACATCCGCCGCGACGAGCAAAGGATTTCTGCCTTTGCCCCTTAGAAACCGCGCTAATTTCGCGGAAAACGTTGTTTTGCCCGAACCCTGCAATCCCGCCACCAGGATGATGGTGGGGGGTTCGTGCGCTTCCGCGATGCCGGTCCTGGAGACCCCGAGCAGGTTCACCAGCTCATCATGGATGATCTTGATGATCTGCTGTCCGGGCGTGATGCTGGCCAGGACTTCCCGGCCCACTGCGCGTTGCTGCACCTTGTCAATGAACTCGCGTGCGACGTGGAGATTCACGTCGGCGTCGAGGAGCACCCGCCGCACCTCTCTCAAGGACTCGGCGACGTTCTCCTCGGTGATCCTCGCCTGGCCGCGCAGCTTCTTGAAAACAGCTTCAAGTTTTTCGGTCAGGGTTTGAAACATGGCCTCTCAGATTTCCGCTGATGACGCAGATTGAATCGCAGATTGCTGATTACGCAGATGTTTTCTTCTGCGCAATCAACTCAAATCAGCGTGAAATCTGCGTTTCGGAGGATTTTCAAGGTAACGAAAATTCGCCCTTGAATCAAGGCGATATTGATTCCCGATCCTTGGCATGCTGCCACCGGGACGCATAGTGATCTCTTGACTTTCTCCCCGCCTTTCCTGACATTTGCCGTGGTTCATGACTTGCGCTGTGGGGAAAGAACCATAACCAGACACTCCTTCGAGGGGGATTCCTATGGCATTTGATTCCGTCCGGTCCATTTTCAGGACTCCGGATTTCTTGCCTCTTCTTTCCGCGTCAGCGTTTTTTCCAAGGTCAGCCGAAAAAACACCCCCCGCATCTTCAACCAACTTTCTGGGGGTCTTTATGAGACACTTCATCTTGTCCACCCTGCTTCCCGTTGCTGCCTTTGCCCAGTCCGGGCCGGAGGCGGGTGCGCACGAAGTCCCGTTCGCATCGGCGGGTAATGTGATCGAACTGGCGATCGAAAACACTTCGTCGATCCCGCAATCGCCTGTCACTGTCAGCGCCGCGACGCTTCCGGCGTGGCTCATGCTCGAGCCCCGCGAATCTGCCCTCGGTGATCTCCCTGGCCGCACCGAAAAGACCGCGCGGTTCACGTTTGCGGTGGACAGAACCGCTCCGGTGAACTCCGACTATACGGTGGTATTCACCGTGAGCGGAAACCAGGGGCAGGCCTGGTCCAAGACCGTCTCCATTCGCATCGCACCGCCCGAATCGTTCGAGCTCTTCCAGAACTACCCCAATCCGTTCAATCCCACCACGAGCATCGCCTACCAGCTTCCGCATGAGAGCAGAGTCCGACTTGTCATCTATGATCTGCTTGGAAAGGAAGTCTCAACGCTGGTAAACGGGCACCGGTCGGCGGGATATCACCAGGAAACCTGGGATGCTTCCGGAGCCGCGAGCGGTCTGTATGTGTACCGCATGACGGCGAGGAGTGAGGAAGGAAAGGAATGGGTGCAGACGAGGGCTATGATGGTGCTAAGGTGAGGCGGGGGATGAAGACCAGGGGGTATAGGGGAAGGTGACAGCGAGCCAGGCTTGAGGCGACGCCAGCCTGGTTGCACGGAGGGCAGACGCAAAACTCTTTGTTCAGATCCCCGCCTGCCTCATGGGATGCTCCGGGGCGTGCAGGCTTCGTCCCGCCTCCAATGTTGAAGCAAGTCAGCGGGACTCCCCGGCCCCCCTTACTTAGAACCTCAGCCGGGGGCGGGCAGGATGACATGCAGTGGTTCGTCGCCTCCTGTCTCCTGACCCCTGACGCCTGACCCCTGATATCACCCCGCCTTCTTCAACGCTTCCGCGCCGCTGACGATCTCCAGCAATTCCTTCGTGATGGCCGCCTGGCGGGCGTTGTTGAAGGACAGGGTGAGCTCGCGAAGGAGGTCCTTCGCATTCTCGGTGGCGTTGTCCATCGCCGCCATCCGGGCGCCCTGCTCGGCGGCATTCGATTCAAGCAAGACGCGCCACATCTGGAAGTTCAGATGTTTCGGCACCAGCGCGTCGATGATCTCCTTGCTTGACGGCTCGTAGATGTACTCCACCTGCGCATGGGCATGCCCGTCCTCCGCCTGAACCTCCTCGGGCGGAATCGGCAGAAGCTGTTCGACCACGATCCTCTGCTGAATGACGGACTTGAACTCGTTGTACACCATGACGACCTTGTCGAAGTCGCCTTTGAGGTATCCGTCCGTGAGATCCTTCACGATCGCGCGGGCGTTATGGAAATCCAGCCCGGCGAACAATCCGACATACCGCGCGTAGAGCTCGTAATCCCGCCTCTTGAAGTACTCGAATCCCTTCTTGCCGACCGTGATCAGCTTCAGCCCGTGGTCTGCTTCAAACTGCGCCCTATAGGTCGTCCTGATCTCGTGTTCGGCGGCCTTGATGATGTTCGCATTGAACGCTCCGCACAATCCCCTATCGGCCGTCACCACGACGACCGCGACGCGGCGGACTTCCCTCGGCCTGAAGAGCGGATTCATCGATGGATCCACCTGCGTCACGAGATGCCTCAGGAGCTCGCCGATCTTGCGCGAGTACGGTCGTGCGGCAACGATCGCCTCCTGTGCCCTCCTAAGCTTCGCGGCGGCCACCATCTTCATGGCCTTGGTGATCTTCTGAGTGTTCTTGATGCCGGAGATCCGGCCGCGTATTTCCCGGAGCGTTGCCATGGCTTACGCGGACTTCGCCGCCACCTTGAACTTCGCGAAGAATTCCCTCGCGATCGCGTGGAGGCGTTCCTCGATTTCCTTTGTCAGCTCCTTCTGCTCTGCAATGGCCGTTACGAGATCGGCATGTTTGAGCGACAACAGCTCGAGGAACTCCTTCTCGCACCGGCGCACATCCTCCAGCGGAATCTCATCGAAATATCCGTTGGTACCGGCAAAGATCGACACCACCTGGTGTTCGACCGGCATCGGAGCGTACTGGTCCTGCTTGAGCAATTCCACGAGACGCGAGCCGCGGCGCAGTTGTTGCTGGGTGGCCTTGTCCAGATCGGATCCGAACTTCGCAAACGCCTCAAGCTCGCGGTACTGAGCAAGCTCGATTCTGAGCCGACCCGCAACCTTCTTCATGGCCTTGATCTGCGCATTGCCGCCGACGCGGGACACCGAGATGCCGACGTTGATGGCGGGACGGATGCCGGAGTTGAACAGGCTGGATTCCAGATAGATTTGTCCGTCGGTAATGGAAATGACGTTGGTTGGAATGTACGCTGAAACGTCGCCGGCCTGCGTCTCGATGATCGGCAGGGCCGTGAGACTTCCTCCGCCCAGTTCCTCGCTCAGCTTGGACGCGCGCTCGAGCAGGCGCGAATGCAGGTAGAACACGTCGCCGGGATAGGCTTCGCGTCCCGGCGGCCGGCGGAGCAGAAGCGACATCTGTCGGTACGCCTGCGCCTGTTTCGTGAGGTCATCATAAATGACCAGCGCGTGGCGGCCGCTGTCACGGAAAAACTCCCCGAGCGTGGCGCCTGAATAAGGGGCAATGAACTGCATGGGCGCCGGATCGCTTGCCGAAGCCGCAATCACGGTTGTGTAACCCATCGCGCCCTCTTCCTCCAGCTTGCTCACAACCTGCGCCACCGTGGAGCCCTTCTGGCCGATTGCCACATAGATGCAGAACACCGGCTTGACTCCCTCTTTGCGCGCCTTCTCCGTGTGCGTGTATTTCTGATTGATAATCGTATCAATCGCGATGGCCGTCTTTCCGGTCTGCCGGTCGCCGATGATCAGCTCACGCTGTCCGCGGCCGATCGGCGTCATCCCATCCACCGCCTTGATGCCGGTCTGCAGGGGTTCCTTCACGGGCTGACGCTGAATGACGCCCAGGGCCTTGCGTTCGATCGGAAGCACCTTGTCCGTCTTGATCGGTCCCTTGCCGTCCAGAGGCTCGCCGAGCGGATTGATCACCCGGCCCAGCATGGCGTCTCCCACCTTCATCGACGCCACCCGGCCCGTCCGCTTCACGATGTCGCCTTCCTTGATGTGCGTGCTCTCGCCGAAGATCACACAGCCCACGTTGTCCTCTTCGAGGTTCAACGCCATGCCGAACGTGTTCCCGGGGAACTCGATCAGCTCGCTCGCCATAATCTTTGACAATCCATAGAGACGCGCAATCCCGTCGCCTACCTGCAGAACGGTGCCGACGTCATAGACATCGACCTCCTTCTCGAATCCGGACAACTGCTTCCGGAGTACTGCTGAAACCTCGTCGGGTCTTACTTCTGCCATAGCAGTTCCTCAGTTAGAACAAATTTGGTTTCAGGTTTCAGGTTTCAGGTTTCAGGCTTCATGCTCAACCTTGGAACCAGAAACGCTCAACACGGAACCTAGTTTAACGCATTTCCCTGACTGAATCTCTTCCGCAATACTTCAAGCTGATGCCGCACGCTTGCGTCGAACATCGTGTCACCAATGCGGGCGACGAATCCGCCTTTGACCTGCTTGTCCAGACTGAATGCCAGCCGGACGTTCTTTCGTGTGATCTGTTCAAACTTTTTTCTGATCTTCTCGCGCTGGTCCTCCGACATCTCCACCGCTGCGCGGATCTCGACGGGTACGATGCCGAGTTGTTCGTCCCTCAGAGCAAAGAACTGTTGAAGGATGTCTTCCAGCAGTGCTTCGCGCCCCTTTTCTGCCATGAGGTCCAGAAAACTTGCCGTCAGAGGCGACATCTTCTGCTCGAACACCTCGCGCAACACCGTGCGCTTCTTCTCCGTCTTGATCACCGGACTCCGGAGAAACAATCTGAACTCGCGGGATTCCTTCAGCAGACGCTCCAGCCCCTGGAGGTCCCCCGCCACGGTGTCCAGGGCTTTCTGTTCCTCCGCCGCAGTCATCAGGGCTTCTGCATAGCGGCGTGCAACTCGGGAATTGCGCATGATGGCTCCTAATTCTGCTTCAGCTGCTCAACGGCCTTGTCGATAATCTTCCGGTGCTTCGCGGGGTCCAGCGTCTCATCCAGAATCTTGCCTGCCGCCTTCACCGCCAGATCGGCCACCTCCTCGCGCAGCTGTTGTTTGGCCGCCTCGATGTCCCTCTGGATTTCCTCCTTCGCCGCCTGCAATTCATGCTGGGCCTGCTGGCGGGCCTTCGCCACGATCTCCTCCCTCATCTTGTCTCCCAACGCCTTCGCCTCCCTCACGATCTTCTGATATTCCTCTTCAGCCTTCGCCATGTTCCGCTCGTTCTGTTTCAAGAGCTCCGCGGCCTCCGCCCGGGCACGTTCTGCCTGTTCGAGCGAATCGCGGATCTTCTGCTCGCGGTCCTGCAACGACTGCAGAAGGGGCTTCCAGGCAAACTTCCCCAGCACTAGGACCAGGAGGACAAACACCACCGTGGTCCAGATACTCAATCCCGGATTGATGTCAAACATGCTTGAACCCTCGTGTGTGATGGGCCGGAGTTTACTTCAGCGCCAGCAGAATGCAAATCGCCAGGGCAAAGAACGTAGCACCTTCGATGAGGGCCGCGGCGATGATCATGGATGTACGGACCGCACCGGCGACCTCGGGCTGGCGGCCGCTGGCTTCCATGGCAGACGAGGCCAGCTTGCCAATGCCGAACGCGGCGCCAAGGATGACCAGACCCGCTCCGAACCCGGCCGCAAGGTATGCATACGCAGTTGCTTCCATTGAAAATTCCTCCTGAATAAGTATGATTCGTTATGAGTAGAAAACCGAAACCTTGTTCCGGAATAATCCTGACCCTGATTCCTGACTCCCGCTAATGCCCGTGCTCTTCCTCGCCTTGCGGGATACCCAGCCCCATGAACAACGCCGTCAGCATGGCAAACACGTAGGCCTGAATGAAGGCAACAAGAACCTCCAGCAGATTGATGGCCACGACGAAGATGACGGGAATGGGGGCAAAGTAGATCGATTTCGCAAGGAAGATGAATCCGAGCAAAGCCAGAATGACGATATGACCTCCGCTCATGTTGGCAAACAACCGCATGCACAGAGCGAAGGCCTTCGTGAAGATGCCGAGAATCTCGATCGGGATCATGATCGGCCAAAGCCACCAGGCAACGCCTCCGGTGAAGTGTGCCAGGTAGTGGGATAATCCCTGGGCCCGAATTGCGGCGACCTGGATCATGACGAACGCCACCAGCGCCAGGCCTGCCGTGACCGAGATGTTGCCCGTGGCCGAGGCACCGAATGGCACAAGGCCCAGCAGATTCATGATCAGGATGTAGAGGAACGTTGTCAGAATGAACGGTGTGTACTTCAGGCCGGCCGGACCCATCGTGGTCAGAACGATCTCGTCCCTGATGAACACGACAAAGACCTCCACGAGATTCGCAAAACCCGTCGGGACGGCATTCTTCCTGATTCTGCGTGATGCCGTCACCGCGGCAGCCGTGAGAAGAACGGCGGCGAGCAGAAGAAAGAAGACGTGCTTGGTAATGGAAAGGTCGATGGTCAACCCGCCGATCTGTACAGGCGGAAACGCGGGGATATCCCAATGGCCGCCCGGGAATTCGAGCGTGCGCGAATCGTAAAGGTGCTCGAGGAGATGATTAAAATCGAACTCCTCGCCATGCCGTGCCGCGACAGCGGTGGTATCGGCGAGGGACGTCTGCAGGCTATCCGGTGGCGTCAGGGAATCGGTCACGTTGTCGGAACAGTGTTCTTCAATGAGACTTTCTTCTGCAAAAAGAAAATTTCCAGCGCAAGGTTGACGATATAGTACCCGAAGAGGGTGAGCATCAGCGACAGCGCATCGAACGCGTACAGCTTGATCAGCGCCAGCACCACCAGCGCCATCAGCATCAGCCGCCCCACCATTCCGCCCAGCACGATCTTGAGGAACGTCGTGTGGGACTTGTCGAACGCATATTCCACAGAGACAAAACCGAGCAGAAAGTTCGACAGGCTGATCACCGCTCCTGCAAGAACGCTTTCAACATGGTGGTCGGCTTCAAGATTCACGGCGACCATGTAACCTGCCGCGGTAAACAATGCGTACCACACGGCCACCCATGCCAGGAATCGCCAACCCCCGCCAGCTGCCCTGGCTACACTGGCCGCATCACTCCTTCTTCTCTCGTTCATGTTCCTTCCGCTCAAACCGTGCGACAGTCGTAAAAAACTTGATGAAACCGCCCACCGATCCCAGCAACAAGCCCGCCAGCGTCAGCCACGGCGACGTTCCCCACTGCGCATCCAGCCAGGCCCCCAAAAGAAAGAAGGCAACGACTGCAGCCGCGAGCTGGAATCCCAGCGTCAGAAACGGCGAGTATTCTCTGAGAACGTCCGTCCAGGGCCGGTTGTCGGCTCGTTTCTTAGCGTCGTTTCCGGGTGAACCTTGGGGCATGTCATTCAACATTCATCATTGGACGTTCGAGATTGCTTTTCGCCGTGAAAAACAATCTCGAATATCCAACGTCCAATTTCGAATGTCGAATTGCGTTCTCCCCTAATGCCTCTGCTCGTACGACGAGCCGCGGTCGGCCATGGTGACGCGGCCGTCGAACATGCATCCTTCGTCGATCACCAACCGCGTGGCGCGGATGTCCCCTCGGACTGTTGAGCGGCCTTCAAACACGATCTTCTCGGCGGCGTTGATCGATCCCTTGATCTTCCCACCGACCGTCACATTCTTTGCCGAGCAGTTCCCTTCGATCTCGCCGCTTGCCCCGACGGCCAGCGATTCGCTTGCGGCCACCTCGCCGATGACTTTGCCGTCCACCCGGACACTGCCCTGACTGCGGATCTTGCCCTCAATAACCGTTCCAGGTCCGATGATGTTCAGTTCTTTGACGGGATCATTCTTTGCCACGGCGTTCTCTCAAAGATAGAGGTTCAACAGATACAACGAAGGATCCACCGGCGTGCCATCCTTCCAGATTTCAAAATGCAGATGCGGGCCCGAGCTCATGCGTCCTGAATTCCCAAGCAGGGCGATCGGCTCACCGCGCTTCACAAACACGTTTGCTCCCTTGAGCAGGGTTTGATTGTGTTTGTAGAATGTCAAAAAACCGTCCGTATGCGAAAGGATCATCACGTAGCCTTCGTCCACTGTCCACCCTGCGAATACCACATATCCGTCTGCCGCCGCGTTGACCGGAGTGCCGAGCGTTCCTGCGATGTCCAGACCAAAGTGCCGTTGGCCCGGCTCAAATCCGCGGGTGATGTAGCCTTCCGTCGGCAGCACAGCAGGGAATGATACCTTGCGGATCGCTCCGTTCTCGGAACCGACCTGAAGCGGATAGGAAACCGCTTCAGCAATGCCGGGCGAAACCGGGCGCCTGACGTCTGTCAATCTCGACCGGTCGGTTTCCTTGCGGACTGTTCCGGTCACAACCACGCCTGAATCCGTTGCAACGGCATTCTCGCCGAGCGCGTTCCGGATCTTGGCGTTGTAGGCTCTGAGCTGCACCAACTCTTCCATTAGCGACGCCATTTTCTGATTCAACCGAACCAGTTCCTGCGTGTAGCGGATCTCCAGGGCGGGGTTCGGGATGTTCACCCATGTGCCCAGCGGCGAATAGATCAGCAAGACAAACATGAGGCCGATGATTCCACCGACGATGCCAAATCCCAGGAGCAGGGCCTGCCAGAGGGCAAGCCGGAGGCTTCTGGGTTTTGCAACATCGTCATTTGGGACCAGGAGAAAGGTATAGCCTTTCTTTCTGGTGGCGTGGTGCGGTGCATCGGCAGGCATGTGGCGTCAGCGCTCCTCCATCACCAGCCCGTCTGAGACGGGCGAAAACTCACAAAACAGGCAAAAAAGATAGGAAAAAGAGGCGGGAAAGTCAAAGCAAATGTGGCGAGGTGGAGTTGACCCCTTTTTTCGGACAGAGAGTTAAGCCAGCATAGCTTGTTGGATTTCAAATACCACTGGTGATTTGTAACCGAGTGAGGAGTGGCGCCTCACGCAGTTGTAAAACACATCCAGAT
>Ga0226835_1000431_pt1 | contig 49461 bp, 43 predicted proteins | sample LAC_MetaG_1_FD_163627 | JGI IMG/M metagenome (GOLD analysis project Ga0226835, IMG submission 163627) | Anaerobic ammonium oxidizing microbial communities from anammox membrane bioreactor (MBR) in UC Berkley, California, United States -... | ecosystem: Engineered > Bioreactor > Anaerobic >...
GCCCCCCTCAGGACCGCCGCGCCGCCTTCGATCCTCACGATCGTCCCGGCGAAGCCGCTGCCGCGGTGACGCACCGAGACCCCCGGGCGGGCCTCCAGCGAGGGGTACTCGACCTCCAGGCGGGCCCGGCCGTCGACGGGGCCGCCGAGGATGCCACCCCGCGGTCCGGGGCGCCGGGGTCGAGGCCGGCTCACGTCAGCGCAGCGCGCTGCCGGCGAGCCACTGGTCCCAGGGGGTGTTCCAGTCGGCGGTCCCGGCGTCGGTGGTCGAGGGGGGGCGGGTGGACCCGGTGACGACGACGGCGTCGCCGGGCCGGCTGAAGTTGAAGAACCACTCGGCGTCGGCGGGGGCGAGGTTCACGCACCCGTGCGAGACGTTCGCCCGGCCCTGGGAGTCGACCGACCACGGCGCCCCGTGCACGAACTCGCCGCTGTTGGAGATCCGCACGTTCCAGAAGGTGGTGGTGAGGTAGCCGTCGGGGGAGTTGCGCGGGATGCCCACGGTGGCGGAGTCCATCACCACCTTCTGCATCTTCTCGAGCACCACGTGGGTGCCGTTCTGGGTGGGGTAGCGGTCCGCCCCGGCGCTCTGGTCGAAGGTCTTCACGGGGGCGCCGTCGCGCGTGACGACCATCTTGTGGGTCCGGACGTCGACGTAGCTGACCTGCGCGTCGCCGATGCGGAACGACACGTGGATGTTCCGTTCACCCCACACGCCCCCGCCCGCGTCGACGCCCTCGAGCGCGGCCTCGACCTCGACCGCGGTGTGGGCCGGCCAGAAGGAGCGGGGACGCCAGCGGACCTCGTGGTCGGAGACCCAGCGCCACCCACCCTCGACCGACGGTCGCGACGTGACCGCGAGGCGCTTCTCCACCGCGGCGCGGTCGGTGACGGGTGCCCGGAACTGCACCCGTACGACCTGGGCCACACCGGTGACCGCATCGTCGCCGGGGCTGACGATCGGCCCGAGGCGGGCCGTGGGCGTGAGGGTGGTGAACGACGATCGAGCGGTCGCCGGGCCGTGGGCCGACCTGACCGTGGCGGTGACCTCGTAGCGGGTCCCGAGCGCGAGGGCCGCCGACGACGTCCAGCGGGTGCCGTCGGCGCTGAGCGCACCGGTCACCGTGTCGGCGGTCGCGGCGCCGGGGCCCGTTCCGGCCCCGGGAGTGCCCACGGCTCCCACCGGCCGCACCTCGACGGCGACCAGGCGGCCGTCGAGGACGGCGACGTCGACGGGGGTGTCGGGGCGGACGTCGGTGGCGCCGTCGGCGGGTGAGATGCGGACGGCGGCGTCGGGGACGTCGGTGAGCAGCGCGCCCCGATCCGGGCCGCCGGCGTCGAGCAGGGGTCTCGCGGCGCGAGCGCCCGGCACGGCCGCTACCCCGACGAGGGCACCGGCCGCGACGATCAGGACCGTGGCGACGAGGACCTTCTTCATGTCGACCCCCCATTGTCGGACCGGAACGGAACCCGGGGCAAGGCGGCCTCTCGCTTAGCATCGGGCCATGCCCCAACCGCCCGTCAGGCTGTTGCCCGACCCCGATCAGCATGAGCTCCTCGGCCAGACCCTCGAGCGGGTCAACCGGGCCTGCAACGCGGCCCGGACCCGCCTGCTCGAGCGCGGGGTCCACGATCCGTCGGGCGTAGCACGCGGCGAGTTGCGGTCCGTGGTCAAAGAGGAGCTCGACCGGTTCAAGCTGCCGTCGCCCTTCGTGACGCCGTCGGTGGAACGGGTCGCGGCCTCCCTGCGGCGGCAGCGGTTCAGCACCTATCAGTCGCTGACCCTCCCGGCGGGCGCGTTCAGGTGGGGCGGTGCCGACCGGGTGACGTTGCCGACGTGGGCGGGGCGCCGGACCGTCCGGGCCTACGTCGACCCGCTCCGGGGCGGTCTGCGCCCGCCCCTGGAGGGCCGCGCCGCGACGCTCGTGTACCGCAACGGCGAGTTCGAGCTCGTCGAGGCGGGGTGACCGCGAGCGCCAAGGGGCCGGGGGTGCCGGCGGCGGGCGCGTTGTCGCGGTGGGTTCCGTGACCCGGGTGCTGCTCCTGCGCCACGCCGAGTCGGCCTGGAACGCCGACGGCCGCTGGCAGGGCCACGCCGATCCGCCCCTGTCCCCGCTCGGCGAACGCCAGGCCTCGGCCGCGGTCCTGCCGCCCGGGGTGCGGGCCGTGTGGACCTCCGACCTCGTCCGGGCCCGGGCGACGGCCCTGGTCCTGGCCGCTCCCGCCGGGCTCGACGTCCGGTCCGACCCCCGGCTGCGGGAGCGGGACGCGGGTGAGTGGACGGGTCTGACCCGGCCCGAGATCGAGGATGCGTGGCCGGGGTACCTCGCGGCCCGGAGGCGTCCGCCCGGCTTCGAGCCCGACGAGAGCGTGGAGGCCCGGGCCCGTGAGGTGCTGGCCGCGCTCGGCGCGCTGCCGCCGGCCGAGGTCGTGGGCGTCACGCACGCCGGGGTCATCCGGACCCTCGAGCGGGCCCTGGGCGCCGCGGTGCCCCGCCTCGCCAACCTCGAGGGGCGCTGGTTCGAGGTCTCGGGCGATACGGTCACGCTCGGTGACCGGGTGCTGCTCGTCGATCCGGACCGGGTGGAGGTGACGATCCCGGGCCAGATCTGACGGGGTGCGGGCCCCGCCGGGGCCGGGCGACGCGAGGCGGGGCGTAGACTGGACGGTCCCCCCGCCCTGGAAGGAGCCGTGCGCGACCCGACCGACCTCACCGACCCCCGGACCGATCGCCGGTCGACCCCCGGGCCCGACGGCCGCGAGACCGCCGACGCCGACCCGGCCGCCGAGCTGGCCGCCGAGCAGGCCCGGGTCGACGCCGCCTACGCCGCTCTCGACGAGATGCGTCGCTCCGCCGAACGGGTGTCGGAGGCCTACGCCGAGGTCCGCCGGGGCGGTACGCACCAGGCCCGCCTCGAGCGCGACATCGCCCACGACACGACCCGCCGCCGGCTGGCGGCGCTCGACATCGGGGAGGCGCCGCTCGTCTTCGGCCGCCTCGACCGTGACGACGGCGAGCGCTTCTACATCGGGCGCATCGGCGTCGACGACGACGATCACAACCCGCTGGTCGTCGACTGGCGGGCCCCGGTCGCCGAGCCGTTCTACCGGGCGACCGCCGTCGAGCCGATGGGGGTGGTGCGCCGGAGGCACTTCGCGACGCGCGGGGGCCGCGAGGTGGTGGGGCTCGACGACGAGGTCTTCGACCGTGACCGGGCCGCGGAGTCGGGCCTGGCGGTGGTGGGGGAGGGCGCCCTGCTCGCCGCGCTGGAGCGCGAGCGCACGGGCCGCATGGGCGACATCGTGGCCACCATCCAGGTCGAGCAGGACCGGGCGATCCGGGCCGACCTGGCCGGGACGCTCGTGGTCACGGGCGGGCCCGGCACCGGGAAGACGGCCGTCGCCCTGCACCGGGCCGCCTACCTCCTCTACACGCACCGCGACCGGTTGCGCAGCCAGGGGGTCCTCCTGATCGGGCCGGGCCGGCTGTTCCTGCGCTACATCGAGCAGGTCCTGCCGTCCCTGGGCGAGCACGACGTCCAGCTCGCGACCCTCGCCGGGCTCAAGCCGCGGCTCACGCTGAGCGGGAGCGAGCCGGAGGCGGTCGCGGCGGTGAAGGGCGACGCGCGCATGGCCGACGTGATCACCCGCGCCCTCGCCGACCGCGAGCGGGCCCTGCCGCGCGACACGGTGTTCGTGCTCGACGGCGTCCGCCTGCGGATCCGCCGCCGCGACTCGGCCCGCATCGTGGAGCGGGCGCGCTCACGCCGGGGGTCGCACAACTCGCGACGCCCGCTCGTGGTGCAGATGCTCCTCGACCTGCTCGTGGCCCGGTACCGCCAGGGCCTGGTCGACGCCTACCGGGCGGCGCCGCTGTTCGACCCGGGCGACGACGCCGGCGCCGTCGACCCGACCGTCGCCGCCGCTCTCGCCCGCGGGGAGGCGCCCCCGGAGGGCTGGGAGGCGGAGCTGCGGGCCCGGCTGCGCGCGCGGCCCGAGGTGCGGGCCGCGCTCGAGCGCATGTGGCCGGTGCTCACCGGCGCCGAGCTCGTCCACGACCTGTTCAGCTTCACGGCCCTCATCCGCTCGGCCGCCGACGGCGTCCTGACGCGTGACGAGCAGGTGGGGCTCCACCGTCCCCGCTCCGCCTCGGTGCGTGAGGTCCCGTGGACGCCCGCCGACGTAGCCCTGGTCGACGAGGCCGACGCCCTCCTCGGGTCCCCCGAGGAGGCGCGGCCCCGGCGCCGTCGCCCGCGGGCCGGCGACGACGATGCCCTGGCCACCGCGGCCGCGGTCGTGGAGGAGTTGGGCGTGGCGGGCTCGATGTCGGCGGCCGCACTGGCGGAGCGCTTCGCGGAGCCGGTGGCCGCCGATCCTCGCTCGGCCGGGGAACTTCGCACCTACGGCCACGTGGTCGTCGACGAGGCGCAGGACCTCTCCGCGATGCAGTGGAGGATGCTCGCCCGGCGGGTGCCGTCGGCGTCGATGACCGTCGTCGGCGACTTCGGGCAGGCGACGCAGCCCGGGGCCCTCGACGGCTGGGACGACGTGGTCGCCCACCTGCCTCGCCGCCACGAGGCCCGGTTCGCGCACCTGAGCGTGAACTACCGCACTCCCGCCGAGATCATGGCCGTCGCGTCCCGGCTCCTCGGCGTCGCCGCGCCCGGGGTGGCGGCGTCTCGGTCCGTGCGCGCCACCGGCGAGGAGCCTCGGTTCGTGGCCGTCGACGCCTCCGGGGTGCTCGGCGCCGTGCGCGAGGTGGTGGCGACGGCGCGGGAGCGGGGCGGGACGGTCGCGGTGATCGCCCCGGACGGACGCCGTGCCGACCTGGCGGACGCCCTCGCCGGCCTGGGCGCACGGGCCGACACCCCCGACGCGCTCGATGCCCCGGTCGCGATCCTCGCCGGCGCCGACGCCAAGGGGCTCGAGTTCGATCACGTGGTGGTGGTGGAGCCGGTGGAGCTGGTCCCGGGCGGGCGTCGCGGCCTGCGGATGCTCTACGTGCTGCTCACCCGGGCCACCCGGACCCTGACCGTCGTGCACGCCGGTCCGCTCCCCGAGGCGCTCACCCGGGGCTGACCGCACCCGCACGGCGGCCAAGCGGGCCGCCCGGGGCCCCGGGTGGCCCGTCGCGGCCGTACGTCGGGGTGGCCGCCGTAGGCTGGCCTCCATGACCGCCATCGACGAATCCGACCTCACCGCCGCCGACGTGGCCTGGGACCTCGAGCCGCTCGCCGGCGGCGAGGGGGAGATGGGTGCCCTCGCCCTCCTCGACCGGGCGGCCGAGCTCGCCACCGAGATGGAGGCCTGGCGCGGCCGGGTGGCCGAGATGGACGTCGCCGACCTCGAGGCGTTCATGCGCACCAGCGCCGACCTCGCCGAGGCCGTGGGCCGGGCATCGAGCTACGCCGGCCTGCGCTTCAGCATCGACACCGCCGATCCTCCGCGCGGCGCGCTCCTGGCCAGGACCGAGGAGCGAGCCACGTCGATCTCCACCCGTCTGGTGTTCTTCGAGCTCGAGTGGGCCGCGCTGCCCGACGAACGGGTCGACGAGCTGCTCGCCGACGATCGGCTCGACTTCTGCCGCCACCACCTCCGCAGCGCCCGCCGGTACCGCCCGCACCTGCTCACCGAGCCGGAGGAGATCATCCTCGGCGAGAAGGCGGTCACGGGGCGGAGCGCGTGGACCCGCCTCTTCGACGAGCTCACCTCGGCGGTGCGGGTGAGGGTCGGCGACGGCGAGGTCGGGCTCGAGCAGGGCCTGGCCCTCCTGGCGTCTCCCGACCGTGACACCCGCCGCGGAGCGGCCGAAGCCGTGACGGCGGGCCTGGCGCCCGGTCTGCGCACGCGGGCCTTCGTGTTCAACACGCTGCTCGCCGACAAGTCGACCGACGACCGCCTGCGCCGCTACCCGACGTGGCTGGCGAGCATGAACCTCGCCAACGAGGCGAGCGACGCGTCGGTCGACGCGCTGGTCGACGCCGTCCAGCGCCGCTACGACATCCCGCAGCGCTGGTACTCGCTCAAGGCCCGGCTGCTCGGCCTGCCCCGGCTGGCCGACTTCGACCGCATGGCGCCGCTCACCGACGACGAGCCCCGCTTCGCGTGGAGCGAGGGCCGGGAGCTGGTGCTCGACGCCTACGAGTCGTTCGCGCCGGAGCTGGCCGACGGGGCGCGGCGCTTCTTCGACGAGGGCTGGATCGACGCCCCCGTCCGGCCGGCGAAGCGCCCCGGCGCCTTCTGCGCGTACACCGTCCCGTCGCAGCACCCGTATCTGCTGCTCAACTGGACGGGTCGCCGCCGCGACGTGCTGACCCTCGCCCACGAGATGGGGCACGGCCTGCACGCCTACCTGGCCCGGGGGCAGGGCGTGTTCCACCAGACGACCCCCCTGACCCTGGCCGAGACCGCGTCGGTGTTCGGGGAGACCGTCACGTTCGGGCGCCTGCTCCAGGCGACCTCCGATCCCTCGGAGCGGCTGTCGCTGCTGGCGGAGAGCCTGGAGGGGCAGATCGCCACCGTGTTCCGCCAGGTGGCGATGAACCGCTTCGAGGACGCGGTCCACACCACCCGCCGGGAGGAGGGCGAGCTCAGCACCGACCGCTTCGGTGAGCTGTGGCGCTCGACCCAGGAGGCGATGCTCGGCGACGCGGTGGAGCTCACCGACGGCTACCTCACGTGGTGGTCGTACATCCCGCACTTCATCGGCACGCCGGGATACGTCTACGCCTACGCCTACGGCCAGCTCCTCGCCCTGAGCGTCTACGGCGCCTACGAGAGGGAAGGGGCGGAGTTCGTGCCCCGGTACCTCGACATGCTCCGCGCCGGTGGGTCGCGCTCGCCCGAGGACCTGGGGCGCATCGTAGGGGTCGACCTCGCCGACCCCGCCTTCTGGGACGGAGGGCTCGACATCATCGCCGGCCAGCTCGCGGCCGCCGAGGAGGCGGCCACGGCGGCCGGGCGCACCTGAGCGGTCCGGAGGCCCCCGGCCGCCCCGACGTCCGGCGGCCCGGTATCAGGCGCGGATCTCGACGGGCGTGCCGAGCGGCAGGCCGATCGTCTCCACCAGGCGCGTGATCACGTCGTTCCCGATCCGGATGCAGCCGTGGCTCACGTCGCGCCCGATCGACGACGGGTCGTCGGTGCCGTGGATGCCGATCACGCCGTCACCGCCGGCGAAGCTCGTCAACACGTTGGAGAAGCCCGACAGGCCGTAGGCGTACGGCCCGTACGGACCGCCCGGGTCGGGGGGCCGGAGCAGCTCCTTGATGTAGTAGACGCCGCCGGGAGTGGGGGTCTCGGACACTCCCACGCCCACCGGGGCCTGAACGACGATCCGGTCGCGGTCGTACAGGGTCAGGCGGTGGGCGCCGAGCTCCACCACCACGCGGTACCCGGTCTGGGCCAGCGACACGGTCTCGGCGCGGATCCAACCCGTGCTGCCGTTGGGCCGGATCGGCAGGTCGACCTCGAGCCAGCCGTCGGGCCGGCGCTCCTCGACGAGGAACACCAGCGGTGCGGGGGTGGGCGTGGGGTTCGCCAGCGTCCGCGACGGCTTCGGTGCCCCCGGTTCGTCGAAGACGGCCACCTGCGGGACGACGGCCTCGGCCACGAGGCGCATGCCCGGCGCGAGGGGCGGCACCGTGGCCTGGGTGGTGGTGGTGCTGCTGCTCCGAGGTGGCCGCGTGGTCGGCGCCGGTTCCGAGACGCGGTCGCCCCCGGAACCGCACCCCGCCAGGCCGGCGGCCAGCAAAGCACCGACGCCCAGGGCCGCGAGCGCCCGGCGGGCGGGGGCGAGGAACGGTCGGATCACGCCGGTGGCAGGTCGGGGTGCCGGGGCCGGCGGGGGATCGGGGGGAGCGGACGCATCTGGCGCGCGGGGCATCGGGCATCAGGTGGGTGAGCGGAAACGGCGCCCGAGCCTAGGCCAGGGCGGCTCACGCTACGGTGCGCGCCGTGGGAGCTGCGGCCGGCGGGCGGCGATCCGGCTCGTCGAGGCGGCCGTCACGGCGGGTGCTGGCCGACGCCGCGGCGGAGCTGGCGCGGCGCGACCCGAGGATGGCGGTGACCGTCGGGGAGGCCGGGCCGCCCACCCTGGGTTGGGGGCGCCCACGGGTCACGCACTTCGAGGCCCTGGCCCGGTCGATCCTCTTCCAGCAGCTCGCAGGTCGGGCGGCGGCGGCCATCCACACCCGGTTCCTCGACCTCTTCGACGGCCCCCCCACGCCGGAGGCCGTGCTCGGGCTGCCCGACGGGCGGCTGCGCTCGGCGGGTCTCTCCGCGGCGAAGGCCGCGGCGGTGCGGGATCTCGCGGCGCGCTTCTCGGACGGCACCGTCCCGGCCGGCCGTCTCCACCTCATGGGCGACGAGGACGTGATCCGGGAGCTCGTCCGGGTTCGGGGGGTGGGCCGGTGGACCGCGGAGATGTTCCTGATGTTCCAGCTCGGCCGGCTCGACGTCTGGCCCGTCGACGACCTCGGCGTCCGCAAGGGCTACGCGCGCCTCCGCGCCCTCGACGCGGTGCCCACCCCGCGCGAGCTGGCCCCCCTCGGCGACCGGTACCGGCCGTACCGGTCGGTGGCCGCCTGGTACTGCTGGCGGGCGGCGGAGACGATCGTGCCGTCGGGGGCGTAGGGTTCGGTCGTGGACGGGCCCGGCGACGACCGGATCGCCGAGTGGGCGGCGGCCGGGTTGGTGGACCCCGACGCCCCCGGAGCCGGTGAACGCCTGGAGCTCCTCGCCTGGCTGAGCGACCTGGGGATCTCGGTGGCCCAGATGGCCGAGGCCGACCGCGACGGGTCCCTGTCCGGACTGGTCGGCGACCTCGCGCTCCGCCCCGGGCGGCGCTTCGACATCGCGGAGGCCGCGTCGCGGGCGGCGCTGCCCCAGGAGTGGATCCGGGAGCTGATGCGAGGCATCGGGATCCGTCCGGTGGGACCCGACGAGGCCGTCTTCACCGACGACGACGTCAAGGCGTTCAGGCTCTTCGAGGAGGCGGCCCGGCTCTTCGGGCGGCCTCACGTGCTCCAGTTCACCCGCACCATGGCCCGCGCGCTGTCGCGCGTCGCCGACGCGGCCGTCTCCCTCTTCCTGACCAGCATCGAGGCGCCGTTGCGCGACCAGCCCCGGTACGAGCCGGCGGTGGCGCGGGCCAACCTGGAGGCGGTCGAGGTGGCGGTCGGGGTGCTCGGACCGGTGCTCGACAACGTGTTCCGCCTCCTCCTCGAGGACGCCATCCGGCGGTCGCGCGGGGCCCGCCGCCCCGGCGGGTCGTTGCAGACCGGTCGCCTGGCCGTCGGCTTCGTGGACCTGGTCGGCTTCACGTCCCTCACCCTCGAGCTGTCCGCCGACGAGCTCTCCGACGTCGTGGAGGCCTTCGAGGCCCACGCGGTCGCCGTGGCCGCGGACCACGACGGCCAGGTGGTGAAGTTCATCGGCGACGAGGTGATGTTCGTGGCACCCGACGCGGTGGCGGGATGCCGCATCGCGCTCGACCTCGTCGACCGCTTCCGGCGGCCGGGCCCGGGCCTCGAGCCGGCCGGCGGGGGAAGGGAGGGCGGCCCCGACCCGGCCGGGACCGCCGGCTCCGCACCGGTGGGCGCGCGGGGCGTCACCCCGAGGGGCTGCGTCGCGTCGGGTGAGCTGTTGATCAGGGGCGGCGACTACTACGGGGTCACCGTGAACCTGGCGTCGAGGGCCGCCGACCTGGCCGTGCCCTGCGAGGTCCTCGTGACCGCCGACGTCCGCGACGAGGTCGACGCCGGCGCCGCCGACCTGTGCGTCGAGGGTGCCGGGCGCCGGGTGCTGCGCGGGTTCGACGAGCCGGTGGCGTTCTGGTCGGTCACGCGATCGCGCCCGACGCCCTGAGCGCCTCCACCTCGCCGGGGGCGAAGCCCCATGCGCCCAGCACGTCATCGGTGTCGGAACCCGGTGCCACGGGGGCTCGCGACACGGATCCCGGCGTGCGCCCGAAGCGGGGCGCGGGCGCCGGCTGAGCCACACCGCCGACCTCGGTGAACGTCCGGCGTGAGGCCAGGTGCGGGTCGCGGCGGGCCTCCGCCATGGTCAGCACCGGGGCGTAGCAGACCTCCCGGCCCTCCATGACCCGGGTCCACTCGTCGCGGGTCCGCCGGCGGAAGGCGGCGGCGAAGCGCTCCCGCAGCGCGGGCCACGCCGAGGCGTCCATCTGGTCGGCCGGGTCCACGTCGGAGAAGCCGAGCACGTCGAGCAGCTCGGCGTAGAACTTCTCCTCGAAGGCGCCCACCGAGACCCACCGGCCGTCGGCGGTCTCGTACACGCCGTAGAACGGGGCGCCGCCGTCGAGGAGGTTGGTGCCCCGCTCCTCGGACCAGGCGTCCATCTGGTCGAGGCCGTGGAAGACGCCCATGAGCGACGCCGCGCCGTCGACCATCGCGGCGTCGACGACCTGGCCCCGCCCGGATGCGGCCCGCTCCACGAGCGCGGCCAGGATCCCGACCACCAGGAACGTCGCCCCGCCCCCGAAGTCGCCCAGCAGGTTGATCGGGGGTACCGGCGGACCGCCCGCGGGGCCGACGTGGGCCAGCACGCCGGCCCGGGCGATGTAGTTGATGTCGTGCCCGGGCGAGCCGGCGAGCGGCCCGTCCTGACCCCAACCCGTCATCCGGGCGTACACGAGCCGCGGGTTGCGGGCCGTGCAGGGCTCGGGTCCCACCCCGAGGCGCTCGGCGACCCCCGGCCGGAACCCCTCGATCAGCACGTCGGCCCGCTCGGCCATGCGCAGCACGACGCCGGCGCCGTCGGGATGCTTGAGATCCACGCCCACGGACGTGCGGCCGCGGTCCAGGACGGCGTGAGGCGACGGATCCATCAGGCCCCGACCCCGGTGCACGTCGGCCGCCCGGTCGAGCCTCACGACCTCGGCCCCGAGGTCGCCGAGCATCATCCCGGCGAACTGGACGGGGCCGAGGTTGGGCACCTCCAGGACGCGGATCCCCGCCAACGGCCCCACGGCGCCAACCCTACCGATCCGCGCGAACGGGGTGGCTCGGGACGGCGGAAGGCCCTAACCTCGGCGAAGCGCGGAGTCGCCCCGGGGCCTGGCGGGACGGAAGCCAGGTGGCGATCCGGCGGTCGTGCGATCCCGATGCGTGCTACCCGAAGGTCGCATCCGACCGGGAGGCCGCCCCGCCCGAAGGGCTGCCACCCGAGGGTGTCGGAGCCCGAAGGCGGCGGCGCCCGTAGGTGGCGGCGCCCGGAGGTGAGGTGATCGTGCCCGGCGAGGGAGCATTCGACCCGGCCACCCGTCATCTGCCCGTGGCCACGTTTCGAGCCGATCCCCAGGGTCGTATCACCGCGGTCAACGAGCGCTGGGTGACCGTCACGGGCCTCGACCCCGAGGACGTCGTCGGGCGCCCGTGGCCCGAGATCGCGCACCCGGCCGACCGCGCCGAGCTGGTCGGGGTCCTGGCCTTCGCCCAGGAGATGGGCGGCGGGGGCGCGGAGTTCCGCTTCGAGCGCCGCGACACCACCATCTGGCTCGATCTGGCCGTGAGCGCGGTCCGGAGCCCGTCGGGTGCCCTGGAGGAGTTCGTGGGCACCGTCATCGACGTGACCGGGCGCCGGGGTCGAGCCACCGACCTCGACCGCTTTCGGTCCGTCGCCGAGGTCACCTCCGACCTCGTCCTGGTGGGCAACGGCGACGGATCCGTGGCCTACATCAACCCGGCGGCGCGGGAGTGGTTCGGGATCGGCGATGACGAAGTGGTGACCAACGATCTGGTCCCGCCGGCCTTCCTCGAGCGCTACTACGACGAGATCCGCCCCGCGTTGCTTCGCACCGGCCGATGGTCCGGGGTCGCCGACCTGCCGCGGCGCGACGGCACCCTGGTGGCGGTCGAGGCGACGATAACGGCGGGGACCGCCCCCGGCGACGAGGTCCTGTGGCTGGTGCTCGTGGCCCGGCCGGTGGGCGTTCCCGCGGAGGCCGGTCGGCTCCCCGCCGGCGACGCCGAGGTCGACGCCGACGACGATCGCGCCCGCCGCCGTGAGGACCTCCTCCACCAGCTCGCCCGGGGCGTCAGCCAGAACGCCATCGTCGTGCTGTTCGAGCCCGTGGTCCGCGTCGACGGAGGGGTCCACGGCGTGACCGCCGTCGCCTACCTGCGCCACCGGGAGCGGGGCCTGGTCCCCGTCCGCGACGTGCTGGGCGGCTCGGACCCGGGTGCGGTGTCGGGGCCGCTCGGGATGCAGGTGCTGCGGAGCGCCTGCCGGCAGGCCCGCACCTGGGAGCGGGTCCTGCACGACGAGGCGCCCCGCACGTTCGTGCCGATCAGCGGCCGGGGACTCGTCGACGAAGGCTTCGCCCGGACCGTCGTCGACCTCCTCGACGACATCGGGCTCGATCCCGGCCGTCTCGCCCTGGTGGTGCCGGAGAGCGTCCTGTCGGAGCACGACGAGCGCGCGCTGGCCAACGCCGTGGCCCTCGACGACGCCGGCGTGAAGCTGGTCCTCTCCGGGTTCGGGTCCGGGCCCATGTCGCTCCCGCTGCTCGGCAGCCTGCCCATCTCGGCGGTCGAGGTCGGCCCGTCCCCAATCGTCCCCGGGCCCCACGGCGACGGCGATCCGGTCCTCCTCAAGGCGCTCACCGGGTTCGCGCACGATCTCGGTCTCGAGGTGATCGCCGCCGGCATCGACGGCCCGGAGCGGTTCGAGCTGTTCCGGGGCGCCGGCGTCGACGCCATGCGGGGATCGTTCATCGGCCGGGCACGGCCGGCCGTGGGCGTACCCGACATCGTCGGCGGCACCGCCTGACCCGCGCTCCGGGGCCCCGCGCCGCTGGCCCGCTCCCGCCCGGCACGCGCCGCTAGCTTGCAGCGGATGCGAACCGAACCCGTCCGCGTCGACGCCGAGACCTCGGACCCTCCCGCCGCCCACGGCGCCGGCCTCACCGGCCGCGGTCCGGTCGACGTCGGGCCGCTCCTGGTGACGGTCACGGAGCGGTCCGGGCCCGCCGGGCGCCGCGACCTCGAGTGGTCCGTGGCCAACACCTCCGACCGGCCGGTCCGGGTCCGCGGCGTCGCCGTGGTGCTCGCCCTGGCCGGTGCCGACGACCCGCTGCGGATCCTGCGGCACGGCTACCAGTCGTGGTCGCCGACCGGCGTGGCGACCCTGGGCGTCGACACGGACCCGTCGGAGCGGTCCGACCTCGAGCTGATGCAGGGCATCTACCACGCCGACCAGCGCCGGGTCCGGCCCGGCGAGCTGCGCAGCGAGTGGGTCACCGTGCTGCGGGCCGCGGACGGGCCGGCCGTGCTCGTCGGGTTCGACGGCGGCCACCTCCACGACGGCGTCCTCCGCCTCCACCGGAGCGGTTCCGGGGCGACCGAGCTGGCGTGCGAGGCCTTCCTCGGCGACGCCGAGCTGGCGGCGGGGGAGTCGAGGCCGCTCCACGGGATCTCGGTGGTACCCGACGACGGCCGGGGCCCGGCGGCTCTGCTCGAGGACTGGGCGGCCGAGGTCGGGCGCCGCCAGGGGGCGCGGACCGGGGCGGGGTTCCAGGTGGGCTGGTGCTCCTGGTACCACTACTTCCACGGGATCACCGAGGAGGCCCTGCGGGCCAACCTGGCCCGCGCCGACGCCTGGCCCTTCGACGTGTTCCAGCTCGACGACGGCTACCAGGCCGCGATCGGCGACTGGCGCCTGACGAACGAGCGCTTCCCGTCCGGGCTCGAGGCGATCGCGTCCGACATCCGGTCGGCGGGCCGGCGCCCCGGGCTGTGGCTGGCCCCGTTCCTCGCCGCGCCCGACTCCCGCGTCGCCACCGAGCACCCCGGCTGGCTCGCCCGTGACCCGGCGACGGGTGATCCGCTGCTCGCCTTCTGGAACGAGCCCTGGGGAGGAGGCCTCGAGGGCTTCATGTACGCCCTCGACACCACCCACCCCGAGGTGGCCGGACACCTCGAGCGGCTGGCCGCCGATCTCGTGGCGATGGGCTACGGCTACTTGAAGCTCGACTTCACCTTCGCCCCGTCGTTCGACGGCGCCTGGTACGACCGGTCGGCCACGCCGGCCCAGCGGGTCCGGCGCGGCTTCGACGCCGTGCGCCGGGGCGCCGGCGACGACGCCTTCATCCTCGGCTGCGGAGCGCCGCTGGCCCCGGTGCTGGGGGTGGTCGACGGCAACCGCATCGGTCCCGACGTCGCCCCCCGCTGGATGCTGGGCGAGGGTGAGGAGACCGTCGCCGGCTATCGCGACGTCGAGCCGGCCACCGCCTCCGCGTGGGCCGACACCGCGGCCCGGGCCTTCATGCACCGCCGGCTCTGGCTCAACGATCCCGACTGCGTGATGCTCAGGGCCAGCCACACCGACCTCGATCCCGAGGCGGTCCGCACCTGGGCCCACGCGGTGGGTCTCTCGGGAGGGATGGTCCTCGTCTCCGACGACCTCGGCCTCCTCGGCGCGGAGCAGCGGGCGCTCTTCGACGAGGTCGTCGCGCTGGGCCGGGCGAGCGACGCCGAGGCGACCGCCGGGCGGCCGGCGCGCTGCCCCGACGTGATGGCCGTCCGGCCTCCGAGGGTGCTGGAAGCGGTGGGGCGCCGGCTGACCGTCGACACCGCCACCGGCCGGTCCACCCTGGAACGCGTTCCAGTCAGCTAGCCGTCATCGTTTTGAGCCGGCCGGGCGGGGAATGCTTAGCCTGGATGCGTCCCCCTATGACCTCTCGGTCGCGTCGCGCCGCGGCGCCCCCCACATCGGCCGGCCGCCTCGGGCGTGTGGCCACCGCCACCGCCGTGGCGGTCCTCCTCGGCCTCACGCTCGCGCCGTGGTCGTCGGCCGCGGCCGACCCCCTCGGTGACGCCGACCGCGGCGTCCGCAGCGCACAGGCCGCCTTCGATGCCGCGTCGGCCCGCTACTTCGACGCCCTCGGGGAGTACCGAGCCCTCGGCCACCGGATCCGGGGGCTCGAGGAGCAGATCGCGGCGGGGGAGCGCAAGGTCGCCTCGCTGCGGCGGATCGTCGCCTCCCGGGCGGTCGAGGCCTACAAGTCGGGTGCGAGCGACGTGGGGTTCGTCTTCGACAGCCACGGCGTCACCGACCTGACCGTCCGCCGGAAGCTCCTCTCGGCGGCCAACGCGTCCGACGCCGACTCCCTCGACGACCTGGAGCGCACCCTCGCCGAGCAGCGTGAGCAGCGCGACGCCCTCGCCGCCGGGCGCGCCGAACAGGAGCGCAGCCTCGACGAGATGCGCCGGGCCCAGCGCTCCCTCGACGCCCGGCTGGCGGCCGCGCTCGCCGGCCGGGCCGACGTGCGCCGGCGCCTGGCCGCCCGGTCGCGACCGGCCGCCGCCCCGACCGCGAGCCGCCCGGCCGCCGCGTCCGCTCCCACGGCCCGCCCGGCTCCGCGGCCCCCGGTCGGGAGCGTCACGGGGGGCTCGGTCCACGACCACCCGTTCCTCGCCTGCGTCCGCCACCGGGAGAGCCGCGGCAACTACGGCGTCGTGAACCCGGCCGGCCCGTGGTACGGCGCGTACCAGTTCGCGCGGAGCACCTGGAACGCGACCGCCGCCCACGCGGGGCGCTACGACCTCGTCGGTGTGGTGCCCAGCGCCGCGTCACCCGCCGACCAGGACGCCATGGCCTGGGCCCTGTACCAGTGGCAGGGGAGCCGGCCGTGGGGCGGCTCCTGCTGATCACAGCCCTGCCCGCCGGCCGGCTGCCGGTGGCCCGTGACCCCGGAGGTAGACGGTCCCGTGCACGCGTGGAGCGACGAGCAACTGATGATCCGCGACGCGGTCCGCCAGTTCGTGGAGGCGGAGGTCCGGCCCCGGCGCGACGAGTTGGAGTTCGGCGACACCCCGCCCTACGACGTCATCCGCAAGCTCTACGCCACCTTCGGCATGGACGAGATGGCCCGGGGGACGTTCAAGAGCCGCATCGAGCGCGACCGGGCCGCCGCGGAGGGCGCCGCCGCCGAGGAGCGCGCCCCGTCGGGTGAGGCCGCGGCGGGGTTCATGCTCATGCCGATCATCGAGCTCTGCCGGTGCTCTCCGGGCCTGGTCACGGCCATGGGCGTGAGCGTCGGCCTGGCCGCCGGCACGATCATGAGCCGCGGCACCGTCGCGCAGAAGGAGCGCTGGGCGCTCGACCTCCTCACGTTCGAGAAGGTGGGCGCGTGGGCGATCACCGAGCCCGACTCGGGTTCCGACGCCTTCGGCCGGATGCAGGCGACCGCCCGCCGCGACGGCGACGAGTACCTGCTGAACGGCTCCAAGACGTTCATCACCAACGGCCCCTACGCCGACACCACCGTCTTCATCTGCAAGCTCGACGAGGGCAACCCCCCGGCGGAGCGAAAGGTGCTCTCGTTCGTGCTCGACCGCGGCATGGAGGGGTTCGAGCAGTCCAAGCCGATGCGCAAGATGGGGATGCACTCCTCGCCCACGGGGATGATCTTCTGCACCGACGTGCGGGTGGGTCGCGACCGCCTGCTCGGCGAGACCGAGGACGTCCCCTACCGCGAGGGCGCCAAGGCCGCGTTCTCGATCGAGCGGACGGGGGTCGCCGCGATGGCCCTGGGGATCATCGAGCGGTGCCTGGAGCTCAGCGTCGGGTACGCGAAGGAGTGCGTGCGCTTCGGCCGGCCCATCGGCGAGCACCAGCTCATCCAGGAGAAGCTGGCCCGGATGGAGGTCCACCGCCTCAACGTGGAGAACCTCGTGTTCCGGGTCATCGAGAAGGCCGAGTCCGGTGCGCCCCTGGAGCTGGGTGAGGCCTCGGTCATGAAGCTCTACTCGGCCCGCGCCGCCACCGAGTGCGCGCTCGAGGCCGTCCAGGTCTTCGGCGGCAACGGCTACATGGCGGAGTACGAGGTGGAGCAGCTCGCCCGCGACGCCAAGGTCCTGCAGATCTACGCCGGCACCGACGAGATCCAGATCAGCCAGATCGCCAGGAACCTCCTGGCGGGCTGACACCCACCGGCACCGGGGTGGCGCCCGAGCCGGGTGACCCCTCGGCTGCATCGCCCGACCCGGCCGGCAACGCGGCCGGCACGACCTCGGGCCGGGGCACGATCCGGTAGCCGGCCCCGCCGTCGACGACCTCCACCACCCAGTCGGACGGCGCGCGGGTCATGAAGTCGCCGGCGAGGAGCTCCTCCACGGTGGCGTAACGGCCGTGGGCGGTGAAGTGGAGCTTCTCGGCCGACTCGATGACCGAGCGCTCGGAGGTGGACCGCGCGCCCCGGGCCGCTCCCACGGCGCGGTTCAGGAGGCCGGCCGCGACCGCTGTCACCAGGACCACGATGGCGAACACGACCAGGGTCTCCACCAGGTTCAGGCGGCGCGAGACGACGCGGCCTCTCCCGCCCGTGCCGGTCATCGCCATAGCGGTCCATCGACAGGTCCGGGTCAGGGCTTGAGGTCGGGCCGCCGCCGTGCCGTCCTGACGCCGTGCCATCCTGACGCCGTGCCGGTCGAGCCCCCGCCCACGGACTGGGTGTTCCCGCCCGCCGACTCCGCCGTCGGCACCGACGTGGTGGGCGTCGGCGCCGACCTCGAACCCGGCACCCTCCTCGCCGCCTACCGGGCCGGCCTGTTCCCGATGCGGCTCGGCGGAGGAGGGCCGCTGGCGTGGTGGTCGCCCGACCCCCGCGGGATCCTCCCCCTCGAGGGCCTGCACGTGAGCCGGTCGTTGCGCCGCTCCCTGCGTCGCTTCACCGTGAGCCACGACCGCGACTTCGAGGGGGTGATCAGGGGCTGCGCCGACGAGCGGCGGCCGGGGGGCTGGATCGACGAGGGCTTCGTCGCCGCCTACCGCGGCCTGCACGCCCTGGGCTGGGCCCACAGCGTCGAGGTGTGGTCGGGAGGCGAGCTGGCCGGGGGCCTCTACGGCGTCCGGATCGGGGGGATGTTCGCCGCCGAGTCGAAGTTCCACCGGGTCTCCGACGCGTCGAAGGTGGCCCTGGTCGCACTGGTCGACCAGCTGCGCCGCGACGGAGCGCGGTTGATCGACGTGCAGTGGGTCACGCCGCACCTGGCGTCGCTCGGGGCCGTCGAGGTGCCGCGGGCGGAGTACCTGGCCCGGCTGGCCGAGGCCCTCGGCGCGTAGGGGCGGCCCGCGCCGCGTGGACTCCGTGGGCGCCCCCTGACCGCCCGGCGGTAGCCTGCCCCTGATGGACGAGACCGCCGAGGACACCGAGACCGTCATCTTCCACAACCCCCGGTGCAGCAAGTCGCGCGGGGCGTTCACGATCCTCGAGGAGGCCGGCGAGGAATTCCGCACGGTCCGCTACCTCGACGACCCGCCCGACCGCGCGACGCTCGAGCGGATCCTCGACGCCGTGGGCGGTGACCCGTCGGAGCTCGTGCGGCGCGACGACCGCTACCGCGAGCTCGGCCTCGCCGACCGTGAACCCCTCGACCGGGACACCGTGATCGAGGTCCTGCTCGGGAACCCCGAGCTGCTCCAGAGGCCGGTGGTCCTCCGCGGCGGACGCGGTGTGATCGCCCGGCCACCCGAGAAGGTCGCCGACCTGTTCCGGACCGCGGAGGTATCCGATGGCTGAGCCGACCCCCGAGACCGTCGCCGAAGAGGTGCGCGCCTGGCTGAAGGAGAACTGGGATCCCGACCTCACGGTCCGCGAGTGGTGGTTGAGGCTCGCGCGATCGGGCTACGCGACCCCGACCTTCCCCGAGGACTCCTTCGGACGGGGCTACGACCGGGGCCTCGCCAAGGTGGTGGCCGGCGAGATGGCGGCCGCCGGTGCCATCGGTCCGCCGGCCGGGCTCGGGTTCCTGCTCGCGGCGCCCACGCTCGTCGCGCACGGCACCCGAGAGCAGAAGGACCACTTCCTCTGGCGAATCATCACCGGCGAGGACGCCTGGTGCCAGCTCTTCAGCGAGCCGGGGGCCGGCTCCGACCTGGCGAGCCTCCAGTGCCGGGCCGAGCGCGACGGCGACGAGTGGGTGATCACGGGCCAGAAGGTCTGGACGTCCACCGCCCAGCTGAGCAACCTCGGGATGCTGCTGGCCCGCACCGACCCCGACGTGCCCAAGCACGCCGGCATCAGCTACTTCGCCTTCGACATGACCCAGCCCGGGGTCGAGGTCCGGCCCCTGCGCGAGATGACGGGCCGGGCCATGTTCAACGAGGTCTTCATCGACGGCGCGCGGGTTCCCGACGCCAACCTCATCGGTGGTCTCAACAACGGTTGGGCCGTGGCCAACACCACCCTCGCGGCGGAGCGGGCCGGTCTGGGCGGTGGGGGCAGCGGCGCCACGGGCGGGGCCTTCCCCGGCGAGATGGCCGGGCAGCTCACCCAGAAGGTCGGCGACCTGGCCAGCTCCGGCAAGGAGGGGATCGGTCCCGAGGCGAGCGGCGACCTCGCGTCGTCGATCATCCGCCTGGCGCGCGACGCACGGCGCACCGGCGACCCGGCGGTGCGCCAGAGCCTGGCCCGCCTCCACTCGCTCAACCAGATCGCCGGCTACTCGGCCATGCGGGCCCGCGCGGGCCGGGGCGCGGCCGGGGCCCCGAACCTGGCCAAGCTCCTGATGAGCGAGATCCTCCGGACCCACCGCGACGCCGCCACGCTCATCCTGGGTGCCGACGCCATGCTCCTCGGGCCCGAGAGCGCCAGCGGCGGTCTGGTGCAAGAGCAGATCCTGTTCTCGCCGGGCCCGTCGATCTACGGCGGATCCGACCAGATCCAGAAGAACATCGTCGGGGAGCGGGTGCTCGGCCTGCCCCGTGAGCCCGATCCCTACAAGGGCCTACCGTTCCGCGAGATCCCCCGCAACACGTGAGTGCGGCCCAGCCGGTCCCGGCGGAGGGCGCACTGCTGGAGGTCTTCGGCGACCTCACGTGCCCCTTCACCTACGCGTCGATGAAGGCGTTCGGCCGGCGCCGGTCGGAGCGGCGCCTCGACCACCTCCTCGTCCGTGTCCGCCCGTGGCCCCTCGAGTGGGTCAACGGCCGGGTCCCCCGGCCGGAGGTCGTGACCGCGGAGATCGCGGCGCTGCGCGACACGGTCTCCCCCGACCTCTTCACCGGCTTCGACGCCGCCGCCCTCCCGTCGAGCGCGATCCCGGCCTTCGGGTTGGAGGCCGCCGCCTACGAGCACGGTGAGGCCACGGGGGAGGCCGCCAGCCTCGCGCTGCGCGAGGCCCTCTTCGAGCACGGCCGCGACATCTCCGACCCGGCCGTCCTGCGCGAGGTGGGGGAGCGGGTGGGTGTGGATCCGCCCGACGCCGAACGTTCGCGGGAGCTGGTCGAGGCCGCGTACGAGGAAGGCCGGTCGCGCGGCGTCGAGGGATCCCCCCACATCTTCGTGGGCGGCGACGACGGCCGCTTCTGCCCCGCGCTGCGGATCGAGCGCCGGGGTGAGCGGTTCTTCGTCGAGGCGGTCCCGGGGGCGATCGACGCCGTCATCGACGAAGCCCTGGCCGCCGCGGGCCTGCCTCCGCACCCCGCGGGAGAGTCCGGCCCGGAGGGAGCGGCCCGATGAAGGACCTGCGCCTGGGACTCCAGCTCGGCTACTGGGGTGCCGGTCCCCCCGCGAACGTCCCGGCGGTCGTCGCCGAGGCCGAACGGCTCGGGTTCGACTCCGTGTGGACGGCCGAGGCCTACGGCTCCGACGCCCTGACGCCCCTGGCCTGGTGGGGGTCGGGCACGTCCACCGTCCGCCTCGGGACCTCGATCGTCCAGCTCTCGGCCCGCACCCCCACGGCGACCGCCATGGCCGCCCTCACCCTCGACCACCTCAGCGGCGGTCGCTTCGTACTCGGCCTCGGGGCCTCGGGGCCCCAGGTGGTGGAGGGCTGGTACGGAGAGCCCTACGCCCGGCCGCTGGCCCGCACCCGCGAGTACGTAGAGGTGATCCGGCGGGTGCTCGCCCGCGAGGCACCACTCACCTTCGACGGCGAGCACTACCGGCTCCCCCGGCCCGGAGGCACCGGGCTGGGGAAGGCGGTGAGGTCGATCACCCATCCGCTCCGTGCCGACCTGCCGATCTTCCTGGCGGCCGAGGGCCCGAAGAACGTGGCCCTCGCCGCCGAGATCGCCGACGGGTGGCTGGCGATCTACTACTCACCGCACGTCGACGCCTTCTACCGCGAAGCCCTCGCCGAGGGCTTCGCCCGCCCGGGCGCCCGGCGGGGTCCCGACGACTTCGAGGTGGCGGCCACGGTGCCGCTGATCGTCGCCGACGACGTAGACGCCGCCGCCGACCTCCTCCGGCCCGTCATGGCGCTGTACATCGGGGGGATGGGCGCCCGCGAAGTGAACTTCCACGCCAACGTCTTCGCCCGTATGGGCTACGCCGACGAGGTGGCGCGCATCCAGGACCTCTACCTGGAGGGCCGCAAGGACGAGGCCGCCGCCCTGGTGCCCCGGTCGCTGATCGAGCAGACCGCCCTCGTCGGCCCGGAGGAGAAGATCCGCGACGACCTCGAGGCGTGGCGGGAGTCGTGCGTCACGATGCTCATGGTCTACGGCGACGTGGCCACCATCCGCCGGGCGGCCGAGCTCGTCCTCGGCTGAGGCGGCGGTACCGGGCCCGCCCCGGGCGGCGCCGCTACCAGAGCGCCCGCTCGTCGCCCATGGGGTCGTGGACCAGCTCCGACTGGGCGTCGAAGCGCATGGTCGGTCGTGCGTCGAGGTCGTACGACGGCCACCCCGGGTCGCCGTCGTGGGCGAACGAAGTCCACGCCCGGTGCATGGCGTCGGCGATGGCCTGGCGCTCCGGGCCGTCGCCGGTGAAGGTCTCGACCCCGGCCTGGTGGAGGTTGTCGAACACGAACGGGATCTCCAGCGCGTGGCACGCCTTCAGTGCGCCGCCGAAGACCGGCGTCGGCCAGGCGAACAGGTACATGTACGACGCGACTCCCTGCCTGTGCTGGGCCTCGGCCAGGCGGATGGCCGGGATCCGGAACACGCGGTCGGTCGCGATCGCGGTGTAGACGTCGCGGGGCGTCGCGTCCGGGCGGTTCGCCGAGTAGACCCCCACCGACTCCTCGGCGCGGGACCCGAAGGCCGACTCCATCATCTTGGCGATGGCGGCGCCGTCGAGGTCGCCGATCCGCAGGTCGAGCACGAGGAAGAGCGTCATCTCGTCGAGCGTGGTGCCCACGAGCGTGGGCACGTTGCCCCGCTTCCCGTCGCGTACCGCCCGGAGGGGGTTCTCCGGTAGGACCCGGCCGTCGAGAACGGGCTGGAACGGGAGCCCGACGTCGCCCATGGGCCGGGTCAGGACCTCCCCCTGGGCGGCGAGGATCGCCTCGGTGGGCAGCTCGGCCAGGTCCCGGGCCGAGGCCACTCCGGCGGCGTCGAGCACGAGGGAGGTCGTCTCCCACGCCGCCTCGGGCGTGAGGACCGTCGACGCCGCGCCGCTCTGGAGGATGGCCCGGTGGTACAGACCGTCGGCGGCGGGGGTCGCGAGCAGGGTGCCGACGCTCATGGCGCCGGCCGACTCCCCGAAGATGGTGACCCGGCCGGGATCGCCGCCGAAGGCGCCGATGTTGTCGCGGACCCACTCGAGGGCGCGCACCTGGTCGAGGATCCCCAGGTTGCCGGAGCCGGCCCACTCCTCGCCCCCGCCGTCGACGTGGAGGAAGCCGAAGGCGCCGAGGCGGTAGTTGATGGTGACGAGGACGACGTCGCCCTGCCGGGCGAAGCGGTGCCCGTCGTACCACGGCGTGGCGCCGTTGCCGTTGACGAAGGCGCCGCCGTGGATCCAGACCATCACCGGGCGACGGGCGTCGTCGAGTCCCGGCGTCCAGACGTTGAGGGTCAGGCAGTCCTCGGAGTGGGCGGGCGGCGCCGCGCCGAACAGCGCCTCGAGCGGTGAGGGGAGCTGGGCGGCGACCGGCCCGAAGTCGAGGGCGTCGCGGGTTCCGGTCCACGGTTCCGGCGGCTGCGGCGGCCGGAACCGGAGGGAGTCGACGGGGGGCCGGGCGTAGGGCACGCCGCGGAACACGTGGATGCCGTCCTCGACGGTCCCCCGGATCGCGCCGTGAACGGTGGAGCCGACGGTGGTGGGGGAATCAGGCCGATCGGATGCCATGGGACCTCCCGTTGTCGGGCCCGAGGCTAACCCGCGGGCGGCCCCGTCAGCCCGGGTGGTGCTCGTGGGCGGCGAGGGCCGCGCCGACGATGCCGGCCTCGTTGCGCAGGACGGCCGTGGCCACCGTGGGCCGGACGTCGAGCAGGGGGACGAACTTCTCCGCCTTGCGGCTCACGCCTCCTCCGAGCACCACGACGTCGGGCCAGACCAGGGCGTCGATGGCGTTGATCGCCTCCGAGAGGCGCGCCGCCCAGGCGGGCCACGAGAGGTCCTTCTCCTTGCGGACGCTCGCCGCGGCCCGTTCCTCGACCGTCTCGTCGCCGAGGCTCACGTGCCCGAGCTCGGTGTTGGGCACCAGGCGGCCGTCGACGAAGAGGGCCGATCCGATCCCGGTGCCGAGGGTGAGCATCAGCAGGACGCCTCGGGGGTGGTCGCGACCGACCCCGAAGCGGACCTCGGCGCGCCCGGCGGCGTCGGCGTCGTTGAGGACCACCATCTCACGATCGGTGGCGGCCGCGAACAGCGCCGCGGCGTCGGTCCCGATCCAGGCCTCCGAGACGTTGGCCGCGGTTCGCATCACCCCGCCGAGGACCACCGCGGGGAACGTGCAACCGATCACTCCTCCCACGTGCCCGAAGTGGCTCACGATCCCGGCCACGACCTCCGCCACGGCGTCGGGCTCGGCGCCCGCCGGCGTGTCGATGCGGAGTCGCTCCTCCACGAGCTCACCGCGTTCGAGGTCGACCGGCGCGCCCTTGATGCCGCTACCACCGATGTCGATCCCGAGCACCACCCGGCTCTGCTCCACGACGACATTCTGGCGCGTGATCCGGGCGCGCGATCCCCGCGTGGCCCACCCCGGGCCGGGGTAGCGTCGGGCATGCCTTCCGACGCCTCCCTGATACCGCTCCCCGAGAACTGGACCACCGCGCTGGCGATCGTGGCCCATCCCGACGACATGGAGTACGGCGCCGCGAGCGCCGTGGCCCGCTGGACCGGTCAGGGCAAGGAGGTCGTCTACCTGCTGGCCACCCGCGGCGAGGCCGGCATCGACGGGATGGACCCCGCCGAGTGCGGGCCGGTACGGGTCGAGGAGCAGGTGCGCTCCGCCGCGATCGTGGGCGTCTCGACGGTCGACTTCCTGGACCACCCCGACGGCGCCCTCGAATACGGGCTGCCCCTGCGGCGCGACTTCGCGCGGGCCATCCGGCGGCACCGCCCCGAGGTGCTCATCACCGTGAACCACCACGACGTCTTCGAGCCCGGCCGCCTCAACATGGCCGATCACCGGATCGCCGGCCGGGCCGCCATCGACGCCGCCCGCGACGCCGCCAACCGGTGGGCGTTCCCCGAGCTTTCCGAGGAGGGCCTCGAACCGTGGGCCGGGGCGCGCCGGATCTTCGTGGCCGGTTCGCCGCTCGCCGAGCACGCCGTCGACGTGGCCGACACCATCGACGCCGGCGTCGCGTCGCTGGAGGCGCACCGGGCCTACCTCGAGGGCCTCGGTGACCATCCGATGCGGGACGCGGCTGCGTTCGTGCGGGACCGCGCGGAGATGGCGGGGTGGCGCTTCGGCGGCCGGCCCGCGGTGGCCTTCGAGCTCCTGGAATGGTGACCGCCCGCTTCTGGGTCGCCTCGGCGGCGCGGGTCGCGGCCCGCCCGGCGCTGTGGCCGGTCGCGCTGCGCCAGGCCCGGCGGATCGCCCGCCCCGGCTGGGGCCGGCGACCCCCGTTCCTGCCCCTGCCCGACCGGGCGTACCTCCGGTACCGGCTGGAGACGCAGTACGGCCCCGGGGGCGTGCCCCGGCCCGACGACGTGGTCGAGTACCTGCGATGGTGCTCCGAGACGGAGCGCTACGCCGCGGGGGATCGGGGGAAACCGCGCGAAGGGGGTGCGGCCGGCCGGTAGGATCTCGCCCCGAGCGCCCCAGGTGCGGCGAGCTGCGAGGAGGTCGACGCCCCGTTGGGAAGATCCCTGCTGCTCAACGCGACCTTCGAGCCGCTCCGGGTGGTCTCGGTCCGCCGGGCCGTCGTGCTGGTCCTGAAGGAGAAGGCCGAGGTCGTCGCGCGTGACGGAGAGGTGCTCCACTCCGAGCGCCTCGCCGTCCCGGTCCCGACCGTCGTGCGCCTCACCCACTACGTGCGCGTCCCGTACCGCTCGACCGTCCCGCTGACCCGCCGGTCGGTGTTCGTCCGCGACGGCCACCGGTGCCAGTACTGCAACGGACCGGCCGAGAACCTCGACCACGTGGTGCCCCGCTCGCGGGGCGGCTCCCACACCTGGGACAACGTGGTGGCGGCGTGCCGCACCTGCAACTCCCGCAAGAAGGACCACCTCCTCGGGGAGACGCCGCTGCACCTGGCCCGCCGCCCGGTCGCGCCCAGCACCGATCTGTGGCTGGCCGCCGTCGCCGGGCCGATAGAGCCCGACTGGCGGCCCTACCTCTCCTCGCCCGCGGCCCGGGCCGGCTGAGCCCCGGGGGCGTCCCGGGCCCGCCGCGGCGGACCGTGTCGCGCCCGGCGCGGCCGCGTCCGTCCCGTCACGCCCACCCCGGCGCACCCTCCGCCTGCGGGGTCGTCCTGCCCTGCCTACGGCGCGCGCCGGGATGGTGGGGGATGGTGGGGTGAGATTTCATTGACTTGGGGGCAGGTGGGGGAATATGGTGGGCCCCTGTGGACGACGACGGAGGGGCTGAGGGTGCGGCCGGCGACGCCGGGAACCGGGCCGGCACCGCGGCGGGCGACGACGTGCAGTACTTCGTCGGCGAGTACGGCCACGCCCTCGACGACAAGGGCCGGGTCTTCATGCCCGCGGTGTTCCGTCCCGCGCTGGGCGACGGGTGCTTCGTCAGCTGGGGTCGCGACGGCAGCGTCGCCGTGTACACCCCGGCCGAGTTCGCCCGGGTCGCCGAGGAGGTCGTGGAGATGGCCCGGGGTTCGGCGGCCGCGGCGGCGGCCGCCGACGCGTTCTTCGCCGCGGCGAGCCAGGTGGCGCTCGACCGCCAGGGCCGCATCATGGTCGCCGATCGACTGCTCGAGTACGCCGGGCTCGCCCGGTCCGGGCACGTCACGATCACCGGTTCCGGTCGGCGGATCCAGCTGTGGGCCGAGGACCGGTGGAAGAAGCGCCACGCCTACGCGAGCGGCGCCATCGACAACGACCCGACGCTCTCGAACTTCGGCTATTGACCGGCGCCCGGCCCGGACCGCCACCTGGAGACCCCCCGAACCTCACGATCCGACCCCAAGACCACAACAGCAACTCTAACCACAGCGGCAACACCCGTACCGGTGGGCCGAGACCGAGAAAGGCGAGCGAGAACAGCAGACCCGCGACGACCTTGACAGGCGAAGCCCGGTTCCGGGCCCGCCATCCACCCCCCGGCGGCACGGTCGAAGGCCCCTACCTCCGCCCGCTTTTGACCGAGTCGAGCCGGGGAGACATCCGGCAGGCGACGCTCGCCGGGGGGTGGATGGCGGACCCGGGACCCCGTGGCGGAGGCCGGGACGTCCGGGCATCGAGGTGAACCCCGTGTCCAGCTACGAGCACGAGCCCGTCCTGGCGGCCGAGGTGGTCGATCTCCTCGCACCGGTTCCGGGAGGCCTGGTGATCGACGGGACGGTGGGGGGCGGCGGGCACGCCGCCCGGATCCTCGATTCCCGGCCCGACCTCCGGGTGCTCGGCATCGATCGTGACGCCGAGGCCCGGGAGGCCGCCACGGCCCATCTGGCCCGCTTCGGCGAGCGGGCCCGGGTGACGGCGGGGGGTTTCGAGGACCTGGCGGCGGTGGTCGCCCGGAGCGGAAGCGAGGGACAAGCAGTGGCAGTGCTCCTGGACCTGGGCGTGAGCAGCCCCCAACTCGACCGGCGCCGGCGCGGGTTCTCGTACTGGGATCCCGATGCGCCGCTCGACATGCGCATGGACTCCTCGCAGGAGCTGACCGCGGCCCACGTCGTGAACGGCTACGGGGAGGACGAGTTGGCGCGGGTCATCGCCCGGTACGGCGAGGAGCGCTACGCCCGTCGCATCGCTCGCCGCATCGTCGCCCGACGGCCGCTGCTCGACGCGGGCAGCCTCGTGGACGCGATCAAGGAGGCGATCCCCGCCCCCGCCCGGCGCCGCGGTGGCCACCCCGCCCGGCGGACCTTCCAGGCCATCCGCATGGAGGTGAACCGGGAGCTGCCGAACCTGGCCGACGGCCTCGACGAGGCGGTCCACCTCCTCACCCCGGGCGGACGCCTGATGGTGATCTCGTACCACTCCCTCGAGGACCGGCTGGTCAAGGAGCGCTTCGCCGGGTACTCGGGCGCCACGGAAGGGCGGAGCTCCGGACGCCCCCTGCCGGAGCCGGGGCCGCGGCCGCTCACGCGACTCGTCACCCGTCGGCCGATCCGCCCGTCGGATGACGAGGTGAAGGCCAACCCGCGGTCCTCGAGCGCCCGGCTGCGCGCCGTAGAACGCCTGCCGTGAGCGCCCCGGCCCGTTCCCGCGCCCCGGCCCGGGCCCCCGCCCGCCGGGCGGTCCCGCCGCGGCCGCGCCCGGCGCGGCCGCGCCTCCGGGTCGTCGATCCCGCGGCGCGGCGGCGGGCGGTCCTCGTCCGGCGCGCGATCTGGGTCGCGGTGCTCCTGAGCGCGGTCTCGGTGTTCGCGATCGTCGCCTTCCACGTGGTCCTGGCCCAGGGCCAGCTCCGCCTCGACCGCCTCTCCGAGCGGACCGCCGCCCAGCAGGCGAGGTACGAGCGGCTGCGGCTCGACGTGGCCCGGCGCTCCGCTCCCGACCGGATCGTGACGCGCGCGGCCGAGCTGGGCCTGGTCCCGGCGGGGCAGGCCACCTTCGTGGCCACGCCACCTCCGTCGGGAGCGGCGGGCGGGCCCACCGACGTCGACGGCCCGACCTCGCCCACGCTCGCCCGGGGCTGGTCGGAGGTCAAGGCCCATCTGGCGGTGGGTCCGTGAGCGCGGGCCACCATCCCGCGCGCTGGCCGCGCCCCCGCCGGCTCGGCGCCGGGACGCATCCCCTGACCCGGTTCGCCGATCCGCGCCCGCCCCGCGTGGGGAAGTGGCCGCGCGGCGCACGCCGAGCGGGACCGGGGCCTCGATGACCGCCACCGTCCCGCCGCGCCCCGGGCCGGCGCGGACCGCGGGACCACGGCGGGAGCGCGACGGCCGGTCCGGTCGCGGCGCGGATTCGCCGGCCGTCACCCGGTCGTCGCGGGCCCGGTCGCGCCGGAACGAACCCGCCCGCTCGGCTTCGTCGCGCGCCGCCACCGGGCGGACGGGCTCACCGCGTGGCGCCTCCGCGACCCGCCGCTCCGGGTCGTCCCGCAGCGCGGCGAACCGTTCGGGCTCCTCCCGGAGCGCCGCGGCGCGCGCCGGTTCGGGGCGCCCGGCGCCGTCCCGTACCACGACGTCCCGAACGACGGCGTCCCGACCCACGGCGTCGAGCGCCGGGTCCCCCCGCATTCAGGCGGCCCGTGCCGCGGGGGCCCGTTCCGGCTCCTCGCGCACCACCGCCCGCTCCGCGCCGGGCCGTTCCGGTACCGCCCGCGCGGCCACCCGGGCCGGTGGCGGCGTCGCCGCTACGGTCCGTGCGCCGGCGCGACGTCCCGCGCCGCGAGCCGCCCGGCCCGCCGCCGGGGTCCGGAGTCCGGCTCGACGCCCGGCGCCCCCGGCGCCACCGAGGCGCCGTCGAGCCCGTGCTCCCCGGCCACCCCGCCCGCAACGCCGGCTCGTCGCCCTCCTCGTGGCGATGGTCGTGCTGCTGGTCGCGGTGGTGGTCCGCGCCGCCGCCGTCCAGGGCATGGACCGGGACCGCTACGCCGAAGCCGGTCTCGACCAGCGCGTGCGGACCATCCATCTCCCCGCCCAGCGCGGCAGCATCTTCGATCGCAACGGCAGCGACCTCGCCCTCTCGGTACCGCAGAGCACCGTATGGGCCGATCCCACCCAGGTCCGCGACCCGGCGGCGGCGGCGGAGGCCCTGGCCCCGGTCCTCGACCGCGACGCCGCCGGGCTCCGGCGTGCTCTCTCCACTCCGGACCGCGAGTTCGTGTACCTGGCCCGCCAGGTCGACGACGCCACCGCGCGGGCCGTCGAGGACCTGGACATCCCGGGTGTCAGCCTCCTCGACGAACCGAAGCGCTTCTACCCCGCCGGCGACCTGGCCGCGCCGGTCCTGGGGATCGCGGGCATCGACAACGTGGGCCTCGGCGGGCTGGAGCTCGCCTACGAGGACGTCCTGCGCGGCCGGCCGGGGGAGATGGTGGTCGAGCGCGACCCGCAGGGCCGGGAGATCAGCCAGGGGGTGCGTTCCCGGAAGCCCGCCGAGCGGGGCCAGGACCTGGTCCTGACCCTCGACCAGTCGCTCCAGTACCAGGCCCAGCAGGTCCTGCTCCAGCAGGTCGACGCCACCGAGGCCAAGGGGGGCATGGCCGTGGTCGCCGACGTGCGAACAGGGGCGATCCTGGCCATGGCCAGCGTCGACGGCGCCCCCGACGAGCAAGAAGGCGCGACGACCGACCCGGCCGGGAATGCGACCCGGTCGCGCCCGGCCGGCCACACGGCCCGGAACCGGCCGGTGACCGACGTCTTCGAACCCGGTTCGACCAACAAGGTGGTGACGATCTCCGCCGCCATCGAGGCCGGCCTGGTCGGGCCGTCGACGCGCTTCACCGTCCCCGACAGCATCGAGGTCGCGGGCCGGACGTTCCACGACGCCGAGGAGCACCCGGTCGCGTGGTGGACGGTCTCCGACATCCTGCGCGAGTCGTCGAACGTGGGGACCATCAAGATCGGGCGGATGCTCGGCAAGGAGCGCCTCGACTCCGCCCTCCGCTCGTTCGGCTTCGGAACCCGGACCGGCGTGGGGTTCCCCGGCGAGGCGGAGGGCATACTCATCGACCCGTCGCGCTACTCCGGCACCAGCATGGCCACGGTGCCGGTCGGCAACGGCCTCGCCGTGACCGCGCTCCAGATGCTCGACGTGTACGTGACCCTGGCCCGGGGCGGTGTGGCGGTACCGCCGCGACTGGTGGAGGCCACCATCGACGCCGAGGGCCGCCGCCGGTCCACCGCCCGCGGGGAGGAGCACCGGGTCGTCTCCGCCCGGACGGCCGAGGCGATGGTCGGGATGCTGACCCGGGTGGTCGAGGACGGCACCGGGCGCAATGCGGCGGTCCCCGGCTACACCGTCGCCGGGAAGACCGGCACCGCCCGCAAGGCCCCCTACGATCACCCTCCCTACCAGTACGTGTCCTCGTTCGTCGGCTTCGCCCCGGCCGAGGCCCCCCGCCTGGCGGCCATCGTGGTCCTCGACTCGCCGGAGGGGCTGATCTACGGCGGTGACGTCGCGGCCCCCGCCTTCTCCCGGATCATGCAGTACGCGCTGCGCCTGGAGCAGGTGCCTCCGACCCGCCCGATCGAGGGCGCAGCCGCGACCGGCGTGCCGCCGACGGAGGTGAGCGGGGCGCCGGCCCCGGTCGCGGGCGGCCGCGGGCCGGCCGCTAGCCTGACCGGTACGACGCCGGGTACCGGTTAGGCCCACCGTGCGGCTTCGCGACGTGCTCTCGGGAGCCGAGGTCCTGGAGTGGTCGGGCGACCCCGACGTCGTCGTCACCTCTATGACCCACGACAGCCGCCGGGTCCGGCCCGGAGGCCTCTTCTGCGCCGTTCCCGGGCGGTCGACCGACGGCCACGACCATGCCGCGGCGGCCGTGAGCGCGGGCGCCGTGGCCCTCCTGGTCGAGCGGATGGCTCCGCTCCCCGTCACCCAGGCCCGCGTCGGTCGCGTCCGCGACGTCATGGGGCCCGCGGCCGCCCGGCTCCACGGCGAGCCGTCTCGGTCCATGCGGGTCCTCGGCATCACCGGCACCAACGGGAAGACGACGGTGTCCTACCTGCTGGAAGCGGTCGGTGAGGCCGACGGGGGACCGGTGGGCGTGGTCGGGACGCTCGGCGTACGGGTCCGGGACGCGCCGCTGGGTGGCGAGCGCACCACCCCGGAGGCGCCCGAGCTCCAGGAAGCGTTCGCCACCATGCGCGACAGCGGCGTGCGGACGGTGGCCGTCGAGGTCTCGTCGCACGCCATGGCGCAGGGGCGGGTCGACGGCACCTGGTTCTCGGCCGTCTGCTTCACGAACCTGTCGCACGAGCACCTCGACTACCACGTCACGCTCGCCGCCTACTTCGAGGCCAAGGCTCGCCTCTTCACGCCGTCGTTCACCTCGGTGGGGGCGGTCAACCTCGACGACCCGCACGGTGGCGAGCTCGTCCGCCGGGCGCGAGCCGCGGGCCTGTCCGTGCACACGTTCGCGCTCGACGACCCCGGCGCCGAGGTCCGGGCCGAGCGCGTCAGGTGCGGGCCCGACGGGAGCCGCTTCGACCTGGTCGACGGGGCCACGGGCGAGAGCGCCGAGATCGTGCTCGGCCTGGTGGGTCGCTTCAACGTCTCGAACGCGCTGGCGGCGGCGACCACCGCCCTGCGCTCCGGGATCCCCTTCGCGGCCGTGGCGGCCGGGCTGGCCGCGCCGGTGACGGTGCCGGGCCGGATGGAGAGGATCGAGGCCGGGCAGCCCTTCGTGGTGTTCGTCGACTACGCCCACACCCCCGACGGCCTCGACCGCGTCCTCGACACCGCCCGCGGCATCGCCGGCGGTGGGAGAGTGCTGGTGGTGTTCGGCTGTGGTGGCGACCGCGACCGCGACAAGCGGCCGCTCATGGGCGCCGTGGCGGCCGAGCGCGCCGACGAGGTGCTGGTCACGTCCGACAACCCCCGGTCCGAGGACCCCGCCCGCATCGCCGGCGAGATCGTCGCCGGAGCCGTCACGAAGGGGGTTCGCCCCGGCGTCGAGCTCGACCGCCGCCGGGCCATCGGCCGGGTCCTGGCGCTGGCCGCGCCGGGCGACGTCGTGGTCGTGGCCGGCAAGGGCAGCGAGCAGGGCCAGGAGACCGCGGGGGTGACCGTCCCGTTCGACGATCGGGTCGTGGTCCGCGAGGAGTGGGAGGCCCGGGCGTGATCCTGACCGCCGCCGAGGTCGAGGCGATCACCGGCGGCCGGCTCACCGGCGTACGCGGCGACACTCCGGTGGCGTCGTTCGCCGTCGACTCCCGGGCCGTACCCGTCGGGGCCTGCTTCGTGGCCCTGCCCGGCGGGCGCGACGGGCACACCTTCGTGGTCGACGCGCTCGCCCGGGGCGCCCGGCTCGCCGTCGTCGAGCGCGTACCCGAGGGCGCCGGCGACTCGCCGCTGGTGGTGGTGGGCGACACGGCCGCCGCCCTCACCGAGCTCGGCCGTGAGGCCCGGCGCCGTCTCGGCGCGACCGTGGTCGGCGTCACGGGGTCGGTGGGCAAGACCTCCACCAAGGACCTCACCGGGGCGGTGCTCTCCCGCGGCTTCGCGACGCACGTCAGCCCCGAGAGCTTCAACAACGAGGCCGGCGTACCGCTCACCCTCCTCGGGGCGCCCGAGGACGCCGAGGTGGTCGTAGCCGAGATGGGGGCCCGCTTCGCCGGGAACATCGCCGACCTCGCCGAGGTGGCGCGCCCCTCGGTCGGGATCGTGACGCAGGTGAGCCTCGCCCACAGCGAGCACCTCGGCCCCCTGCCGAACATCGTCGCCGCCAAGGGCGAGCTCCTCGAGGCCCTGCCCGCGAGCGGCCTGGCGGTCCTCAACGCCGACGACGGCTACGGACCGGGGATGGCCGCCCGCTCCCCGGCTCCGGCGCTGCTCGTCGGCCGGACCGCCTCCGGCGACGCCGCGGTCCGGGTCACGGTCCTGAGCGTGGGGCGTGACCTCCGTCCCGTGGTGCGCGTCGAGTCGCCGTGGGGCACCCTCGAGGCGGTGGTCGGGCTGCGCGGAGCGCACCAGGCCCAGAACGCCGGCCTCGCCGCGGCGGTCGGCCTCCACCTGGGTGTCGATCCCGACGACGTCGCGGCCGGGCTCGGCGAGGCGCAGGGAGCGGACCACCGGATGCAGGTGGAGGGGTCGCCCTCGGGGGTGATCGTGGTCAACGACGCCTACAACGCCAACCCGGCGTCGATGCGGGCGGCGATCGACGCCCTGCGCGCCCTGCCCGTCGACGGTCGTCGGGTCGCGGTGCTGGGCGAGATGCGCGAGCTGGGCTCGGCCGCGGCGGCCGAGCACGCCGGGATCGGCCGGCTCCTGGGCGAGACCGGCATCGACGTGCTCGTGGCGGTCGGTGGCGGCCCCGTGGAGGAGATGGCCGGGGAGGCGGGTTCGGCCGGGGTCGCGGTGCTGACCGTGACCGATGCCGCCGGCGCCGCCGCGGCGGTCCTCGACGCGGTGGGTCCCGGCGACGCCGTGCTGGTCAAGGCCAGCCGGGCGGTGGGGCTCGAGGCGGTGGCGTCGGCCCTGCTCGCCCCGGGCGGGGCCCGGAGGCTCCGCGCGCCGTGATCGCCCTGCTCATGGCGGTGGCCGCCTCGTTCGCCGTGACGGTCGTCGGCACCCCGTTCCTGGTGCGGATCCTTCGGGCCCGCGGCATCGGCCAGCAGATCCGCGACGACGGGCCGATCGACCATCCGCACGTGCTCAAGGCCGGCACGCCCACCATGGGCGGGCTGGCCATCGTCGCGGCCGTCGTCGTCGGCTACCTCGTCGCCCACATCCGCACCGAGCAGGTGAAGTTCGCGACCACGGGGACCACCCTGATGCTGCTCGTCCTCGGCCTGGCCGCGATCGGCTTCGTCGACGACTACCTCGGCGTCCGCAAGCGCCGGAACCTCGGCCTGCGCAAGCGGGGCAAGACGGCCGGACTGCTGCTCGTGGGCTGCGCCTTCGCCGCCCTCGCACTCGAGTACGTGAAGGTGTCCACCGACCTCAGTTTCACCCGGAGCCTCGACTTCGATCTCGGTTCGGTCGGGTGGGGCCTCTTCGCGGTGGTGGTCATCTACGCGGTCTCGAACGCCGTGAACATCACCGACGGGCTCGACGGCCTGGCCGCCGGCTCGGCGGCCCTCGTCTTCTCGGCCTTCCTCGTGATCGGCTTCGTGCAGTTCCGGCACGCCGGCGTGTACGGGGTGCTGGCGGCCGGCAGCCTCGACGTCGCGATCGTGGCGGCGTCGTTCGTGGGCGCCTGCGCCGGCTTCTTGTGGTGGAACGCCGCCCCGGCGCGGATCTTCATGGGCGACACGGGATCGCTCGCGATAGGCGGCGCCATGGCGGGCCTGGCCCTGTACACCAACACGCAGCTCCTGCTCCCGATCCTGGGCGGCCTCTACGTGGTGGAGACCCTCAGCGTCATCGCCCAGGTGATCGCGTTCCGGGGCTTCGGCCGCCGGGTCCTGCGCATGGCTCCCGTCCACCACCACTTCGAGCTCTCCGGCTGGCCGGAGTCGACGGTCGTGGTGCGCTTCTGGCTGCTGGCCGGGCTCTGCGTGGCGCTCGGGCTGGGCATCTTCTACGCCGACTTCATCCGCATCCCCGGCGTGATCGAGTAGGGGCGGGGGCATGGGACGCACGGAAGCGGGGCGCGTGGGGCGCACGACGGCGGAGGGCGACGAACTGGACGGCGCGGTGGTGGTCGTCGGCCTCCAGCGGACCGGCGCCGCCGTCGTCGACCACCTCGCCGGGTCCCGGCCGGTGATCGTGGTCGAGGACCGTCCCGGGTCCGACGCCGGGTACGCCGAGCGCGCCACGGCGGCCCGTCGCGCCGGAGCCCGGGTGGTCGAGGCGCCCGACGAGGCCACCTCGGCCCGGCTGGGCGCCCGGGCGTCGCTCGTCGTCCCGAGCCCGGGCGTCCCGGAACGGCATCCGCTGCTGGCGGCGGCGCTCGCGTCGGGTGTGCCCGTCCGCTCCGAGATCGAGCTCGCCGGGCGCGTGGCGCGGGCCCCGATCGTCGCCGTCACCGGGACCAACGGGAAGACCACCGTGACGAGCCTGATCGCCCGGGCCCTCGAGGCGTCGGGGCGCCGGGCCGTCGCGGCCGGCAACGTCGGCCTCCCTCTGATCGAGGCCGTCGGCGGCGACCCCGGCGATCCCGGCGATCCCGGTCCCGAGGTGCTGGTGGCGGAGGTGTCGTCGTTCCAGCTCCGCTTCACCGACTCGTTCCGGCCCCTGGTGGCCGTGGTCCTGAACGTCGACGCCGATCACCTCGACTGGCACGGCTCCCTCGGCGCGTACCGCGAGGCCAAGGCCCGGATCTTCGCCAACCAGCGCGGCGACGACCTCCTGGTCGTCGACCTCGACGACCCCGTCGCCCGCTCGTTCCTCGACCTCGCCCCGGCGCGCACCCAGGGCGTGTCGGCGGCCGGCGCTCCCGGGGCCGACTGGACCGTCGCCGGCGGGTGGCTGACGGGCCCGGAGGGCGCGCGGCTGGTACCGGTGGGCGATCTCCCCGGCCGGGCGCCGCACCAGCTGGGCAATGCGCTCGCCGCCGCCGCGGCCGCGATCGCGGCCGGCGCCGACCGGGATGCGACCGCCGGCGTACTGAGGGGCGGCGCCGGGCTCCACCATCGCGTCGAACTGGTCGGCCAAGCTGGTGGAGTGTCGTACTACGACGACTCCAAGGCCACCAACCCGCACGCCACCGTGGCGGCGGTGGAGGGATTCGACCGCGTCGTGCTGCTGGCCGGCGGGCGCAACAAGGGCCTAGACCTCGGGGTGCTCCGGCGCCTCGCGCCCCGCCTGCGCGCCGTGGTCGCGATCGGCGAGGCCGGGCCCGAGGTCCTCGACGCCTTCGACGGCACGGGCGTACCGGCCGAAGCGGCGGCGTCGATGGCCGCCGCCGTCGCCGCCGCGGCCCGGTGGGCGCGCCCCGGCGACGCGGTGATCCTCTCCCCGGCGTGCGCCTCCTTCGACTGGTACCCCGACTACGCGGCCCGCGGCCGCGACTTCGCCGCCGAGGTCGGCCGCCGGGCCGGAGCCGCCGCGTGCCGGTGATCTCCCCGGGGTCCCGACGATGAGCGTGGTTCCGGCACCGGCCCGGGTCCGCCGGGGCATCGGGCCCGCGCTCGACGGGTTGCGCCGGCGCGCCCTCGGCACCGACCGGGCCCGCCCGCCCGGCTACGTGCTGATCGTCGGCACGGTGGCGGTCCTCAACGCCATCGGGTGCGTGATGGTCCTGTCGGCGTCGTCGGTGGAGTCTCTCTCCAACTACGGCACCGCGTGGTACTTCTTCCGCCGCCAGCTGATCTGGACGGCCCTGGGTGTGAGCGCCTTCGTCGTCGCGTCCCGGATCGACTACCGACGATGGCGGCGCTGGGTGGTTCCGCTCCTCGTCGTCTCGTTCGGCCTGCTCGTCGCGGTGCTCGTCCCCGGGGTCGGGATCGAGGTGTGGGGGTCACGCCGCTGGTTGGGCGGGGGTGCGCTGCGCTTCCAGCCGTCCGAGGTGGCGAAGCTCGCCCTGGTCGTGTTCGCCGCCGACGTGCTGGCCCGGCGGTCGCGGCGGGTCCACGTCCCCCGCGAGGCCCTGGTACCCGTGCTCGCGGTGTTCGGGGCGTTCGCGGCCGTCGTGATGCTCGAGCCGGACATGGACTCCACCGTGGTGCTGGGGATCATCGTCGCGTCGGTCCTGGTGGTGGGGGGCGTGCGGATGCTGCACGTGGCGACGCTCGGCTCGCTGGCGGTGGCCGCGGCCGCCGTCTTCGCGGTCTCGGCGCCCTACCGGCGGGCCCGGGTGCTCACCTTCCTCCATCCCACCGCCGATCCGTCGAACACCGGCTACCAGCTCATGCAGTCGCTGATCGCGCTGGGGAGCGGGGGCTGGACGGGGGTGGGACTGGGTGCCGGGCGGTCGAAGTGGATGTTCCTCCCCAACGCCCACACCGACTTCATCTTCGCGGTCATCGGCGAGGAGCTCGGCCTGCTGGGATGCCTCATCGTGGTGCTCCTCTTCGCGGCGTTCGCGGTCCTCGGGATCCGGGCCGCGCTCCGTGCCCCCGACCGCTTCGGGATGCTCCTGGCGACGGGCATCACGGTCTGGATCGTCAGCCAGGCGCTGATCAACATCGCGTCGGTGATCGGCCTGCTGCCGGTGTCGGGGATCACGCTGCCGTTCGTCAGCTTCGGTGGGTCCTCGCTGCTGATCGCCATGGGCGCGACCGGTGTGCTGGCCAACGTGGCCCGGCAGGGCCGAGCGTGACCCCGGGCGCCACCTACGCCGTGCTGGCCGGCGGCGGCACCGGCGGTCACGTGTACCCGGCCCTGGCCCTGGCCGACGAGCTCGTCGCCCGAGGTCACCCCAGGGCGTCGGTCCGTTTCGTCGGCGGTCGTCGGGGCCTCGAGGGACGGGTGGTGGCCGAGGCCGGCTACCACATCGACCTCCTCCCCGGTCGCGGCCTGCAGCGGCGCGTCACCCTCGCCAACGTGGCCGCCGTCTGGGGTGCGGTGGTGGCGGTGGCGCGGGCGTGGCGGATCGTCCGGCGCTCGCGCCCGCGGGTCGTGGTCGGCTTCGGCGGGTACGCCTCCCTGCCCACCGTCGCCGCGGCCCGGCTGTCGCGTCTCCCGGCCGTGGTCCACGAACAGGACGCCGTGCCCGGCCTCGCCAACCGGATCGGCATCCGCCTCGGCGCGCGGGCGGCCACCTCCCTCCCCGGCACAGGGATCCCGGGCGCCCGCCTGACCGGGAACCCGGTGCGCGCCGCCGTGGCCCGGGCCGAGCGCCGCCCCGCCGACCCGCCGCTGGTGGCCGTCTTCGGCGGGAGCCTCGGGGCCCGCAGCATCAACCGGGCCGCCGTCGGCCTCTACGATCGTTGGCGCGACCGGTCCGACGTCGCGCTGTGGCACGTGACGGGGCCACGCGACTTCGACGAGTGCGCCCGGGCCCTGGACGGGATCCGGCGACCGGGCGACCTCCTCGACCACACGATGGTGCCCTACGAGGACCACATGGAGCTGCTGCTGGGACGCGCGGCCCTCGCCGTGTGCCGGGCCGGGGCCGGCGCGGTCGCCGAGCTCACCGCGATGGGGGTGCCGTCGGTGCTCGTCCCCCTCCCGGGATCGCCCGGCGACCACCAGGGGCGCAACGCCGCCGCGCTGGCCGAGGCGGGCGCGGCCGTGGTGGTCCCCGACGTCGACTGCGACCCCGAGCGGCTCGACGCGGTGGCCGGTGGCCTGGTCTCCGACCCCGGTGCCCGGCAGCGGATGGCGGAGGCCGCCCGCGCCCTGGGCCATCCCGACGCCGCCGCCCGCCTCGCCGACCTGGTGGAGGAGGTTGCCGGTGGTTGACTCCCTCGACCTGTCGGAACCCCGATCGCTCCACATCGTGGGGGTCGGCGGCGCGGGCATGAGCGCCATCGCCCTGGTCCTGGCCGGGATGGGACATCGCGTCAGCGGCTCCGACCTGAAGGACTCGCGGGTCCTCACCCGCCTCCGGGCCGCCGGGGTGGAGGTCGCGCTGGGCCACGCGCCCGGCAACGTGTCCGGCGACCTCGACGCCGTCGTCTACTCCACCGCGGTCCCGCTCGGGAACGTGGAGTTGCAGGTGGCGCGGGAGAAGGGCATCCCCACCCGGCACCGGTCGGAGGTCCTGGCCGCGCTCAGCGCGGCCCGCCGCACGATCGCGGTGGCCGGCAGCCACGGCAAGACCACCACCTCGTCGATGCTCACGTTGATCCTCCGGGCCGCGGGCTGGAGCCCGAGCTTCGTCATCGGCGGTGAGCTCAACGAGGTGGGGACCAACGCGGCCCACGACTCCGGCGAGTGGATGGTCATGGAGGCCGACGAGAGCGACGGCACGTTCCTGGCCCTCGCTCCCGAGGCCGCCCTGGTCACCAACGTGGAACCCGACCACCTCGACCGCTACGGCGACCTCCCGGCCCTCGTCGACGCGTTCCGCCGCTTCGTGCACGGCCCGTCCGTGCGGGTGCTGTGCGCCGACGACCCGATCGCGGCCTCGCTGGCCGCCGAGCTGCGCCGGTCGGGCTCGCCCGTGGTCACCTACGGCGCCGGCGACGGGGCCGGCTACCGCCTCGACGCGTACGAAGGGATGCGATCGGGGTCGCGCTTCGAGCTCCACGGTCCGGCCGGGCCGATCGGGGAGATCGCGCTCCCGGTCCCGGGGCGTCACAACGCCCTCAACGCGACCGGAGCCGCCGCGGTCGCGCTCGAGATCGGAGTGCCGTTCGACGCCGTGCACGCCGCGCTGGCGGGCTTCGCCGGGGTGGCACGCCGGTTCCAGTACCGGGGCACCGTCGGAGGCGTGACCCTCGTCGACGACTACGCCCACCTGCCGGGGGAGGTCGCCGCCGCTATCGGTGCCGCCCGTGAGGGGCGTTGGGGGAGGGTGGTCGTCGTGTTCCAGCCGCACCGCTTCACCCGGACCGAGGCCCTCGCCGCCGACTTCGCCGATGCCTTCACCGGCGCGGACCGGGTCGTCCTCACCGACGTCTACCCGGCCGGCGAGACCCCACGGCCGGGCGTATCGGGACGCCTGATCCTCCACTCCGTCCTCGACGCCCATCCGGGCGCCGACGTCGCCTACCTGCCCCGCCGATCCGAACTGGTGGCGCTCGGCCTCCGGGGGACCCGCCCGGGCGACGTCGTGCTGACCCTCGGTGCCGGCGACGTGACCACGCTCGCCGACGCCTGGATGGAGTCGGGCGGAGCCGCGTCGCCGGCCGCGCCAGGGCCGGGCGTCCGGTGAACGGCACCGACCACCGCGTCGCGTCCGGCCCGGCCGGCTCGACCGACGCGCCGGGCGATCGGGCACCCGGCGCCCGGGCCTGCACGCCGGGCGAGCTCGACGCCCTGGCCGCCGAGCTCGCCGCGAGCCTCGGCGACCGCGTCCGGCGCGCCGCACCGGCCGGCCCGCTCACCACCTATCGCGTGGGGGGCCCGATCGGGGTCCTCGTCCGGGTGGGGGAGCCCGGGCACGTCGAGGTGGTGGCCGACGCCGTCGGCCGCCACGACCCGCCGCTCCTGGTGATCGGGCGCGGATCGAACCTCCTCGTCTCCGACGAGGGCTACGCCGGCCTCGCCGTAGTCCTCGACGGACGGTTCTCAGAGGTCGAGACCGGGCGCGACGACGGGATCGTGACGGCTGGGGGCGCGGTCCCTCTGCCGATGCTCGCCCGCCGGGCGGCCGCGGCCGGGCGCGGAGGCCTCGAGTTCTACGTCGGGATCCCGGGCACCGTGGGCGGTGCGGTCCGCATGAACGCCGGCGGGCACGGGCGTGAGACCCGGGAGGTGCTGGTGCGCGCCCGGGTCGCCGACCTGCGCTCCGGGGGCGCGGCCCGCCCGCTCGACCCCGCGGCGCTCGGGCTCGGGTACCGGAGCAGCATCCTCCGGCCGTCGGAGATCGTGCTGGGAGCCGAGTTCGCCACCGAGCCGTGCCGTCCCGACACCTGCGAGGCCCGCCTGGCCGAGATCGTGCGGTGGCGCCGCGACCACCAGCCCGGCGGGGCCAACGCCGGCTCGGTGTTCCGGAACCCGCCCGGCGACAGCGCCGGCCGGCTCATCGACGCGTGTGGCCTGAAGGGTCTGCGCCGCGGAGGGGCGTTCGTGTCCCCGAAGCACGCGAACTTCATCCAGGCGGGCGACGACGCCACCGCGGCCGACGTGGTGGCGGTGGTGCGAGCGGTGCGCGCCGCGGTGGCCGACGCGACCGGGGTGGATCTAGAGCCGGAGCTGCGCCTGGTGGGCTTCGGCGCCGGCGGGGCGCTCGGGGGGGAGGGAGCGGGCGGATGAGCGGTACCACCGGCACCCGCTCCGGCCGGCACCCCGACGCGCGCTCCGGCCCGCGCTCGGGTACCCGCTCCGGCCCGCGGCCCGGCGGACGGCCGGCGATCGACCCCCGGCTGCGGGCCCGCCGGGTCGCGGTGGCGCGCGCGCAGGGCCGGCGTCGCCTGCGGATCTTCTTGGCTGCCGCCATGGTGGTGTGCCTGGCCGGTGCCGGCTGGCTGGCCGTCCAGTCGCCGCTGCTCGACGTCGACCGCGTGGCGGTGCGAGGCACCGATCACCTGTCGGCCGGGGAGGTGCAGCGGGCGGCCGGGGTCGAGCACCGCGACGCCCTCCTGCTCGTCGACGGCGGGGCGGTCGCCCGCCGGGTGGAACGCCTCCCCTGGGCGGGCGAGGTGTCGGTGGGGCGGAGGCTGCCGGGGACCCTGGTCATCGAGGTTACGGAGCGCCGGCCCGTGGCCTGGGTCCGCACGGTCCCGCCGGCCGGCGCCGGGGGAGCGGACGAGAGCGCCGCCTCCGGGGCCGGGCCCACCGGCGGAGCGGGCTCGGCCGCGGGCGTGGGTTCCGCGGGGGCGGCGCCTGCCGGTCCGGTCGCGCTCCTCGACGCCGAGGGGCGGGTGCTGGACGTCGTCCCCCGGCCGCCCGACGGCCTGGGTGAGCTCCGGGGCGTGGGGCGGGTGCCGGAGCCGGGGCGCTTCGTGGGCCGTGGGGCCGCCGTCCTCCGGGCCGTCGCCGGCCTGCCCGCGGGGCTGCGGGCCGAGGTCGCGTCGGCGCGCCTCCACGAGGGTCGGGCGGTGGTGTGCTTCCGTTCCGGGCCCGGCGCGCCGCCGGCGGGGGAGGTCCGCTTCGGCGACCTCGTCGACCTGCCCGCGAAGGTCGCCGCGGCGGTCGCCGTGCTGGACCGGCTCGACGGTCGCGTCGCCTACCTCGACGTGAGCGTCCCCGGGGCTCCGGTGACGGGGTGAGGGCGTTGCTACCGGTGCCCGGGAGAGGCGTGGCGATGGGGAGGCCGGGACCCGGCCCGGCCCTCGGGGGCTCGGGTCCTCGCGGACCGGGCCGGGGCCGCCCCGGCGGCGCCCACGTTGACCGGGCCGGCACGCGCCCGGTAGGGTCTCCACCCGAACCGTAGGTTTACATAACCCCAAAGTTCAAGTCGAGGTCGAGGGTCTCAGGCCCGGGCCGCGTGCTACGGGGACCGCACAGGACCGGATGGGACCGGATGGAACGGGCAGGCCGGCGCGAGGGGATCGACCGATGCTGAACGCACCTCAGAACTACCTGGCCGTCATCAAGGTCGTCGGCATCGGCGGCGGGGGCTGCAACGCCGTGAACCGCATGATCGACGCCGGCCTGAAGGGCGTCGAGTTCATCGCCGTCAACACCGACGCCCAGGCCCTGCTGCTCAGCGACGCCGACGTGAAGCTCGACGTCGGGCGGGAGCTGACCCGCGGGCTGGGGGCCGGCTCCGATCCCGAGGTGGGCCGCCAGGCCGCCGAGGAGCACCGCGGGGAGATCGAGGAGGTGCTCAAGGGCGCCGACATGGTCTTCATCACCGCCGGCAAGGGCGGCGGCACCGGTACCGGTGGCGCGCCGGTCGTCGCCGAGGTCGCCAAGAGCCTCGGGGCGCTCACGATCGGTGTGGTGACCCGGCCGTTCTCCTTCGAAGGGCGCCGTCGCGCCGTCCAGGCCGAGGAGGGCATCCAGCGGCTGAAGGAAGAGGTCGACACCCTCATCATCATCCCGAACGACCGCCTGCTCGAGACCTCGGACCAGAAGACGTCGATGATCAACGCCTTCAAGGCCGCCGACGAGATCCTGCTCCAAGGCGTCCAGGGGATCACCGACCTCATCACCACGCCCGGCGTGATCAACACCGACTTCGCCGACGTGAAGATGGTCATGACCGACGCCGGATCGGCCCTCATGGGCATCGGGCACGCGTCCGGTGAGGGCCGGGCTGTCAACGCCGCGCGCGCGGCCATCTCCAGCCCGCTGCTCGAGGCCAGCATCGAAGGCGCCCACGGGATCCTCCTCACCATCGCCGGCCCCAGCGACCTCGGCCTCTTCGAGGTGAACGAGGCGGCGGAGATCATCGGCGAGGCGGCGCACGCCGACGCCAACATCATCTTCGGCGCGGTCATCGACGACGCCCTCGGCGACGAGGTGCGCATCACCGTCATCGCCGCCGGCTTCGATCGCGACGGGGGAGCCGACTCGGCCGGGGCGCCGTCGCTGGGCCTCCACGACGACGAGGCCGACGACGACGACCTCGACCTCGACGACGACTTCGACGTCCCGGAGTTCCTGCGCTGATCACCGCGTGTCCCTCGCGGCCCACGGCCGCGGGTGCCACCGGGCGGCCGGCCCGGGCGCCCCGACGGTGATCCGCCGGCGCCTCGGCGGGGCCCTAGTCGTCTTCACGACCCGCGACGGGGGGATCTCCACGGGTGCCTACCGGTCGCTGAACCTCGCCTACCACGTCGGCGACGACGCCCGGGCCGTGACCGAGAACCGCCGGCGCCTCGCGGCGGCGCTCGTACCCGGCGGCGAGGCGCCCGTACGGTGGCGGTGGCTCGCCCAGGTGCACGGTGCCGGGGTCGTCGCCGACCCGCCGGCCGGCCCCGCCCCGGCGCGTTCCCCGTCGGGCCCGGACCCCGGGCCGGAGGGCGATGCCTCGGTGACCGCGGCACGCGGGGTGGCCCTCGGGGTGCTCACCGCCGACTGCGCACCGGTGGCGATCGCGGGCCCGCGGGCGGTGGCGGCGGTCCACGCCGGCTGGAGGGGCCTCGAGGCCGGGGTCGTGGGCGCTGCGGTGGCGGCGCTGCGCGACCTCGACGACGGCCCCCTCGCCGCGCTCGTCGGGCCGTGCATCCACGCCCACCACAACGAGTTCGGGGCCGCCGACCTCGACCGCCTCGCCCGGCGCCTCGGCGACGCCGTCCGGGCCCGCACCGAGGCCGGCCGTCCGGCCCTCGACCTTCCGGCCGGGGTGAGGGCGGCGTTGGCGGGCGCCGGTGTAGAGCGCGTCGACGACGTGGGGGTGTGCACCGCGTGCTCCGCCGACCTCTTCTCGTACCGGCGTGACGGCGTCACCGGGCGCCAGGCCATGGTCGTGGTCCGGTAGTCCACCCCGGCACCCCGCCCGCCACTACGCTGAAGCACCAGGAGGGGACGAATGGCAACGCTCTGGCGCCGAGCCAAGGTGTATCTCGGCCTCGAGGACGAGGACGAGTACTACGAGTACGACTACGACGACTACGGCGACGAGCCCGCCGAGGCGTCGCCGCGCGAGCCCGTTCGCGCCGTCGATCCCGAGCCGGCGGTGCGCCCCGTCCGGGACCGCCGGGAGCGCAACGAGCGCCACGAGCGCCACGAGCGCCACGAAAAGCGTCCGGAGAGGGTCGAGCGGGTGCCGGCCCGCGGCGACGAGCGCGAGCAGCCGACCGTGCGGCCCCTGCGCAACGACGACGTGGCCGTGGTGGCGGGAGGCGGGTCCGCCGTCACCCCACGTCCCCAGGGCATCCGGACGGTCTCGGCCTCCGCACGCGTCCACATCGTCGAGCCGGCCGGCTTCAACGACGCCCAGGAGGTCGGCGAGCGGCTCAAGGGCAACCAGCCGGTCATCCTCAACCTGCAGGGCCTGCCCCGCGACCTCCAGCGGCGGCTCATCGACTTCTCGAGCGGCCTGGCCTTCGCGCTCGGCGGCGCCATGGCGCGCGTCGCGGACCAGGTGTTCCTCCTCACGCCCACCGACGTCGAGGTCTCGCAGGAGGAGAAGGAGCGCCTGCAGGCCCGGGGCCTCTACACCGGCTGAGCGGGGCCCTTCCTGTTGACGACCGTCATCTGCAACCTGCTGCTGGTCTACCTGCTGATCCTCGTCGGCCGGGCGATCGTGTCGTGGTTCCCGGTCCGGCCGGGGACGGCCCTGGCGTCGATCAGCTCGATCCTCCACGACCTGACCGAGCCGCTCCTGGCCCCCCTGCGGCGGATCGTCCCGAACGCCGGGATGTTCGACCTGTCGTTCCTCGTGCTGTTCTTCGCCATCGTCATCGTCCGCCAGGCCATCTGCGGGGCGGGCGGGGGCTTCTGATCGACCGGGCCCCGGCGGATCCGCCATGGCGGGACGGGCATCTCGCTAGCATGGCGACCCATGGACGTGACGCCCCGAGAGCTCCGAGACACCGACATCCGAGAGGCATGGCGCGGCTACAGCCGTGAGGAGGTCGACGAGCTCCTCGAGCGGGCCGCGGCCACGATCGAAAGGCAGGCGGGCCAGATCAGGTCCCTCAACGAGAAGCTGGGCGGGCTCGAGTCCGAGACCGCCCGCAACCGAGAGACCGAGGACATGCTCCACCGCACGCTCCTGCTCGCCCAGCGCACTGCCGACGAGGCCGTGACCGAGGCCCAGGCCAAGGCGCGCAAGACGCTCGAGGACGCCGAGACCAAGGCCCACATGCTGGTGTCCGACGCCGAGGCGACGGCCCGCCGGACCGCCGATGCCGAGCGGCGAGGCCTCGAGACGGCGGTGCGCGATCTCGGCGCCCGCCGCGACGCCCTACTCGCCGACATCGCGAACCTCGAGTCCTTCGAGGCCGGCTACCGCGACCGCCTCCGGGAGGTGATCGAGGCCGACCTCTCGACGCTGCAATCCCGCGGACCGGCCCACGCCAGCCCGCCCCCCGCGCTCCACGAGGTGGAGATCCCCGCCCCGGCCGGACCCGAGCCGGCGCCCGCCGAGGAGTCCTCCGACGCCCCCGACGGATCCGGGCTGCCGGGGGTCCCGCCCGCCGGGGAGATCGGTTTCGGCAAGTTCGGTCCCCCCCGGCCGGAGACGGTCGGGGCCCAGGGCGGCGCCGCGACGGCCGACGCGACCGAGGCGGTGCCCCACCCGTCGCCGGGCGAGCGCTCCGGCGCCGAGGTCGACCTGGCGGGCGCGGAGGCCGGGACCGCCACGGACAGCCGGCGCCTGTTCGTGGACGAGCCGGCCGACCCGGCCGCGCTCACCGACGACGCGTTCTTCGCGAGCCTGCGCGAGGCCGTCGACAGCGACGCTCCCCTCGGACCCGTGGACCCGGCCACGCCGGCGGGCCCGGCGCCTTCCGCCCCGGAGGCCGAGCTGGTCGACCTCGACGACACCGGGAGCCGGTTGGGCAACGCCTTCCGGCGTCGCCGGTAGGCGCCGCTCAGGCGCCCGAGCGGCGGATCGTCACCCGGGCCTGCTGGTCGTCGACGACCAGCGGTTCACCTGCCGCATCCGCCCCGCCCGGGGTGGCGGACCGGTCGGGGGTGACCACCCGCCAGGCCGTGGCCAGCACCTCGGCCGCGATCCAGTCGCCGTGGCCTACGGCCGCCTCGGCGAGGGTGCCGTCGGCGGCCAGCTCGACCTCGATGCGGTCCGCGATGTCGAGGCCGGCCGCCTTCCGGTGCTCGTTGAGCGCTCGGACGAGCGACCGGGCCAGGCCCTCGAGGCGCAGCTCGTGGTCGAGCGTGGTGTCGAGGCCCACGGCGAAGCCCTCGTCGCGAGCCAGGGCCATCTCGTCGTGGGACGACGCGCGGATCTGCACGTCGTCGGGCCCGAGCTCGACGGGTTCACCGTCGCCCAGGTCGACCGGGTACGTGCCGCCCCCTTCGACGGCGCGAGCCACCGCGGCGCCGTCGACGGTCTCGAGGGCCCGCTGGAGCGCCGGCAGCCGGGCGCCGAGTCGGGGGCCGAGGACCCGGAAGTTGGGCAGGACCGTGTAGTCGAGCAGCCCTTCGATGTCGGTGACGGTGTCGAGACGCTTCACGTTAAGCTCGTCGGCGACCTCGGCCGCCACCGCACCCGACAGGCCGGCGCGGCCGCCCTCGCGGGGGAGCACGACCAGCGCCCGGGACAGGGGCTGGCGCACCCCCAACTTCACCTGGTTCCGTGCCTCGCGCCCGAGGGACACGAGGTGGCGGGCGTCGGCCATCTCCGCCTCGAGGGCGGGGTCGATCGACGCCTCCTCGGCCTCCGGCCAGTCGGCGAGGTGGACCGATTCGTCGGATCCGGTCAGGACCCGGTGGACGGCGTCGGCCAGGAACGGGCAGTAGGGGGCGAGCAGGAGCACGGTGGTGGTCAGGCACCGGTGGAGCGTGGCGTGGGCCTGGTCGTCGGCCGACCGCCAGAACCGGGGCCGCGAGCGGCGCACGTACCAGTTGGAGACGTCGTCGACGAAGGCCTCGATGGCCTGCGCGCCCCGCAGGGCGTCGAAGCCGTCGAGAGCGGCGGTGACCTCGCGCACCGTCGCGTTCAGGCGGGAGAGCACCCAGCGGTCCATCACGTGGGACGGGCCTCCGGGCCGGGCGCCGTCCGCGCCGCCGGCGCCCTCCCCGGCCGCGGTCCCGGGCGGCGACCACCCGTCGAGGTTGGCGTAGGTGACGAAGAACGACACCGTGTTCCACAGCGTCACGAGGAAGCGACGGGTGGATTCGTCGATGCCGTCCAGCGACACCCGCTTGGGCGTCCACGGCGATCCCGTCGAGAGGAAGTTCCAGCGCAGGGCGTCGGCGCCGCGGGTGTCGAGGACGGTCCACGGGTCGATCACGTTGCCCCGCGACTTCGACATCTTCTGGCCGTCGGCGTCGACCACCAGGGCCAGGCACACGACGTTGCGGTACGGGGCCCGGCCGAAGACGAGGGTGTTGACGGCGAGCAGGGAGTAGAACCAGCCGCGGGTCTGGTCGATCGCCTCGCAGATGAAGTCGGCGGGGAAGCGTCGCTCGAACACCTCGCGGCCCTCGAAGGGGAAGTGGAACTGCGCGGCCGGCATCGACCCCGAGTCGAACCACGCGTCGAGGACCGGTTCGACGCGCCGGGCGGTGCCCCCGCAGGAGCAGGCGATCTCCACGTCGTCGACGTAGGGCCGGTGCAGGTCGAGGGTCGACAGGTCGCGCCCGGCGGCGTCGGCGAGCTCGCCCCGCGAGCCGAAGCAGCGGTCGGTGCCGCAAGAGGAGCAGCGCCAGACGGGCAGGGGCGTACCCCAGTACCGGTCGCGGGACAGGGCCCAGTCGACGTTGTTCTCGAGCCAGTCGCCGAAGCGCCCGGCCTTGATGTGGCCGGGGTGCCACTCGACGCCGTCGTTCTCGCGCAGCAGGTCGGCCTTGTGGGCCGAGGTGCGGGCGAACCACGTGGGCTTGGCCCAGTAGATCAGGGGGGTCCCGCACCTCCAGCAGTGCGGGTAGGAGTGGGTGTAGCTCTCGACCGCTAGGAGGCGCCCCGACTCGGCGAGGAGCTCGACCAGGCGGGCGTCGGCCTCCTTCACGAAGGCACCGGCCACCTCGGGCACCGAGGCGCCGAACTCCGCCGCCGGTCCCACCGGGTTCAGCATGGGCAGGCCCTCGCGCTCGGCGACCTCGCGGTCGACCTCGCCGAACGCCGGTGCCAGGTGCACGATCCCGGAGCCGTCGTCGACGGTCACGAACTCGTCGGCGACGACACGGGGCGCGCCGCCCGGGAGGTCCAGCCAGTCGAAGGGGCGCTCGTAGGTCCGGCCCACGAGCTCGGAGGCGGCTACGGGGCCCCGCACCCGGGCGTCGTCGCCCAGCACCGCGGCCACCCGGTCGCGGGCCATCACCACGTCGCGACCGCCCGCCGGGACGGCGACCCGGACGTAGTCGACGTCCGGGCCGATCGCGGCGCCCACGTTGGACACGAGCGTCCAGGGCGTGGTGGTCCAGACGAGCAGGTCGGCGTCGTCGCCGGCGAGCGGGAACCGCACGTAGACGGAGTCCTCGGTGACGTCGCGGTACGCGCCGGGCTGGCCCAGCTCGTGGCTCGAGAGAGCGGTTCCGCACCGGCCGCAGTAGGGGACCACCTTGTGGCCCTCGTAGATGTGCCCCGCGTCCCACATCGATCGGACGTGCCACCAGACGCTCTCGATGTAGTCGTCGCTCATCGTCCAGTAGGCGTCGGCCACGTCGAGCCACATGCCGATCCGCTCGGTGAGGGCCTCGAAGTCGCCCACGTAGCGCTGGACCGATTCCCGGCAGCGCCGGTTGAACTCCTCGATGCCGAACGCCTCGATCTGGGTCTTGCCCGAGAAGCCGAGCTCCTTCTCGACCTCCACCTCCACCGGGAGGCCGTGGCAGTCCCAGCCCGCCTTCCGGGCCACGTACCGCCCCCGCATCGTGTGGTACCGGGGGTAGAGGTCCTTGAAGAGCCGGGCCCAGACGTGGTGGATCCCCGGCCGCCCGTTGGCGGTCGGGGGCCCCTCGTAGAACACCCACTCCGGCCCCCCGGCCCGCCGGCGGAGGCTCTCGTGGAACACGTCCTGGTCGCGCCACCGCTCGAGGACGCGCTTCTCGAGCGCGACAGGATCGAAGGAACCCAAGGGTTCGAACGGCATCCCGACACGGTACCGGAATGCCCCGCTCGTCGAGCTTGTTGAAGCCGCGACCGGCACCGACTAGCCTTTCCCGGCTCTACGGGCAGCAGTCGGTGGGGCCGAACCCGGGTCGGGGGTTCCGTGACGTGGGCCCTCGTGCGTGGCGGTCGCCGTACCGGCGTCCCTTCGATCCCAAGGAGACCTCCTGATGGCGAGCCGCAGCGCGGGGAAGACCGGATCCGGCCAGGGCGGGGCGCGGAAGGCGGGAGGCCGGACCGGGACGCCGAAGGCTGCCGCCAAGAAGGCCGCGGCGCCGAAGAAGGCGACCGCCAGGAAGGCCCCGGCGAAGAAGGCCACCGCGAAGAAGGCGTCCGCGGCGGCGACGACCGCCAGGAAGGCCCCGGCGAAGAAGGCCACCGCCAAGAAGGCCACCGCCAAGAAGGCG
>Ga0226835_1000432_pt1 | contig 49431 bp, 56 predicted proteins | sample LAC_MetaG_1_FD_163627 | JGI IMG/M metagenome (GOLD analysis project Ga0226835, IMG submission 163627) | Anaerobic ammonium oxidizing microbial communities from anammox membrane bioreactor (MBR) in UC Berkley, California, United States -... | ecosystem: Engineered > Bioreactor > Anaerobic >...
GCTTTCTTTGGGCGCCATGTTGCGCTCAGTGATCATCGGGAAACCTTCGGCTAATTTGAAGCGCATTGAACCGGGGGCCATCAAGGTAATGGCATCGGTTTCGAGTTGGGTGTTGGTACGTTCACCATAATCAAGGATTTTTTGTAGAAGCTCTCTGTATTGGGTGTCGATGTGTGTCGTCATAACTTCCTGGCGGGGGCTGAGTCTAAAATACAAGCTTACACTCCGTAGTGCAAGTAATGAACGAGTTTGTTACCATCGACCCATGAAGCTAAAGATCAAACTTTTCGACAAAACTCTCCCGTCCCCAGAGTACAAATCAGAAAAAGCTGCTGCGCTTGACCTTTATGCGCGCCAAACAACGACCATCCAGCCAGGGGAAGTGGGGATGGTGCCACTGAATATTGCCATGCAACTGCCGAAGGACCACTGGGTGTTGATGTCAGCTCGCAGCTCACTCCATAAAAAAGGAGTGATGATGGCCAACGGCATCGGCGTGGGGGATGAAGACTACTGCGGTGACAACGATGAGTATCGAGCTGCACTCTGGAACTTTACCCAGCAGCCAGTCACAATTGAACGGGGTGAGCGGATTGTGCAGATGATTGTCATGCAGCGCGAGCCAGTGGAGCTAGAGATTGTCGAGAAGCTGGAGGGCAAAGATAGGGGTGGTTTTGGTAGCACTGGTAGCAAATAGGAAAGAGAAGCTAAGGCAAGGGAAAAGAGGCAGAAAGGCAACATGCACGTGTTCTTAATTGCGGCAATCAGTATCGATGGACAGATCGCGGAGGCGACTGACCAGGTCTCCACTGCGTGGACGAGCAAAGAGGATCACAAGTTCTTTGTTCAGCGTACAAAACAAGCTGGCGCGATGGTGTTTGGTTCGTCAACCTTCCGCACGTTTAACAGGATTCTTCCCGGTCGAGCAAATATTGTCTACACCCGTGATGTAGAGCAGTTTCGGGCAAGCACGCCTTTGACCGTGGTAGAAGTTACGGGTGATACAACTGAGTTGCAAAATACAGAAGTGTTGTACGCGACCAGTTTGGAGCCAAAAACGCTGGTCGCAGTTTTGGAAAAGGCCGGTGTGAACGAGCTGGCCGTTTGCGGCGGGTCGTCGATCTATGCCCAGTTTGTCAAAGCTGGCGTGGTGCAGACGTTGTACCTGACGCTGGAGCCGATCGCGATTGGTAAGGGCGTGCCGCTGTTTGCAGAGTCGGTCCAAACAAGGCTTACGCTTAACAACGTCACCCATCTTTCTGAGCAGACGCTGCTCCTGGAGTACTCAACTTTTTTCGTAACTAGAGAAAATACTTAAATATTTGCTATAAACAAACTGTCGTGCGTACTCTTGCTCCTTGTTTTGTTGTTCAAGGATTCCGATATCAACTAGCCTGTTGGTGAGAGTATTTGCTCCTGCTCGTGTATATCCTGTCCATTCGATGATCTTATTAACGTCTACAATAGGAAGAGCATAAAGCTGCTTTAAGATTTTTAGACCCATTGGTGCTGCTTTACCTAACTGTTGTATAGCTAATTCATCCTTTTCTCTAAGAAGATTGATCTTTTTGGAAGTTTCAATCGCATCCTGTGAAACCTCGATAACTCCCTCCAAGAAGAACTCTAGCCAAGGAATCACCTCGCCTTTTTCATGGTAGTCATGGATTAGATCAAAATACAAAGAGCGATGCTTCTTGAAGAAAGCTGAAAGATACAAAACGGGTTTTTCAAGTACCCCTAATTTGTTGAGATAAAAGGTGATTAGAAGCCGACCAGTCCGACCATTACCATCCAGAAACGGATGAATTGTCTCAAATTGGGAATGAAGTAAACCCGTTTTAATTAAGGGAGTAAAGCTATCTTTGGAATATAAGAATTTTTCTAGATCATTGAGATTTCTATGCATCTCGGATATAGGAGGAGGTGTGTACTTAGCAGTAGCCAAACTTGCGCCACCAATCCAGTTCTGTGACTTTCTGAACTCACCCGGTGTATTTTTTTTGTCATCTGGTTCTGCAAGGAGAATACTATGTATTTCTCTAATTAAACGAAGTGACAGGGGTAAACTATTAAGTCTTTGTAACCCATAGTTCATTGCCTCGATGTAATGCACAATCTGGAGCACATCTTTAGGTAGACCATAGGTCAAGTTAGCTTCCGCTCGGATAGCATCAGACATTGTTGCTTGAGTTCCTTCAATTTGACTAGAAAAAGCTGCTTCCTTACGTACGTACATAAAAATGAAGAAATCGACGTCGGGAAGCAGCTGGGTAATTCCATCCAATTTAGCCAGATGGTGAGACGCCCAATAATGGAGTTCACTGAGTCTACTTTGGTTCATGTCTACCACTATCTGTCCCGGAAACGGTCCAGGAACAAAAGCCTTGTAGCCGGTAGGTTGCTTGACGAGTTTCCCTATCATTCTGCCTTTACAATTACCACTTGAATGTAAACAGAATACAATTTTCGTTTACATCTGTCAAGAGGATATAAAGGATAAAGGGGAAGTATCTACTCCGTCATCTTCACAATGTCTTGGGGAGTGCCGCCGACCCACATCTCAGTTGGATTGCCTTGATCATCGATCGCTACAAAAGTGTGCTGAACGACAATGTTGTACCGGTGTTTAAGTTCGGTGGCGGTATCATAGGGGATCTGCAAGACGGCGACATGGTCTGGAATCAGGGACGGATTTTTCTCGATTTCTATATCCAGTGAAGCACAGCTGGAGCACCACGGTGCCCAGAAGTAGAGGATGACTTTTTTGTCCTCACTGCGGGCACGTGCCAGGGCAGCCTCCGAGTACTTGTAGTAGCGCGGAGCGATCTCTTGAACACCGTTGGCATCTGTCACGGGAGCCGGGTGGTCACAACTGGCTGAAACTGGCTGACAAAACGATGGATAGAAGTAAACACCGACAGTAGCGGCAATCAAAATTCCGGTAACGACAGCGACTAGCTTTTTCATCTGCAGTGCAATTGTACCGAAGGGAGGACATTCCTGCAAAACGAGTTGTCAACTCGTCTTACTCGAGAAGTACTGCCGCAGTCCTCGAGTTGCTAGCCAGCCAAGCAGAAAGATATAAAGTGTCATCGGGATGAGGCTAAGCGCTTGGTTAAGCTGATCTTGTCCAGCAAACAGGCCGGCCCGGTACAAGTCGATTCGCAGCCAAGTGACGCTGTTGTACCCATGACCGACAAGCAGGCACATCGTAGCAAAGAGGTTCAGCGGTTCCTTGAGCTTCAACACCAGCCAGTAGGTGAAGGGCAGCCAGACAGCTAAACAGACAAGGATGAAAACGAGCGGGTGGAGTTGCAGAAGGGGAAAGATGGGCACAGCTTCACGGAAGACTTGATAGTTGCTAGACCAGTACTCGGGCGGCTGGCCCAGAACCGTACCCACAACGTCAACCACAATCGGAAGGGCGAAGACGGTGAAAAGTGAATTGGAGCGGGGCATTTTACCCCCTCGCCATCAAGTGCCAGTGGTGGGGATCGGAGTTTTGGATCTCGTGCCACATCTTTCTTGCAGTCTCGGTGTAGAAGCGGCTTTGCAGGGCCTGCTCACGGGAAGGCAGTAAGGCCTGGCCGAGTTTATTGCCCATTGCTTCTAACTCCTTGAGTTCTAGGTCCACATCCAGGTGATCGGCATCCTTCACAATCTTGGCCTCTAAGCTCTCACGTTTCTCGTACTCCTCCCAAATAGGCAAAAACTCATCAAGCAGCAAAGTACCGCCCAGCGTATCACGAATAGCCATATCCTCATGGCGATCGGCATACTGGCGGGAAACATAGTTGACGTCGACGCTACGACTCTCAGAGATGTCATGGACTAGCGCCATCTTCATGATCTTGGCTGTATCGGTGACGCCTTCATGTTTGGCGATCACTAAAGCGATCCAGACGACGCGTAGAGTGTGTTCAGTCAAGTTCTGGCAGTTGGGATTCAAAAATTGACTCCAAGTGCGGATGGCATACCGCAAGCTGCCGACTTCATACAAGAAGTCCAAGTGGCGGGCGAGAGTGGGTTGAAAAGGCTGTGCATCTTCAGGGTTTTGGGGAAATTGGGATTGATCAGTCATACAGATTCCTTTGTAAGGGGTATTCTACCAGACTACGTCTTGACTAAAAAGCTGGCACGAGAAAGATGCGAGGCAAAGCTAGAGCAGCACTTCAAAGACTTTCATCCGGCTAGTTCGTCCGGAAAGCAGAAAGACCTCAGATTGTTTGACTCCGAAGTACTGGGCGAGTAGCTTCTCGGCGGCGATATTCGCCTTGTTGTTGTCTGCCGGGGCAGTCGTCGCTACGCGGAACCTCCGTGAGTTGACCTGGGTAACACGGTTAGCTTTGGCTTTGGGAGTGACATGGCAAGTAATACGCATGGGTCAGATCAATATTATAGTGGTGGAGATGACGGGAATCGAACCCGCAAACCGAGTTTCGCAAACTAGGTCCTGCAATCAGCAGCACCCCCACGTCTAGGCAGAATAACTTTTGAAACTTACATGAACTGTAGGAAGGGAAAGTTCAACAAAAAACCACCTCTAGAAGGTGGTTTCCCTTGGCTTGACTGCAATGCAGTGGACCTAGTTTGCGAATAACACTATTTAACCAAATGTTTACGTTTTTTCAATAGCAGTTTCTTACAGGCTCTTGCATTTTTGTTGGTTCTTCTTTACCCTCCACCGAGGATACTTTGATGTCAAACGCTACAGAAGTTTTTCATCAGCTGAATGCCGAACTTCGTTCTCAAAATGGAGAACATCATCCCTTCGTTGACACTCTTTCTCTACAAATGCGTCTGGCAGATCAGGTGCAGTCGCTCCTTTCTGAATCTCAACAGTGCATTACGCTCCCGCCTGAACTCGAGGGTGACTACACGCTGACTAAACGACCGCGGCCACCTAGCTCAACAGGCGAGGTCTTCTTTATCGAGCGAGCTGGGCAAACACCGCTGACAGTCAAACTTCTGGCCAAGCTCGGGCAAGACTGGCAGCTTCAAACCAATCATGATCCGGTCTATGCGTTTGAGCATCCGGAAGTAAGAGTAATGACAGCTCTGGGCGAGAGCCTAATGGGCAAGGTGGCGAATGCCAATGCAGCACACCCGCTTTACCACGGAATCTGTGGCGTGGAGCAGGTCTCTGCGGATGGCGTGGTGCTTCGGCAGTTTTCCCTTACCGATGTGTTAGCCGGCAAAATGGAGCCGGCAGTTATCATGCATCAGATGGATATGTCTCTGGCGGACATGCTGCTCGATATTCGCATGGCCAGGTCTCAGAATCGACAACCGACGGTCGGCGGCGAAAAGCTGAGTAGTTGGACCCAGCAAAGCTTTCAACACATCTTAAATGCCAGTGTACCTCTGCCTGAAGATTTGGCGGCGCAGATTGGCTCTCCAGAAGAAATTCAACGACTACTCTTGGAAAAGTCGATGGGATGGTTGATGAGTCGCGACCAAGAGCAGGCAGTTCAAAAAGATCAGATGCTGGTCGACGCAGTGCGCTTGTCCAAACGTACAATCCATGAGTACTTCTCCCGTTTTCTCAAGTTATCGGAAACTCAGGATCAGCTGATCCGGCGTGCGGTTCCCCAGATTGGACAGGGTGAGAAAGCCCGATTAGTCCAAACTTTCAGCCCCGGAGACACGAAGTTCGCCAATGTCATGGTGGGTAAAAATGGCAGTCGTGAAGATATCGTGGGTTTGTTTGATCCTCAGTGGTTAGTGATTCGAGACGGAGCATTAGGGAATAGCGGACACATCTTTGCCCCCTGGCCGTTTGCGGACCTGATGCAGATTGCCGCCTATAACGCAGCTCAGCCTGCAGCATATGGCTTTCCGCAGCTTCAGCAAGTCACCTACGACGCTCTACGCCAATACTACGGAGAGCACTGGAGCGAGTGGCACGAGCTGTACTTGCGGATGCTCACGGCATATAAACTACTGGTCGAAGTGTCTGTGACGATCGACCCTTATCTCGATAAGAAGCGAAGCAAAGAGCCCATCCCACCCAGTATGCAGATGACGCTTCGCGAGTATCCCAAAAATGCTTACCACATAGCCAGACTTGGCTTCCATGTTTATGATGGAGGACAGAAAAAACGGTAAAGTATGGCAAAAAAACTCCCGACTAAAAAAACCGCCGAAAATGTTTTAAAAAAACTGTTTAGTGCCAGTGACCTCCAGATTATTACCAAAAAAACGCAGGTCGTCTTGATGGTGGGTATGCCCGGGAGTGGGAAGTCGACCATCAGTCAGTTGTTGTCTTCCGCCTATGGCTTCTGGCGTTTTTCCAGTGATCAAATCCGGATGGAAGAACTTTTTCCTGGTCAGGAGCATCGCGTGGCCAGCCAACACGATCAAGTAATGTTGGCCCGTCATCAGGTCTACCAAGAGCTGGCGCGGCGGGTAGCCGCTGCCGTCCAAAAGGGACAGCGGGTCGTCGTAGACAGCACCAACCTTGATGACAAGCGGGACATGATTATGCGCGCGCTTCTCGAGGTGACTCAGCCTGAGGCTATTGCCCTAGTTTGCGTCAAGACTCCGGAAGAGATTATGAAGGGTCGTTTCCAGTGGGAGGGCGAAGACGCAGCCCAGAAATGGCTTTCTGTCTACGACTACTGGCGAAACTACCTGGCTGAAGGGAAGGCCAGCTATCCCAAGCAAAAAGACTACCCAGGGACGCACATCTGTACCGTCAAACGCTATGACCTGGAAACATTTGACTGGATCACTGAGATTGGCGTGATTGTTTGGGACGTAGACAGGACACTCTATCCACCCAACGACAATATCTCGGCGGCTATTCAAGACGTGATCATGTCTGAGATGCAGAAAAAGTTTGGCTGGACTCTCCAAGAGGCTCAGGAAAAGTTCCACGAACAACACCAGAAAATCCGTTCAACTACCTTGACACTGGATCACTATGGCTTTGATGGGCGCGAGCTGATCGACCGGGCGTTTAATGAAATTAATCTGGAAGAGCACTTGCGACCGGATGCAAAGCTCAAGAAGCTTTTTCAAAGTTTGTCGCAGTTTCACCATGTGATTTTGACAAACGCGACCCTCAAAACCACCGAACGAAAGTTGAAAGCGCTCGGACTCCCGCTCAAAGTTTTCTCCGAGATCTATGCTACCTATGAGTTGCCAGTGATCAAGCCTGATCCGCACGTCTTCCAGCACGTCATCCGCCAGACCAACTTTGCTCCGCACCAGCACTTGATGGTCGGAGACGAGCTGCATACTGATATCACTCCGGCTAAAGCGGCGGGAATGCGGGCAGCGCGGATTGGCGAGCCCACACCAGTCGCTGACATTACCTTTGAAAATGTGTATCGTGTGGGAAGACTGTTTGGGGTAGAGATCAAGTAGAAAGGCAACTATGGCAAAAAAGGGTATCTTGATCAGCTTTGAGGGCGGAGAGGGTGGAGGCAAGACCACTCAAATCGTCCGGATTCGTGAACGATTGGCTCAAGCAGGCAGAGACGTGGTGGCTGTCCGAGAACCAGGTGGGACAGCAGTGGGCGAGCAGATTCGGGAAGTTGTTCTGTCAAGTAAAAACACCGGCATTTCATTCACCACAGAAGTATTACTCTTTCAAGCAGCTCGGGCGCAGATCTACCGGGAGATCGTGATCCCTAGCCTCAAAGCTGGCAAAGTAGTGCTGATGGATCGGACCCGCGACTCGTCTGTGGTCTACCAAGGAGTGGTCAGAAAGTTTGGCAAAGAGCTGATCGAGCAATTGAACAATATCTCTACTCAAAACACGTATCCGGATTTGACATTTTTGCTGGATGTTCCTGTCGAAACAGGATTGGACCGTCGCGCCAAAAGCGGAGAGGTCAATCGTCTTGATATGGAAGCCAAGAACTTTCACGAGCAGGTCCGAGAAGCATATTTAGACCTCGCGCGGGAAGACAAAACGGGTCGTTGGGTAATTATTGACGCGCGTAAACCATTGGAAGTTGTGGAAGAAGAGATTTGGCAGAAAGTTGAAGAAGAACTATCCACAAAGTAAGTGAAATTTTCCAGAACTGGCGACTTGCCAAGCCTCTCAGAGTTGCATAGCAGGAGAGGAATTTAGTAAATTGTACTTACGGTTTGTCTTGTCCCTGGAACCGTCCGTTGTAGTTCGCTGTTCCTTCGCATCGCTGGAAGGCGAGTTGGCAGATTTTCTGGCCGGCGTGAAGGACCAGGGTATTAGGACTGAGGTTAGTGATTTCCAGAACTTGCTGGTTACTGATGCCTGGTTGGATTAAACCAGCGGAGATATGGATCAGGAGTCCAAGTCTGGCAAAACGACTACGACCTTCAAGCCAGCCACATAGATTATTTGGTAACGTAATTTTCTCGAGAGTAATTCCCAAGACAGTCTCCTGAGGGCAGAGGAGTAGCTTGTCGGTCACGATCTCTTCGGTCAACTCCTTGTAATCGGTCGTTTCAAGCAGATCAACAGTAGTGTTGGTCTTTTTATAAATACGAAAAACATTGCCTAAGCGGAGGTCTATAGAAGCTTCACGAACCTGAGATGGATCTAGAGGGGGGTCTATCTGGATGTGCCCTTGGGCAATTTCCTGAGCAATAACGTCTTTGGTGAGTACTGGCATCGAGTCCTTATCACTAGATTTGTAAGACTACTCGATAGGTGATTATACCAGTCGTGTGGCGTCGGCTTACGGTTTTCTTACAAAATCCTGATTTGTCCCTTGTTTGTAAGAAATTATAGGCTTATACTAGCGTTCCTAGTGCACGTCACTAGGTTTTTGTTTTCGGCAGCTTCCTGGCGAACGCGCATCCCCCGTAGAAACCCGCTTTTTTGAACTCACAAATAACTCTGAGGAGGGTCAACTCGAGTCAAAAAGCACAGGAGGACAAGTTATGAGCCAAGTCGATCGCGATTTAGGGCGTCGGATTCTGACGGAGTTACGCTCTGCGACTAACCAGCCACTTCGCCACGATGCCACGTCTCATCCCTTTTGGACTTCTCTCAATATCGAAAAACCTCCCGAAAAGATTGTTATTGCTACCAGCAGCTATCGGAAGATCGCGCTGTTTACTCTTCAATTTTTAGCTCTGAATAAGGAGGCAATGCCTCCTTTTTTTGACGAGTATGGTAAAAACCCGCTCACTTTTCTGCGGACACTCAAGAAAGCCTTTCACAACGGCAACAATGAAAGCACCGGAGAGTACTACGTTGGGGAGCTGTTTGGCGTCCCGATCTATGCACAAGCAACGGAAGGCGAAAAGCACGAAGAGCAATTTAATCAACGTGACGAGGCCTATCACAAAGCAGTTTGGCTGGCAGCCCAAAACCAGGGCAAGGACAGTCGCAACACATGGTATGTGGGTGTTGATACGTTAGATACGATCTGGATTGATGATGGGACCCGACTGAAGCCATTGCCAAAGATGCCTAAACCGAGTGGCTGGCCGGACTTCCCGAAGGATTGGCAGGAGAATCAGGCTGAGTATCACCGCTTTAAGAGAAAGGCGATTGCTGAGCGATTCCCTCAAGGCGGGACGCTTCAAGGAGTGACCGCGGGAGTGATCGTTGACGGAGCATTAGAGGAGCGCTCGATCGGAGCCGTCACCGTAGAGACTCAGATTGATCAGATGAAGCTCCTCAGTGTAATCAGTGAGTTTGACCCCAACGCTTCAGCATTTGGTGTACTCCAACTCTTGATCGATTGGGAAACTGAGGGTGGACTTGAGGACAGCGAGGTATTGGAAAAGTACTTCCCACACTTGTCACCGGAACAGCAGCGAATAGCTGCGTTTTTCTTGTTAGCCCAGATTATGGGAGCGCCGGCCATGTTGATTTTGGAGTTGGTGGCATCGGCACACCCGGGAATGAAAGAGGAAGAAAAAGAGGAAGTTCTACAGGTGCTTCAGCTTCCACCGGCCTCTGCCGGCACGGCCTGATCAGGCAGCTGAGGGGATTATTCCCGCGCCATTCCCATCGTTGATTTTTAGAATAGCGAGCGAGTAGTATGGATTATGACCACTGATCAAAAACGAGTCCTCCTCAAACAGTTATTTCTCCAAAACGCATTTGTCAAAGATGCCGATAAGGGCTATGTGGTCGCCGAAAGCTTTAACTTGGCAATTGATCCGGATATTTTAGAGTTGGCATCAAGATGCTGGGCCGACATTTATCAGCATCGGAAAGACATCGAGGCGGTAGTAGGACTTCCTGATGCGGGGACGCGGCTGGCACCACTTTTGGCCGAAAAGATCCATGCCCATGCAATCCTGCCGTCTAAACGCGTGCCGCATCCACCCGGGGCGTGGAAAGACGTCGTCAGTTATAGCAATACTTCCTTTACCACCAATAAAGATGAGGTCGTTAGTCACATTGGTTTTGTGCGATCAGGAATGAAGGTGCTACTGGTCGATGACGTAGTGGCACATGGTAACACCGCCGTGGCAGCAATTCAGGCGCTCCAACAGGCGAATGTGGACGTGGTAGGACTGGCTGTGTTGTTTGATAAAGCATGGCAAGATGGGATAAAGCGAATTGAGCAAGAAACCAAGGTAAAGGTTTCATCATTGATCTCTTTGGAGAAGATCACCCCAACGGGTGATCTTGTACTTCTATGAGTCGAAGAACGCCCAGCCCAACACATACCAAAGTTGCTATCTTGGATGCCGGCGCGCAGTACGGCAAAGTGATTGACCGCCGCGTCCGAGAGTTAGGTATCGAATCGGAACTCTTGCCATTTGATACGCCGTCGAGCCAACTGCAAAAGTATGCAGCGATCATTCTTTCTGGTGGCCCGGAAAGTGTCTACTCACCCAAAGCACCTGCCTTTGACAAAAAACTCTTTGAGTTGCGAATCCCGATCCTGGGTATCTGTTATGGCATGCAGCTGATGAACTTTGTCCAAGGGGGAACTGTCAGGCGCAAGGATCGTCGGGAAGACGGGGAGTGTGTGATTACTACCATGAAAGGGGCACGATTGTTTGAGGGATTGGAGAGTCATCAGGATGTGTTGATGTCTCACGGAGATACCGTTGATCAAGTCGCCGACGGCTTTACGATCACTGCCGACTCCGACGGCCTGATTGCTGCGATGGAGAATCCAGCCCGTAAGATGTACGCCGTGCAGTTCCATCCCGAAGTGGACCTGACCAAGAACGGGAAGAAGATCCTCGGTAACTTTTTGCTGAAAATTGTCGGGCTGAAACCCGACTTTACTGTCGGTGACCGGAAAGCCCAAGCTATTCACCTCATTCAGAAAACTGTCAAAGACGGCCAGGTCATAGTACTGGTCAGTGGCGGAGTGGACTCGGCAGTCTGCGCAGCCTTACTCCGCGAGGCACTTAAGCCAGAACAGATTATCGCCCTCCATATCGATCACGGCTTCATGCGGAAGAATGAAAGTGAGAAAGTCATCAAAGCGCTCCATGACATTGGTCTGGACGTCAAGTTGGTGGACGCAAGTGATCGCTTTGCCACCGCCACAACCACCGTGAATGGTGTTCAGACAAAGCCGCTAAATCAGATCACGGCTCCGGAAGAAAAACGGAAGATTATCGGCGACACTTTTGTCAAAGTCACAGAACAAGAGCTAGCCAAGCTGCACCTCAATTTGGATAAAGTTTTTTTAGTTCAGGGGACGCTGCGCCCTGACTTGATCGAAAGTGCCTCCACCTTGGCGAGCAAAAAAGCTGACACGATTAAGACCCACCACAACGATACACAGCTGATTCGTGAGCTACGGGCTCGCGGTAGGGTCATCGAGCCCCTCAGTGAGTACCACAAAGACGAAGTCCGCGAGCTCGGTAAACAGCTCGGCCTTCCTGAAGAGCTGGTCTGGAGACAGCCTTTCCCAGGGCCAGGATTAGCCATCCGGGTGCTGTGCACGACCAAACCATACGTGACTGAAGAGTTTGACCACATCCAAAAGCAGCTATTAGCGTTTGCAGATACAGCAACAGCGGTCAGCCTCTTGCCGGTCCGGACAGTGGGTGTTCAGGGAGACGGCAGAACCTACAGCTATCTGGCTGCGTTGAGCACAGAGAGTGAAGTGCCGGACTGGCCCAGACTCTTAGATATAGCTCGCCAGATTCCTAAGCACGTTCACCAAGTCAACAGAATCGTCTATGCCTTTGGCGGCAAGCTCACAGACGTTCCTACAACCATCACGCCCACAGTGCTCACTGCGGATGTGCTCGATCAACTGCGCGAAGCAGACGACATCGTCAACCAAGTCCTGCTTAAGTACAACCTCCTCAGGAGTCTCAGTCAGGTGCCAGTCGTGCTATTTCCGGTCAATTTCGGCGAAGAAGGCAAGCGAGGTATCGGCATTCGGACGTTCATCACCAATGACTTTATGACGGGAGTGCCGGCGCTACCCGGACGAGATATTCCGCTTGAAGCAGTTCAAGAGATGGTAGATGGCATTTTGCGCAACGATAAGAGAATTGCCCGAGTGGTTTACGATCTCACTTCAAAGCCACCGGGGACTACAGAGTGGGAGTGAGTAATTTTTGGATACGGCGGAGTAGCTGTTGTTGATTACCGAAGTCTAAATCACTTTCGGTTAACGGCACGATCACTGAAGTTGGATGATCAGCATGAAACTTGTCGACACTATGCTGAATTGCATTTTCCAGCATTTCTAAAAATTCTGGGTTGTACTTCTCGATTTCATACGCCCGACCACGGTGCTTGATGCGCTCTTGCAGCGCAGGGATGGAAAGTTGGAGATGCAGCACTAGATCTGGTGGCCGCACGTCGCGGCTGAGTTCCTGGTACAAGTCCGTGTAAAGTTGCCACTCATCCTCGGACAGTGACCCGCGTTGAAACGCCAAGTAGGAGTAGGCATATGACATCAACAGGCCGCTGTCGATGATAATATCCGACTTTTCGAGCAGCTGTTCCGTCTCTTTCAGCAACTGAGCTCTTTTGTAGAGAAACCATGTATTACTGGTAAACGTCCACCGCTGGCGATCTTCCAGAGCTAAAGGAAAAAAAGGATTCTCTTGGAAAAACTTATCTGCCGGTACCGGCAATAGAGGCAAGTGATCGCACAGGATATCCATCAAGGTACTTTTCCCAGCACCCACGTTACCAAGAAGAAGGACGCTTTGGTGGGTGTGTTTACTCATGAGAGGCAGTGTTTAGTTTTGGGTACTTTTGGCGGATGAAAGCAACTAGTTCATTAAGAGTACCATAGGTTACTCCAGCTTGGCGCAGTTGATCAATCCTATCCCTGTTGCGGGCGACAATCGGCACAAGGACCTCAACACGTCCGTTCAGGGCTTCTTTAATTGCGATAGCAGTTGAAGCATGATCATCTACCAAATAAAGTTGGTGATCCTCAGGAAGATACGGTAAGACTCTTTCTCTGAAAAATGCCAGTTTGGCGTGTGACGGATCGGCGCTACTGGCTTGCGTATCAATTACCGGTGCTTTGGCTAGGTGGTGATGTTTTAAGCTGGCTGCAGTCAGACGGATGATGTCCTGAGGCCGGGCGGTCGGATAACCAGCGATCGTTGCGCCACCTTCACTAAAGGTCTGTTGCAGTTCCCGAGCTTGAGGGAACGGTAACATTGACGCATGGGCTTCAGCATCGAGTGAAACTTCTTGCCATAGAGCACCGAATGTGAGGCCCATTTCACTGGCAGCTTGCTGGTAGCGTGGTACCTGAAAGTAACGGCCACCGTGGGCCAATAGTTCGGTCAGGGTTACCGGTGCAAAGTCGGTTAAGACTGATAAAATTCTTTGATTAAGCCGTGCTCTCAGCCAAGGTTCTGAGTTCAACGAAGTGTCGTCAATATCAAACCAAGCCGAAATTTTATTGGGATTTTGGAGAGCGATCTCTATCGCTGCTTGAGTTGCTGCTTCGGCAGTGGGGAAGTAGTAACCTTCTAACTCTGCGTCGGGCAGTTCACGGATAATCTGAGATCTTGCTTCTCTGGTAAGTCTTTGGGCTCTTTCTGACATAACTTCACACTCCTTTAGACTTCTGCTAAAGCGGTAGTCCCCACACTGATATAAGTAGGAAGGTCTGAGAGGCTGAAACGGAATGGCCTACCTTCGCGCAAAGCCTCAACGGCCAGCTGTAAAGAACCATAGCCAGCAGCCACCAGATCCCGACGGGATTGTTCACTGATGACCGGATTGAGTAGGGCAAGCGTGGTAGTTTTGAAGGCAAAGACCAATGGGAACATCTCCAAAACCACTTCGTCGTTGGTTTTTCCAATATAAGTATCGATACCTTGCTGGGCGATGTCCGTGAATGGACCCTGTCCATTTTCCTGGCGAATAATCGAGCTGTTAATGGCGTCACCAACTGCCATGACTACATCGATAGCTGGTTCGCCGTAGGCAGATCGACTTTGGTCGATCATGACCACTTTGCCATTTGGGGTGCGATAAGTGTTTCTCCACCAGGCATCGCCGTGCAGAGGCCGCAGCCGTTCTTTACGGTCACGCGTCAGATGCTCAAACTCTTCCATTAAACTGCGGATTTGGCTCATCTGGCGAAGATTAGTCCAGCTTTTTTCTCGGAAGTTCTGGCTGTGTACTAGGCCGGAAAACAGCTCTCGGTCAGAGTGAATCCGCCACAGCGACTCGCTATAGAGTGCTCCGGCTTTTTGTTGGATATCTTCAGGGACTTCCTGGGTATGCAGCTGGGTCAGAATATCAACGACTTGTTGAGTAATCGGACCAAAGTGCTCAGTAACTTTGTCGTCATCCCATTTTTCTCGGAGCGTTGCCCGTAAGTCATTGAATACATTAAGTGCTCCGTCAGGAAGGTGTTCAGCGACCCTCAGTAGTTGGGTCACTTTAGAGATATCAAAAACATGTCCTGTCTCATCAATCATAAACAAGTGCAGGGGCTCCATGCTGCCGACGACACTGCGTTGAGACTCCATGTAGCCTTGTGTCTCGGTAGAAATGTCATTGGTCAAACCAAAACCGTTTCCGCTCGGCTGAGAAATGAAGACTCGCAGATGGCCATCTTCAGTCTCAATGTCCACAGCATGACCGGCCGAAAACTCGCCATCAGCGGTTTTGCCTTGAACTTCATAGTTGAGGACTTTGCCTTTGCCACGCGCTTGGGCAATAGACTCAATGATTTCCGGGTGATTAGAGAGAAGTTCAGCAATATTAGCCATAAGAGTATTGTTTATATCAAATTATTATAAGATAGTCTAGCCTTAAATCAGAGTAAAAAAGGATAGACAGAGCTTAGTCAGCCTGCTGTTCAGGTTGCTCGTAGAATGCCACTCGCTTTTGGAATACTTGCTCACCGACTTCCTTGGCGTAGGGATGGGTGAAGTAGAGGAAGCGACGGTTGCGAACCTGCTGTTCCATGAAGATATCGTTGTCCTCCTTGGAGAAGGCAGGCTTCATCCGATCAGCATCGAGCATTCCTAGCGTGTCTGCTTCCATGAGTAAGATTTCGTCTTCTGCCTTCAAGTCTTCAACCAGATCGTGAACTCGGACCAAGTGAGCGACCCGCTCTTGTTGAGCAGGAGTGAACTGGTCATTCAGTCTCTCTTTGAGGAGCTTGGCGATCATCTGGGCACCGCGTTCCATATGTAAGGGTTTCATTTTGTGGACAACGTCAATAGAACGACGCTCAGTTTCCGACAAATGATCAAACAGGCCTTTATATCCCCAGTCATGGGCATACGCCGCGGTGATTAAAACGAGAGGATCCAGATCCGGTGAATCAATATGCTCTAGCAGATTTTCCATCCAGTAGACTACTGCCTGGGTATGAAGCAGGTCAAATCGCTTGCGCCCTTTCTCCAAGTCGGGCAGAATGACCTCCTGGAGCACGCTTTCTACCTGGGTGGGGAAGGTGTATTTCATAGTTGAGACTATATCAGATTCAGCAATTCACACATCAGTCTCAGATATCACCCTGTCTCTCCTCTAGAGAGCGACCTATAATTTTGGCGCTTGCAATTTCAAAAAAAGAATAGTTTAATACTCTTCACTAAACAGGAAGACAGTTGCGAAGGCACAAAAAGCTTTCGCTCCCAAGCCACGAATCTTTCCCTTAAGAGGGAAGAGGAAACCAAGTGAGCTGAAAGCTAGGTGCCTTTTTTATTAGTCGAATACCTGTACTCGAGAAAGGCCAACAATGACCTGGAGCAAAGAACAGCACCAAGAAGATCCGGAAAATAAGGGGGTGACCCCAGATGCACATCCTTTCTTCGAGTCGTCTTTGCTTACAGACTTAGCCGCTCTACCCCCCGGAGTTATTGAAATTCAAGACAAATATGGAGTGATTTATGAGGCTAGCTTTGTGGAGACCTCCGACGTGGCAGAGATTTCCGCCATCGTCCAACGTAACTTTGATGAGGCTCCCAGTTACCTGAACTTAACGACCGAAGCCAGAGAAAAATACAAAGCGGCCAATACCCCTGAAGGAATTTTAGAAACAAGTTCAGATCCTGATAACGTTGCAAGTCTGGTTGTTCGCGATAAAGATGGTCAAGTTGTGGGATACCGCGTTGTCCGCAAAGGCATCCTCCGAAATGACTGGCGAGGATTCTCTGCTGGTAGTGAAGTCGCGGAAGGCAAGCGCATGCATATTGCCAGAGGATTTGACGGGAGGGGATTAGGAACGGCACTGCTGCGCTTATCTGAAGAAATTGCCCGAGACAAAGGATACGAAGTCATGGTGGTCAATGCCAGCGGCGACTCTTATCACTTCTTCATACGCGCCGGATATGAGGTTATTGCACATGAAGATAATCCAATTTTGGCTGCAAAAGGCGTCAAGGCAAATAGAACCTATCTCGGCCGTCAACTTACAGAAGATAGTAGATAGCAGAAAGCACAGAGAACTTTTTTAAGTTCTCTTTTTGTATATGTCACTCTATACCAAGTCAGTCCAAGCCCCAGTTTCCCCTGATGATGGTATCCGAGTCTGCATTATGCGACGCCCGGGAGCAGACGTCGTCTGGGATATTTGGATGCCTCATCTTGCTCCTTCTCATGAAGTATTAACTGCTCGCCATCAGAATACGATGACAAAACCAGAGTTTAATGCTTGGTTTGAAGAACATGTCCTCAAGGGTGAACGAGAGTATCTTGATATCCTGATCGAAATGGCCAAAAAACATACAGTTACAATCCTTTGTTGGGAAGAAGACCCGCAAACGTGTCATCGAAAATTAGTAGCCGAAGAATGTCGCAAAATTGATCCGGAACTTGAAGTCGTTATCCGCTAAAAGGGAAGCTCTACATGACGGACGATCGAGAACAAACTAGATATACAGAAGCCGATGTTGTATTTGCGACACGGTCACCTTCAAAGGTAGAAGCCAACAGAAGAACGGCGGAAGAGATTGGTAAAAACATCAATAGACCTATCACTTTCTCTGTATCAGATCCAGAGAACTTTGAAGTAGAGAGTGACGGTGAAAGGGCTGATGAGGTAGCGTGGGCTAAAACAGAGTCCCTTAGGCAAAATCTTCTCTTTAATCCTGAAAAAAGAACACTGATTCTGGCATCCGATGTAGTGACAATCCTGGCTGAATCCCCTGAAGCTCTTGATGCAGGGAACGGGGAAGACCTGAAAAGGCTCCTCCGTCAGATAGATTTCAGTGATGACATAGACACCGATACACTCTGGAATAAGATTATTGACACTATTGACACTGAGAGAATCCGGATACTTGAGCGCTGTACCAACGGCGCTTTTTGCATCGAATGGCATATCGGCTTTGCCTTAAACTCCAGTGACCAAACTGTTGCGAATAGAGGTGCACTGGTCTTGCGAGCGACTTTCACTGCTCTTGACTCTCAAATAGTTACCCAAGCCTTTACCCTTTCCGATGAGCTTGAAGAGAAACGCCAGAGTGGAGAGCGACCAACCAAACAGGACCTCAATGGAGTGCCTGCTTTTGCGCTCGGTCCCCGTTTACCCTTTGTGAAGTTAATCCCCGAATACGCCGACTTAGATGAGTTAAAGGCATATAACCAAGGTTTCCCTGAAGAAGCCGCAGTTCTTACGCCTGAACAGTTCCTAAGTCTGGTCCGAGACTGTGCGCTCACGCCCTATATGGCTTTGGAACTTTTGGCTGGTTCTGAAAACAGCAGCCCGATTGAAAACCCACTGGAAAAGGACCTAGTCAAGTTCCAGATCCTGTAATCTAGCGAACATCATGATATAATCGCAACTGAATTTCTCTTACATATGTCAAATCAACATATCGAGCGCGGATTGCATGGACAAGATCTGGCTGGCAAGCTGGAGATGATGCGGAATCTCGGGCAGTATCAAATTGTTCTGATTGACCAGTTCACCATCGGGGTTATTGACCCAAATGATTTGATAGATGAAGAGCCTCGACTGATAGGTGCATTAGATATCCGTGTAACACGAGGACTCGACGATCTCTTTAGAGTTTTAGTTGGACCTGCGCTCTTTTTAGTGAGCAAGGATAGGTCATTCTTAAACTCCGCAGGAGAAGACTCCCAAAGTGGGGATTAATACTTTATCTGCTATGCCAGAACGAGCTACTAGACGCTACGATCTTAAACCGATGGGCACCCACTTGGCAGGACTCACTGATTCTGAAAAGGGTGGTTTTGCTCTAAGCATGAACTTAAAGAAAGATGGATCTTCACGAAAATTCATTGATTTCTTACGCATGCTCTATCAGTTGACCCAATTAAACTCTGTTCAAGATGACGAGTCCATTGAAATCCGAATTACTCCAGATAGTATTAGACGTATGCTTGACTCTCATGACTCGACAGAGCATGATGAAAATGAAAATGTCCAGCCTGACGTTCGCTAATAATTACCTTATTCAGAGGAATAATGTCTAAGTACTCAGTTGAAAACCTCCAAGTTACTCTTCAGGGAGAAAGTTTTGCTGTCATTGATCCAACTAACATAGTCCCTGATGATACTGGTACAGGTGAAAGAGAAATTTCTACGGCAATGTCTTTTGATCTTAGTAGTCCACGTTCTTTAGAAAGTTTCTTACGACTATTCCTTCCCACAATTGTGGCGGCTGGTGCTGATCTGAATCAGTATCTTCCTCCGGCCCAGCAGTCGGAGTCCCATGATTAAATCCCGCCTCGCTGCTCTCCAGTCTTTTTCCAGCGCTCAGTAATCACTCCTTTTTTCGCGCATCTGCGCTATAGTCGTTAGTGAGTCCTTCGTCGTATATACGACAAGCTCAACCAAGGAGTGTCATGAAAGATCAAGTTTTCCAGTTAATCGACCAAGAATGTCAGCGCCAGCTCGACAAGATCGGTCTTATCCCGTCCGAAAATGCCGTTTCTGAGGCAGTTTCATCTGTCCTTTCGTCATGTTTGTCCAACAAGTACTCGGAAGGCTATGCTAACCGCCGCTACTACGAGGGCAACCAGATTATCGACAAAATTGAGCTACTGGCAATTGAGCGGGTGAAGGCGCTGTTTGGCGTACCCTATGCCAACGTCCAGCCGTATTCGGGTTCACCAGCCAACTCGGCAATTGAGTTTGCGCTACTACAGCCGGGTGATACGCTGATGGGGCTAAAATTAACTATGGGTGGGCACCTAACGCATGGCCACCCGGACGTCACCTTTTCCGGTCGCTACTTCAACTCTGTCCAATACGGTCTGGGTGCCGATGCTCGGATTGATTTTGACCAAGTCCGCAAGTTGGCCCATGAACACAAGCCAAAATTAATTATTGCTGGCAACACGGCCTATCCGTTTGTGCTTGATTTCGCCAAGTTCCGCGAGATTGCAGATGAGGTGGGTGCCTGGTTGATGGCTGATATTTCCCATGTGACCGGTCTGGTCATCGGTGGCGAACACCCCTCTCCAGTGCCGTATGCAGACGTAGTCATGTCAACGACCCACAAGACTTTTCGTGGCCCACGAGGTGCCATGATTTTGGTAACTGAGCGCGGACTAGCTCGTGACCCAGAGCTCGGTAAAAAGATCGATGCCGCAATTATCCCTGGTCTCCAGGGAGGTCCTCACAACGCCACTACTGCCGCGATTGCAATCGCTGCTACTGAGGCCGCGACGCCGGCTTTCAAAAAATACGCCCAACAGATCCGCAAAAATGCCAATGCCTTGGCTGATACCCTGATGGAAGAGGGCATTCCGCTGGTCGGCAACGGCACCGAGACGCACTTGATGATCATGGACCTGAGCAGTCTGGGCTTTGGACTTGGAGGCCAGGTGTCATACGCCATGGACGTGGCCGGTATGTATGCCAACCGCAACACAGTGCCCACGGAGCCCAGCTCGCCGTTTTATCCGTCCGGAGTGCGTTTAGGCACGCCTCTAGTTACCACCCGAGGGATGAAAGAGAAAGAGATGCAGAAGATCGGGCGCTGGATCGCAGAAGTAGTACGCCATGTCCAACACGCAGAGCTTCCTCAAGATAAGAAAGCGCGGACCAAGTTCCTCCAACAGTTCCGCGTCGAAGCAGATCAAGATCTAAAGCTGCTCGAAATTGCCCAAGAGGTCAAAGCGATGTGCCGGAAGTTTCCGCTGTTTGCCGAAGAAAAATGATACCGAAATAATGCATACAAGGAGTCCCTATGAAGAGTAAACGACAAGTGGGTGGACACGTCTCGGCCTCCGGCGGAGTAGAGCTGGCCATAGATCGTGGGGCTGCCATCGGTGGTAACTGTCTGCAGCTCTTTTCGGGAAGTCCTCGGGTCTGGGCACGACCGGAACTGAGTAAGTTTGACGCCAAAAAAATTACTGCAAAAAGAGCAGAAAAAGGCATTCAATCAATCATTACTCATTCTTTATATTTAGTGAACTTAGCCACCGAGAAGCCAGATCTGATAACTAAATCGATGGTGGCGCTCGCCTTTGATCTGAAGTTCGATGCGCATATTCACGGAAATGGTGTGGTGGTTCACGTTGGGAGCCATCAGGGAAATGGATGGGATGTCGTCAGGGAGCGCGTCCGGAATGCGATTGCCCAGCTAGTCGAAGAAGCACCGGAAGGAGCGACCTTTTTGATCGAAAACGCCGCCAGCCAGAAAGGCAAGATCGGTGGTAATCTCGAAGAGATTAAATGGTTGATCAATGAAATAGGGACAGAAAAGCTGGGTTGGTGTTTCGATACCTGCCATGCTTTTACTGCCGGATACAGCTTGGGCAAAACCCAGCATGAGGGTTCGGCATACACCCATACGGCGGCCGAAGAGATAGAACGACTTGGCCTCTGGTCAACGCTCAAATGTGTCCACGTCAATGACAGCCGTGACCCATTTGCTTCAGGTAGAGATCGCCACGCGAACTTAGGGGACGGTCTGATTCCTCCCGTTGACCTTGAATACTTCGTTAACCTGCCGGAACTAGAAGAAGTGCCATTAATTCTCGAAGTGCCGGGCATCGAACAAGAGGGTCCGGATGCCGAGAATATCAAGCGCCTGAAGAAGTTAGCTCACATAGAGACCTAGATAACAAATAGAAAGTAAAACATGATTCTTTTTGATGGGTATCACTTTGCAGCGGAGAGGGAGCAGCAGCTCAGCCGCCGTGTGGCAGCATTGAAGGCTGACGGACGCGCCTTGGTTGTAGCGGCAATCTTGTTTGAAGAAGACAAGGGTAGCCAACTCTACACTGGCCTCAAGAAGGAAGCTGCCGAGCGGGTGGGAATCGAGTATCAGGTGTTTACCTTTTCGGTGACAGACTCGGTGGCTGAAGTGATTTCACGGATTCATGAGCTCAATACGGATCCTCAAGTTACAGGCATCATTATTCAAAAACCCTGGAAAAAAACTTGGGAGTCCGCTGTCGGTATCACTGAGGGAGAGTCGTCAGGCATAGACTTCCAGGCGTGGTGGTCGGCACTCGTGAGTGAGATTGATCCCCGCAAGGATGTCGACGGACTTCATCCCGATACGCTGGCGGCAGTCAAAGATGGAAGTTGGCGCCAGAAAGGCAAAGTCCTGCCGGCTACTGCTAAAGCCGTCCTTTCCATTCTGGAGTCGAGTGGCAACCTACAACAGGGTAAGTACTTGGTGATCGGCAAGTCAGATATTTTAGGAAAGCCGTTAGCCTATGAGCTACACAACCGAGGATTTTCGGTCGAGCTGCTGGGGCGCAAGGACCTGGCAGAGCGGCAGAACAACGGTCGTTTACTCAAAGATGGCGACGTCATCATTTCTGCTACCGGTCAGCACCACCTGGTGAGCGGAGAGATGATCAAAGAGGGGGCAGTGGTCGTTGATGTCGGGGAACCTCGACCGGATGTTGACCGGCAGAGTGTTGAACCAGTCGCTGCTTTTTTGACACCGGTTCCGGGTGGGGTAGGGCCGGTAACCGTGGCTTCGTTGCTCGAGAACGCAGTGGAGTTGGCAGAGCCAAGCTAAAACAGTTGCACCCCCCGTGGTCTCTCCGATAAAAAATTACTACAGTTACAATGAGTGTAGTAATTGTAGTAAAAACTTTTTTGCTATACTTGGACGTGGGGAGAGCTGTCAGGTATCCTGTCATTCAATTGAGAAAAACGGAAAATAGATTGACTAATCGTTATAATCATAGTATGATAAGACTGTTGAACAACACACCTCGTCGCGCGCGCTCGTCGCATTTCGTCTTTTAGGTTTTACATTGATTGAACTGATGGTAGTGACCGCAATCATTGGTCTTTTAATGGCGGCAGGAATTGTCGTTTTTACCTCTACTCAGAACAAAGCCCGTACTGCTCGTATCAAAGCAGACTTCGATGCCATCTATAAAAGCATTGAGCAGATTGGGACGAGAATGAAGGGGAAGGCGGTTCTTGTCAAAAAGATCGTTTTCGATCTCTGGGAAAAGATGGAACGTACAACACCAGTGACGACGTGATCTATGATATTCCCCTCAGCGGTTATTCAGGATGCAACTAAGGACCCCCTCAGGCAGTAACTTGCTCTTTTCCTCAAGTTGAGGTACAATCCACCAAGTAAAAAATTGTAATAGCGTGCGCGTATCTTTTTTTCCTGAACTCAGGATACCCGCATACGAGCCGACGGGCGCCAAATAAATAGCCCGGTAAATCGGCGAAAAGGAAAGGTTTTATGATTGATGTGACATCATTGCCACAGCATGCTCCGGAGTATGACTTGCGTGAGCTTTTGGAAGCCGGTTGTCATTTTGGCCACCAGGCCCGTCGTTGGCACCCCAAGATGGCTAAGTGGATCTACACCGAGAAAGACGGCGTCCATATTTTTGACTTAGCCAAGACTGCAGCACAGCTGCAAGTAGCCTACAACTACGCCTATGACCTTGGCGCCAAAGGCAAAACCTTGGTTGTGGTCGGGACCAAGAAGCAAGCCCGTGACATTATCAAGGAAGTCACTACTCCAGCCGGAGTGATGAGTATCACTTCTCGCTGGCTCGGTGGTCTCTTGACCAACTGGGAGCAGGTCGGCAAGTCTCTGCGCCGAATGCTGGAAATTGAGAACGGTCTAAAAGAAGGCAAGTTCGACATGTACACCAAACGAGAGCGCGTGCTGCTCGACAAAGAGCGCCAACGCTTAGAGCGGTTCTTCGGTGGTATTCGTGAGCTCAAGGGCAAGCCCGACGCGCTGTTTATCATCGACCCAGGCCGCGAAAAAGTGGCTGTTTTAGAAGCTGCCCGCAACAACGTGCCGATGATCGCTCTGATCGATAGCAACACTAACCCTGAGCTGATCGATGTTCCGGTGCCAGCCAACGATGATGCCGTTAAAAGCATTCAATACATCGTTAACGCTGTCATCGAAGGGTACACTGCCGGTAAAAAAGCAAAATAAAGGACACTATGAACTACACTGCCGCTGATATTAAAGCCCTGCGCGAGGAAACTGGTGCTGGCATGATGGACTGTAAGAGAGCACTGGAAGAGTCAAATGGAGACATGGAAAAGGCCCGCGAGTGGGTTCGTCAACGTGGCTTGGCCAAGGCCGAAAAGAAAGCCGACCGCGAGACCAAAGAAGGTTATATTGCTTCCTACGTCCATAACAACGGTAGAGTGGCCGCTATGGTCGAGATTCTCTGCGAGACTGATTTCGTGGCACGAAACCAAGAGTTCCAGGAAATGGCTCGGAACGTTGCCATGCAAGTTGTTTCTATGAATCCTGCTTCGGTTGAAGAGCTGCTTGAACAGGATTACATCCGTGGCGAGGGGACCATTGACGAGCTGGTCAAAGGTTTGAGCGGTAAGATCGGCGAGAAGTTCGTCGTCAACCGCTTTGTCCGCTACGAGGTGGGGCAAGAGTAAGTCCCGCTGAGTTTTTTCTTGATTGAAACCTTCAAAGTGTGATATACACATGCTGTACAGCAAAATGTATAGCGAAAGGATTATTATGACCCAAGAGCAAAACCCAGGTATGCCCCAAGAAGTCAAAGTGGGACTGAATCAGGTCGATGCTGCTTTGCAAGCAAGTATGCCCGAGTGGCTGAGAGAAACTGGCAATGAAACGCCAGAAGCTCAGCGACAGATTGAGGCAGCAATGCAACAGGTCAGAGCGAACATGGACCAACTCGATCAAATTGAGGGCTGGCACAAAGTGTTAGCGTTTGTTCGAGGATTGAGCCAAGGTGACTTCATCAACTTGATGAGTAAGGTTGTTAGTGAAGAAGCTCAATCAGGCCGACCAACAAGCTTTAGGAGTGACTTACTCACTACAGCAGGCATTATCGCCGGGCATATCAGTGAGGGAAAACCTGCCGGAATGACTCGCAAGCCATCTGCTGAGCCCACCGGACCTATTCCACCGGATGCCATGACAGAGCAGCCCAGTTAAATAAATACTAGACATTGAAAAAAGAGAGAGGTTGATCGAAGGTCAACCTCTTTTTTGTGTTGAATCAAAGAGTCAGTGTCCTGTCTCGGTGGGAAAGCCGCCTAGAGTTTCTTGGTAGATCGAAATCAGCACCGCCAGGTCAAAAATATCTTCTTTTTGGACTCGCTGTTTGGTTTTGGCTCTCTCGTTCACTGTTTTCTTAGCTGCGTCCACAGCGGGGAAGACTTGGTACTCCGGAAACCCGGCTTGGAGAAAAACCACACACCACTGATCAAAGTATTGGGGCCAATACATGCTTTTAGTCGCTTCATAAATGTTCTGAATAGCGACTTCAATGGAAGATTCTGTTGGCAGAAGTGTCCTGAGAATTGGCGACCCGATCATTATAACGATATTATCTCATAACATTTTAATTTGATTTGTCGGATTCCAGACAGCCATGCTAGGATCCTCTCTGTGACAAAACTCCCTCGGGCTATCCGCCAACTAATTGAAAAGTTTGAACGCCTGCCGGGTGTGGGGCCAAAGTCGGCGCAGCGGCTGGTGTTTTATCTACTCCATAACCCTGAACACGAACTCCAGGATTTTGCTGATAAGCTGGTAGCGCTCAAGAAGAACGTCGTATTGTGCTCGATCTGCCATAACGTAGCCGAACATGACCCCTGTGACATCTGTAGCGACAGCAGCAGAGATGAAACGGTCTTATGTGTGGTGGAGCAACCACTTGATCTGCTAGCCTTGGAGCGTTCAGGAAAGTTTACCGGCAAGTATCATGTCCTGCACGGTGCAATTGCTCCACTGAATAATATTGGACCGGATCAACTCTACCTGCGTGACCTGCTAGAGCGTCTTGCTGGCGTCAAAGAAGTTATTCTGGCGACCAACCCCACCATGGAAGGGGAGGCCACGGCCCTTTATATCGCTGAGCTGATTGCCCAGTCCATTCCGGACGAAAATGAGCGGCCTCACATTACTCGGATCGGACATGGACTGCCGATCGGTGCTGATATTGAATACGCAGATGGAGTAACTTTAGCCCGGGCGCTTGAGGGGCGAAGATCGATTTAGTGGATACCCAATTGGTCTGGTTTGATTCCCTTTGTTTTCTTGCTTCTCGAGGTCTAATTTGTTATAGTCTGAGCTATAGAAGTGCTTCTAGGTTCTATGTATAAGGTTCTCTTTTTACCTCGAGTAAAGGGAGAGAAAGGAGGCGACAGTGCATGTCATTGTCCAGTCCAAAACCTTTGCTGTCACGGAAGCCTTACGTGCTTTCGTAGAGAAGCATCTGAGCCGACTCTTCCGTCGGAAGACTCGGATTTCCCAAATTATTGTTTATCTTGAGAGCGTTCCAAAGAGAAAGAACGATCTTCACGCCACTTCGGCCAAGATTTACATCGATTTGCCGGGAAGAAATATTGTTGTCCAAGAGAAGGCTGAAGATCTTTATTTGGCAATCATTCAGGCAGCACATAGTGCAGCGCGGAAACTGAGAAAAGTCAAAGAGAAACGGATGAATAATCACGTTCCTCGGTGGGCGTTTGTCCCTGAGTATAAAGAGTGATCATCGTTTTCCGCTAAAGTATTCTGCAGCAACTCACGAACGGCTCCGTCTCACCACGGAGCCGTTTTCTCTGCAGGGAGTGACGCAGTATGTGTTACTATGTAACAAGTTATGACAGACGCAGCTCAAGCAATACCCGCAGTAACTCCGACCCTTCCTGCTGATCCGGCAGGTGCCACCCAAGCGCCATCAGACCAGAGTCCTTTAGATATCTTGGATCAAATCCTTAAAGACGCCCAAAATAAAGCTGCTACAACTACCGATCAAAAGTTGGCAGATGATGAAAGACTGGTACAGGAAGAACAGGAACGCCAACGCCAGCTGGATGCTCAAAAAGTTCAAGAAGAACTCCAGCAGATTGAAGCAATGAAGTCTTCTCCTCAGTATCAAGCAATGATGCAGCAAAAACAGGAAGTCGAACACCAAAAAGAAGAGCATCAAAAACAAATGACCGGGATGGAGATTCTCCAGCTTGAACACACAAAGGCATAGCTGCGTGAACTACCCCGGAAAATAACGCACGATGTCGGGTTTCCGTCCACCACCACCTGGAGCACTTCCTCCCGGAGCCGTCTCTCCGGATATGGCTGATGCCATGCAGGACAAGATGGGAGTGAACACCGGGACACAGCCAGTCAAGCAAGGAACCTCTCCTACTAGTAATGCCGTTTCATCAATGATGCAGGGACAGAGTCATCAAGCTCCTCCCTTGGGTAGTCCCGTCCAAGAAGCCAAGACGATTGCCCAGGATGTCGGCAGCAGTTTATTTGAGTTCTTACCTCAAGAGCTACAAGTAATTCTGGGCTCAAAAAGTACTGACACTCCTGAAGAAGCCGAGCGTAAACGGAAAATGTTGCAGAACTATCAGCGACTGACTGCTGAAGACCGCCAATACGTCCAGAAAAAACTCCAACAAGAACAGATGGAAAAGCGCAAAAAAGAAGAAGAAGAAATGCGGGCCAAGCAGCTCGCTGCCCAACAGACAGAAGAACTTCCGGTGCCTGAGGGGAAGAAAACCGGGGAGGCAGCCCTGGGTGCCGGCAGATCAAAAAAAGCGCAAACCATCAGTAAACTTCAAAACGATCGCAAGAAACTCAGCAGTGCCGGATAGTAATGGTATACTCTACGGGCATGACTACAACTCGCACACTCAGCTGTTGTCGCTTTGTCCAGTAATGAAGATCTTGGACAGAGTCGTGGTGGCAACCGTCCAAGAGACGGTTTTTTTGTACATACATGCCACTACAATAGGAAGCAGTTGCTGACACGGCAAAGGATTTTATGAAGCTCTACAACACCATGAGCCGCAGTATCGAAGAGTTTAACCCGATTGCCCCTCCGGCAGTGGGACTCTATGCGTGTGGACTGACAGTCTATGACTACACGCATCTCGGTCATTTACGAAAGTACACCATGGATGACGTGCTGATTCGCACGCTCCGCCACGCCGGATACAAAGTCCAGTTTGTTCAGAACGTGACAGACGTCGGACACTTGTCATCAGATGCTGACACCGGTGAAGACAAGCTCGAAAAAGGAGCCAAGAAGTACGGTAAGTCAGTCTGGGATATTGCCCGTGAGTTTGAAGCGTACTTTTTCCGGTCAATGGATTTGATGGGAAATGCTCGGCCGGACGTCAGCTGCAGAGCTACTGAGCATATTCAGCAACAACTGGATATGGTCATCGAGTTAGAGAAGAAAGGCTTCGCCTACGTGATTGAGGGAGACGGTGTCTATTTTGATACGTCAAAAGTAGACGATTACGGCAAGCTGGCACACCTTGATCTCGAACATCTACAGGAAGGTGCCCGGGTGGAACGAGTCGAAGGCAAACGCAACCCCACTGATTTTGCACTCTGGAAGTTTGAACGCCCTGGGGAAAATCGGGCCATGGTTTGGGAAAGCCCCTGGGCAAAACGTAGTTTTCCAGGTTGGCACATTGAGTGTTCGGCCATGGCAATTCACTACCTTGGTGATCAGTTTGATATCCACACGGGTGGGATTGATCACATCCCGGTTCATCACACTAATGAGATTGCTCAAGCAGAAGCCGCGACTGGTCAAAAGCCGTTTGTCCGCTACTGGGTCCACCATAACTTTCTAAGAGTCGATGGCGAGAAGATGAGTAAGTCGCTGGGGAACTTTTACACGATTGATGACATCCTCAAACGCGGAATTGACCCGAAAGCGCTGCGCCTCCTTTTCTTAACGACCCACTACCGCTCTGAGATGAACTTTACCTGGGAAGCACTTGAAGGTAGCCAAAAGGCCTGGCAGAAGTTGGCGAAGATGGTGCTTCAGTTCCGCGCCGAAGAGGGCAGAACTGTATTGAGTCAGGAAAAACTCGACAAGATCGACGAGTACCGAAAGCGCTTCTTTGGTTTTATGGAAGATGACCTCAAGACACCCGAAGCGCTGACAGTCTTGTACGAAGTAGTCAAATCCAACATTCCCAGTTCTGATAAGTACGACTTGCTGGGAGAGTTTGACGAGGTGCTAGGGCTGGGTTTCAGGCAGCTCCAAGAGACCGCGACGGAGATGCCGATCATTACTGACCTTTCCACAGTTCCCGCTGAAGCTCAGCAGCTGCTTGCACAGCGCAAAACTGCTCGCGAGCAAAAAGATTGGGCAAGCTCCGACAAGTTTCGGGATGAGTTAGTCAAACTGGGATATGAAGTGATTGACGGGCCTACAGGCCAACAGTTACGCCAAATCCATCCAGTCTCTGAAACAGGTCAATGATCTCGCTAGTATTGCAGTGAGGATGGAGAATGCCTATCTGGCCGGACCAGGAGGTGCCAAGCAAGGTAGGCAGTGGGTTTTTCCAGTCAACGATATACACCAGTGGAATCAGCCGTCTAGTCTGCTTAATGTGTGTCGCTATCACTGAGAGGCGAGCCAGTTGGGCGTGCGGTGTGTAGTTGCTGCTCAAAAAAATATAGTCCGGCCTTTCCTTTTCCAGAATTTCCAACACTTTGACTGGGTCATCGGACAACGCATAAGTTAATACGCTCTTCTTGAGCGTAAACGCCTCTTGAACTCTAGTCAGAAGAGAATTTTCCTCTTGGTTTGGAGCGATAACTAGACTATGATACATAGTAGAAGCTACAGATTAAAATACAATAATATTAGATTATATCTAAGATTATAAGGAAGTCACCCAGGAATATGAAAACACCGCTCACGCTCGGTCAGAAAATTAAGTACGCCCGCCGTTCTCTGGGTTGGTCCCAAAAGCAGCTGGGGGATATGTTGAAGCTGAGTGACAAGGCTGTCAGCTCTTATGAAGTAGGCCGAGCCGTTCCGCCGCTGGAAACGCTCAAAGAGATTAGCAAGTACACGACCAAACCAATGTCGTACTTTCTCAATGACACGACCAAAAATGAGCATACTATTGCCGAAAAGATCGCAGCTATTGAAGAAGAGTTAAGAGAGATTAAAGCGCTCTTGGAAAAAGAAGAAGAGTAGACCTTCCTTCTCTCACCCAGGTTCCTATTTTCTGGCAAACCATTTTTCGATTTCACCCCAGGTGTACGTCCGGATCGTCGGCCGTCCGTGCGGACAGCTAAATGCAAATGGCGTCTCTTGGAGCTTTTCCAGTAATACTTTCGCCTGGTCTTGAGTCAAGGGATCACCCGCTTTGACCGCGCTCCGACAAGCCAGATAGGCCAATGTCCGATGGGCAAGCTGATCAACACCGATCAGTGCCACGTCATTCTGAATGTCTTCGAGCACACTTTCGATCACTTTTTGCGGATTATGCTCTTTGAGCAACTCTGGAACGGTACGGACGGCAAATGTCTGATCCCCGAATGGCTCAATCTGACAGCCGATGTTGGCAAAAGTCTCCAGATGTTCTTCAAGTAAGGCAGAGGCAGCGGGGCTAAGATGGATAACCTTGGGAGGAGAGAGCTCAAAGGTCATTTTTTGACCGAGCTGCTGGTGAAAAAGCTCCAGAAACTGTTGATAGAGCACCCGCTCATGAGCAGCATGTTGGTCAATGATCATCAAGCCTTGCTCAGTCTCGGTCAGCAAGTAAGTGTCATGGATTTGTAAAATGGTTTGTTCACGAGAGGCGAGTGCTTGATACCACTGCGGAGCGCTGGACTTGAGCGTGGTATGGAGCTGCGGAAGGGTTTTGGCGACGAAGGGGGTAAAAGGAGCTTCACTAGTAGAGTCACGGACGACCAACGGCTCACTCTCTACTGGCTGATACTGAACGTTCAGATGATTCTGAAGGGTTGTTCGCACTTGATGGATGACGTCACTTTCTTTCTGCCACTGTACGGTTTCTTTTCGGGGATGCACATTGACGTCTACCTCTGCAGGATTGATCTGCAGGAAGAGTACAAAGGCAGGAGCGGACTTTGGTTCTAAGCTACTGCCATACGCCTCCCGAACAGCCGTAATAAGCACAGGTGAAGTTACGGGCCGGCGGTTGACGATCACAAATTGATACGGCTGAGAGCGACGGGCGAGCTGAGGACTGCCCAGTACGCCCATTAAAGAGACCCCCGGAGTTTGGTACTCAAACGGCCAGAGTTGATTGGCAAACTCTTCACCAAAAATATAACGGAGCCGCTCTGCTAGCGTCTGCTCTGCAGGCGCAGAGAAAAGGAGTTTATTCTCCTCAGTAACGCTGATCCCGACTTCAGGCACCGAAATAGCTAGACGGGTGACGGTATCCAGGATCGAGCGTCGTTCCTGTAGTGCTGATTTAAGAAACTTCCGACGGGCTGGAATCTTGGCGAAGATCTGTTCAACAAGAACTTGGGTGCCTGGAGTCATCCCGATGGGAGCTGGTTGGCCAAACTTGCCGTGATTAACAGTAACTTCTGTACCAAGTTCCTGACCTTGGGGGCGTGATCGTAGGGTCAGCTTGCTCATCGTCGCAATACTAAACAGCGCCTCACCGCGGAAGCCATAACTGTGGAGCTGTTCAAAGTCGAGGGTAGTACGAAGCTTGTTTGTGGTGTGTTGTTGGAGTGCCAGCTCCAACTCTTCCGCGGGGATGCCTTGGCCGTTGTCGCTGACGAAGATCCGTTGTCTGCCGCCATCCTCCAATGTTATCTGGATCTCGGTAGCGTCGGCATCAAGTGAGTTTTCTAGGAGTTCTTTGACGATAGTCGCTGGTCGTTCAATTACTTCACCCGCAGCAATCAAACTGACAATTGAAGGGGAGAGCAGCTGGATAGATTGTCGAGGGGTGGTACTCATCTTGTCTCGGCTCTTTTTTTCCATAGTGCTAAAAGATTCAGTGCTTCAAGGGGAGTAAGTTGATCAAGGGAAAGCTGTCTGAGTTCGGACAAGAAGAGTTCAGCTTGGAGATGCGGGGCTGGGGAAGTTTCAGAGGAAGACCGTGCTTTCTGTGAAGACTTCCGTACGGGCACGGCTCGATTTTTTTCTACATACTGTTGACTCCGTTCTAGCTGGGAGAGAAGCTCCGTGGCTCGTTTAGTCACTTCCGCCGGAATGCCTGCCAGTTGGGCCACGGCCAAACCATAACTGTGAGAAGCGCCACCTTCTTTGAGTGTGTACAGAAAGACGGGTTGTTGATCCTGCTCAGTCACAGCCATGTGAGCATTTCGGATTTTGTCAGGAAAGCTGTCCGCCAAAGTCTGCAGCTCGTGATAATGCGTTGCGAAGAGGGTTTTGGGTCCGCGGGGGCTTTTAATCAATGATTCCGCAACTGCCCAGGCGATACTAATTCCGTCGTAGGTACTGGTTCCACGGCCAATCTCGTCCATGATTACCACGCTTCGTTCCGTGGCTGACTGTAAGATCTGTGCTGTCTCGACCATCTCCACCATAAAGGTAGATAACCCTGCCGTAATCATGTCAGCAGCACCACTACGAACAAAGACACGATCAGTTAAGCTGATATTGGCCTGTTTGGCTGGCACATAACAGCCGATATGAGTCAGAATCACAATCAGTGCGACTTGTCGCATCAGTACCGATTTACCTGCCATATTGGGACCGGTCAACAACAATAACTGCCTGCGGGCAGGATCAAGCGTAACGCTATTTGGCACAAAACGATGTTGCAGGATTTCTTCAACTACCGGATGGCGACCGTCGATAATCTCCAGCTCACCGGTAGTATTTAGACTGGGACGGGTATAGTGACGGAGCAGAGAGATCTCAGCAAAGTTGGCCAGACAGTCCAGCGTGGCGACTGCATTGGCAGCCGCTTGAATAGTAGCGACGTTGTCTTTGACCCGTTCAACTAGCCGGAGGAATAAATCATATTCAATTTTATCTGTTTTTTCTTTTGCACCAAGTATTATTTCCTCGTGCTTTTTGAGTTCTGGTGTGATAAATCGTTCGGCGTTGACGAGCGTCTGCTTCCGCAAGAAGTAATCAGGGACAAGCGAGAGATTTGCTTTACTTACTTCAATGTAAAACCCAAAAACTTGATTGAAGCGGATTTTCAAAGTATTGATGCCGGTCTTTTGTCTTTCTGTCAGTTCCAGCTCTGCAATCCATTCCTGACTATGTTGCACAACTTGGCGAAGTTCATCGAGTTGATCATCGATACCTGTTTTAATGACATTTCCTTGGCGCGGATCAAAAGCGGGATCATCCAATAGATAACTATCAAGGGTGTGACGAAGCTCAAGTAGCGTGTCAGTAATTTCCTCAATGTATTGATGGAAAAGTGGACTACCGGTTTCCTCAATGGTTCGACGGACGGCCCAGAGTTCACTAAGCATATCCACTAGACTGCGAAGGTCCTTGGGAGAGCCCTGCTTCAAGACGATTCGAGAGAGCAACCGCTCAATATCAATGATCTGTTGCAAGTGTTGCTGAAGTTGTTTGAGCTGATCGGGATGAGTCAGGAAAAACTCAACTTTGTCCAGCCGTTGTTCAATTGTGACGATGTCATTGAGTGGCTGTCGTAGCCAATTACGCAGCAGCCGGCCACCCATCGCAGTTTTGGTGTGGTCAATTAATTGAATCAAGGTATTGATCTGGTGGTGACGTTCGGTACTGCGCAAGGAACTAAACAGCTCCAAGTTCGAGATTGTGGAAGGATCCATTTCCAGATGACTTGGGGTAATAAGTGTCTTTGGCAATTGAAGATGAGGGAGAACCATCTTTTGGGTGGACTCCAGATATTGAATCAACGCAGCTGCTGCTTGAATTGTTAAATCACTACGTAACAGGGGGTGAGTGATACTTGCTGTACCAAACTGCTGACGGAGAGTCTCCAGCCAGGAATCAGGCTCGGTCGGCCAATCCGGATTGGAGGTCAGGTACATAAAGTTGTGTTCTAGAAGTTGATAGAGTGCTTTTGTTTCCTTGACTGTCGGGCTGACCACAACTTCGGCAGGATGGAGCAAGCTTTCGAGCTGCTGAAGAGGTTCTTTTAAAGAAAGGAGGTAAGAGTCTTGGTCAAAAAACTCTGTGGCTTTTTGGGTTTTTCCTTGGCCTCTTGGGATCTCTAGCTTGATCTCGCTGACCAAAACTTGACCGGTTCCCAGGTCGGCAGCAGCGGCTGCCAGGATTTGGCGCCCGAACGTTAGGAAGAGGATGTAGAGATGTTCGTTTTTACTCAGGTTTTTTTCGTCCAGCACAGTGCCTGGAGTTACGATCCGAATCACCTCACGTTCGACCAAGCCTTTTCCAGGTTCGGTCATCTGTTCGCAGATTGCTACTTTCTTGCCGGCCTGGACGAGTTTGTAGAGATAGTTGTCCAAGGCATGATAGGGAATACCCGCCATCGGAACTCGACCGTCTTTGCCACGTGCGCGGGCAGTCAGGGTAATATCTAGAATCTCAGCCCCTTCCTCAGCATCTTCAAGAAACATCTCGTAAAAATCACCGAGTCGATAGAGCAGAATGCAGTCCGCGTACTGGGCTTTAATCCGCAGATACTGCTGCATCATCGGAGTGGTAAATTCAGTAACATGGTCAGACATAGTACAACAATATCATCTTCTGTCCAAACTAGCAGTGCAGCTGTGATCAGCGGTACAATGAAGATAATGCCCAAGCTAGATTTGCTCAAGATCGCAACTCAATCTCCTGACGAAGTCGTTGCTCTCCTGCAGACTACCGAGAATGGTTTAAGCTCAACTCGAGCTGCTGAGCTAATGGCAGAGTATGGCCCGAATTGTCTTACCGCGCAATCGAAACATTGGTGGCAAGTTCTCCTCCGACAAATAAAATCACCATTTATCTATGTGTTGCTTTTTGCAGCTGTTCTTGCCCTGGTATTAGGCGAGTTTCTCGACGCGGGGATGATCGTCACATTTGTGGTCATCAACTCACTGCTTGGTTTTTTCCAGGAGTATCGCTCCGAACAAGCACTGAAACTTCTGCAAAAATATACCGTTAATCACACCCGCGTTCTCAGAGACGGTCAAGAAAAACTCATTGATAGCACGGAGCTTGTTCCTGGAGATGTGATTCTGTTGGCTCCGGGCGATATCGTACCTGCTGATGCCAGGGTTTTTTCTTCACATAACTTAATGGTGAACGAGTCGGTTTTAACTGGGGAGTCTGTGCCCGTTGAGAAGAGCTGTGAAGCGACTGAGAAAATTCCCAAACAAGTTATCGAAGCACGGTGTTTACTGTTTTCGGCAACCAGTGTGCTGCGCGGATCGGCCAAAGCAGTCATTCTGGCGACCGGAAAACACAGCTACGTTGGTCAGATTGCTAAGTTAACGGTAGAGTCAGCCCACCAAAGTAGCTTTGAGAAAGGGATGAGTCGGTTTAGTACTTTTGTGTTGAAGTTGGTCGTTGTCACTTTAGCCTTCCTGATGGTGGCAAATGTCTTTGTCAAATCGGAAACCGCTGATGTCATTGAATTGATTATCTTTTCAATCGCTCTGGCGACCGCAGTCATCCCGGAAGCACTCCCATTGGTGATCACCTTCTCACTCTCAAGAGGAGCAGTACGCTTGGCTAAGCATAAAGTGGTGGTGAAACGGCTCTCAGCCATCGAAGACTTGGGTGGCATTGAAGTGTTGTGCACTGACAAAACGGGAACTATTACGCGCAATATTTTGACGGTCAGCGGCCTCTTTGCCCAAGGTGGACCACGCAATGATGAACAAGTATTCACCGTGGCAGCACTGGGTATCCCGGCCCAGATGCAACATCCGGATCCGTTTGATTCAGCCATTACAGAGGCAGTCAAGGAGCAAAGTATCTCTCTGCCGGGAATGAAACAGCTGGCTGAACTACCATTTGATCCTCAACGCCGCCGTAACAGCGTCCTTCTTGAAGATTTACACTCCAATCGAAAGACACTTGTGGTCCGGGGTGCGGTAGAAGCAGTCTTGCCGCACTGCAAAAATGTTCATGCGTCAGAGCTTAAGCGTATCCAGGAGTGGGTGCAGCAACAAGGCCGGGAAGGGAAGCGCGTCATTGCCTTAGCAGAGCGTCCTTATCAGCATCATAATCTGGACAAGTACACCACTGAGATTGAGGAGAAACAGCTGGACTTTGTCGGTTGTTTGGCCTTCAGTGATCCGCTCAAGTCCACAGCCACCTCGGCAATTGCCAAAGCAAAAGAACTGGGTGTCCAAGTCAAGATTCTGACCGGGGACAGCCCTGAGGTAGCAGGGGCGATCGCTCAGGAAGTAGGGTTGATCAGCAGCTTAGATCAAGTGATGACCGGAGCAGCACTGGAGGAAATGACTCCTGCGGCCCAGCACGCGGCTGTGCTGAAGCATCATGTTTTTGCCCGTGTCTCGCCTCAACAAAAGTTTACGATCATTCAGCTCCTCCAGGAAAAGCATGAAGTGGGCTACTTGGGTGAGGGAATTAATGATGCGCCCGCTCTCAAAGCGGCGAATGTCTCATTGGCTGTCCAAGGCGCTAGTGACATTGCTAAAGATACTGCCGATGTTATTCTGCTCAACAGTAGTCTCAGAGTGATTGTGGACGGAATTCAGGAGGGAAGAGAAGTCTTTGCCAACACGATTAAGTATGTCCGGCTAACAATGGCGTCCAACTTTGGTAACTTTTTTGCGGTGGCAGTGGCCTCGTTTATCGTTAACTACCTGCCGATGTTGCCCGTCCAGATTCTACTCGTTAACCTTCTGACGGACTTTCCGCTGATCGCTGTTGCTACAGATTCGGTTGACCCCATCGATACGCGTAAACCGGAAAAGTACGATATTAAAGATTTTGCTTTAATCTGTACCTTCCTCGGTATTGTCAGCTCGCTTTTTGATTTTCTGTTCTTTGGATTTTTCTCTCGGATTTCTGCGCCGGTGCTCCAAACAAACTGGTTTATCGGCAGCGTACTCTGTGAACTGATTTTGTTCTTCTCGCTCCGATCGCGGTTGCCATTCTTCAAAGCAAAGTTTCCGTCACTTTTTGTCTTTATCCTCACAGTGTTGGCTTGTGTCAGTGCAGTGATCTTGCCATATACTTCATTTGGCCAGGCCGTGTTCCACTTTGAAGCGCCAACACAAGCATATCTGCTATTGACATTAAGTCTCGTTTTTGCGTATTTTGTGACTACGGAGCTGGTCAAATTACTTTACTATCGGGTTTTCGAACGGAAACAGGAAGAGCTTGAAGTATGAAGTTATTTCACCAAAATTCCTTCCTTATGATCGGGGTGATCGCAGCTCTTCTGATTTTGGCTGTATCGCTCCTTTCGTATATTTTCTTTGCCAGGGAGACGGAAACGCCCAGTGTCGTCACTCCTGAAAATCCCGACGGGATCCAACGTGCCTGCACCATGGAAGCCAAGATTTGTCCGGACGGAACAGCAGTGGGTAGAACTGGCCCTAACTGCGAGTTTGCGCCGTGTCCTTAAGCGCTGAGTTCTTCTATAATGAGTTCTGCCATGCCCAACTCCGATGTCAAAGTAGTGGAAAAAGAGATCGAAGGAGAAATCGAGACTGTCATTGACGAGGCTCGGGTAGTTAACTTCTCGGACGCCGTATTTGCTTTTGCAGCCACCTTGCTGGTTTTGAAGATTGACCTTCCCAACTTAACCATTGAACAGGCAACCACAGGCCTGCCACAGATGCTGATCCAGCTGTGGCCATCCTACTTTGCCAACATCATTAGCTTTGTCCTGATTGCCTACTACTGGATCAATCACCATGCCTTGTTCCGAATGATTAAGAAGTTCAACGTTGAGATTGTCTGGATCAATATCCTGTTTCTGATTTGTATCGCGTTTTTACCGTTCCCGGTAGATTTATTCGGGGAGTACAGTACCGTTGCTTCTGTAGTGATGTTTTACGCTGCCAGTTTAGCAATTACTGGCTACTTGCTCTCGTTTATGTGGTGGTATGCGGCTTGGCCCGGGAAGTTGGTAGATTCCAAGATGTCGTCCCGAAGAAGGCGATACTATCTGCTGCGGAACTTAATGGCCCCTGTGATCTTTACTATTTCAGTTCCGATTGCGTACTTTGATCATATTTGGGCAAGATTTTCCTGGATTTTGTTGATTGTGGGCTTGATCGTGATCCACAAGGCTTACAAGTACAAGCACTTGAGTAGAATAGAAGAAGCAGTCCTTTAGGAGCTTTTTTTATTTTCTGTACGATCGTGAGACGCGAAAAATCTCTCTTTCATTTCTTTACGTGACAACTCTGGTGGAATAAAGTCAGCCAACTTGATGTGAACATGATGCGTATGGTTTTTAATATTTGCTCGTCGCATCCGAAGGCGCCGGATGAGGAGCTGAATGACTTGCGAGGCTTGCTGACCCTCGGGAACCTTAGGCATCACCTGTTCGGCTCCGGAGATATTAAGAACGGCCAAGGGAACATTGTTGTGACGAGCCAGGGAAACAGGCAGATCTTCCACGGGTGCTCCCAAGGTGCGAGTGCCCTGGGGATAAATGGCTAAAGATCGTGGGGTACCCTCCTCGGGTCTCAGCAGCTGACCCATCTCTTCAAGCTGAGTACGCATTGAGCCTACAGTCAAGTTTTGGCGATCAAAAAGATAGGGCTCACCCGCAACTGCCCGGGCAATCAGTCGGCTGAAACGGCTCTGCCACGTATCTTTGGCCGACACAAACTGGAGATTATTCAGCGTGGCCGGACTCAGCTGTTCAATTGCCTTATAGACATACAGTGAATCCGGATGACCAGTATGAGGAACGGCGGAGAAGACAATTGGCTCTGTGGGACCGTTTGCCAGATAAGTATTAAGCTGAGTCTGGGCAGTCTCATCTGTCTCAATAGTGAGCTCCACGATCAGCAGCCACAATAAAAAATCAATTAAGTGACTTTGGGCAAAGTTGACAGCGTTTTCTTTACCGCGCTGGAGGTGTTCAGAAACAGCAGGCATAAGAGAGGGAATCATAACACTTTCCGGCAAATAGACTCATGAAGCTTTATTACTTCACCCAATCAGTGATCTCAGTGAAGTCATAGGGACGTTGGCTATCTGTAAAAATATAGCTCCTGTCCTCAAGGAGAGAATAGTTCGTGCCAAAGTAGTAGTTGAAGAGTAGGCGGAAGGTATTAACGGGTGTCTCTGCTTGAGTAATGCCAATGGAGGCATAATCCGCAGGTGTGACGGGACTGTTTTTGTCAGTCAGATAAAACGCGTTCAAGATACGGCCGTGGATCTTGTAGGCATCCTTGCCCGGAGTGTCGATGTACTTGGTGTCATTGAAGTACTGGGCTGGCAAAAATGGCCCTTCGTCCGACTGGAAGATGATGACGACCGGACGGTCAGTTGTTTTTTGAATGACTTCGGTCAATTCCGTCATGATCTTGTTGGCACACTTAGTTTGGTCAATATAGCCGAGGTCCTCGGTGCGACGGCGGACTTCCTCAAAAGAAAGCTGTTGGCAATCGGCTGCACTGATGTACGGCGGATGGGGCAGGAGGTAATGGGCAAAGATAAACTTCGGGCCGGGTTCTGCAGCCAGCTCCTTGAGTTTTTCGGTTTTGAAGAGAACGTTCGCCGCTTTCATCTCCAGGAGCTTAACCCCGGTAAAGAGCTGGGAGCCATTGATTTTTCCCATTACGGCATTGAGTAAGGTGTTCTCATAGAGGAAAGACTCGAACTCGTTGAGGTCAAGGAAAAGGTTGAAGTTTGCTTGAGCGAGCGAACTGGCTTTTGTTGGTTCCCAGCTGCTTCCTAGCTGATAGTAGGTGTAGCCTTTTTCTGTCAAGAACTCCGCCACCTCAGTATCGTCGAGCAGCTCTTTATAAAGGACGGACTGGTCTGAGTAAGTCGGCCCGAGGACGTCTTTCAGGAAGGTGAGGTGACTCATGCTGAGTGAAGAGCTCAGAGAGAGGAAGGTCGTGGGGTAGTTGGCGATACTTTGGTCGGCAATCAAAAAATTCTTTGTGCGGAGGGAGTCGAGGAACTCGGTGTTATCAAAGTCAAAGTATGTAGAAGCGATCGTTTGGTTGGGATAGCGATCAAAAACGACGTAGTAGATATCGGGATAGGTGGCAGTGTCTGTGTTTTGGTACTCCGCATCTTTGATATGCTGCTGTGCCATGTAGTTCTTTAGATTTTGAAGAGCAATCATGCGTTTCACTTCAAAGGGAACAAGCGGCAAGAGATTGATGAGTAGCAACGTTACGGCAGCAACATTCAGGAAGGCAGTGACGATCTCTACCGGTTTCTTAACCAATAAAAGTCCGATTAACGTACCTACTAAGACCACTCCGTAGCCACCGATCAGTAGAAGGTGTGGCCCGAGCGGAATAAGTTGGAAAACACCATGATTCGCCGCAAACAAAAAACTGTGCCCGTACGAAAAGAAGGCGATCAGCCAGACGCTCGTCATGATGCTAGCCTTTTCTTTGTTTCTGAATACCGCCAAGCTGACCAACCAGCTGGCTAGGGCAAAGAGGAGTACATACACCACGGGTCGAGCCATAAGTACAGGCCAGGCCTCGCGGACGTTATGGGCATAGAGAATCAAGACCGGCAAGATCGCAAAGAGAAGAGGATGAAGGAAGTAGTTTTTCTTCATTTGGCAGTCATTAAGTACAGCGTCCGCTGGGACTCCGGGATAGCAGTTTTCTCCACAATCTTGAAGAAGTTCGAGAACTGTTGTTCAAAATTTTCTTGAGAGTAAGAGTCAAAAATATCCTGGCGGGTGGCAAGCAGTTTCTGTACCTGAGAGTCTGACTTAGGAACAAACTCAATAATCAGCGCTTTTCCTATTCGACGGCAAAACTCGGCAATCTGGGTAAATGGAACGTTGTTAGAGATAGCCATGTGGTGGATCAGCGCCAGTGCCATGACCAGATCCGCGGGACCTCGCTCGATGAGCGAAGCTCGCTCAATATTTGCCCAACCCAGCGCCGGACTGGGATTCGTCAAGTCGATGATCAGGGGTAGTAAGTTTTTTTGCTGATGGTGTTTGACGTACAGATAGTTTTTCTCGACAGCAACGGGATCCAAGTCACTTGAAACGGTGAAGATCCCTTTTTGGCTGGCCACTCGACTGAACTCTCCGGTATTGGCGCCAATGTCCCAGACAGTTTGAGGTTTAATCCGCTCGAGATACTTCTCCACGAGGCGTTTTTTATTGAGAAAAGCCTCGTCCGAGTAGTTAGTAAAGGTATAGTACTCACCCCATTCCGTATTTTTGTCGCCGTACGTAAGTGACTGAATCAACGTCTGCAGGCTATCGATGATTCCCAGCTGAGCAAGCTTACTGAGTCCCAGTGACTGAGTCGGAGCTTTGTCTCGGGCGGCAGCGAACTTTTGTTGGTTCCTGGCATGCAGATGAATATGAGAGGCAATCGGCAGGGAAAGATAGGTGTGCTTAGGGAGGAGTTTACTGACCAGATCAAGCGGAATCCCGTCAATATACACCCGGAGAAGTTGGGCCAGACGAATGTCTACCAAGCTCATCAGCAGCAAAGGGCCGAGAAAGTGCTGACAGAACTGTCGGTATGCTACCCATGGCTTGCCCGATTCATAGATCTCAAAGGACAGCAGATCGATAAACACCGCTTTGTCATTCAGAAACTGAACGTTGTAGGCGCTGGCATCTTTGAGGGTCATCCCGTGCTCGAGAGCCGTCTTTTGCAAAGTGAGGGTGAGAAGCGCGGCATCCTTGAGCTGACTGAAAGTCCACTCATAGGGATACGAGATGAAGGGCAGCTTTTCAGTCCGGAAGGTCGCATAGGCGCCCGGCAGTTGAGGTTTCTTTAATCGAGTGTGAGGTAAAAGCATGCCTTCTTGAGTCAAAGTATCAAAAAGGCCAGAGGTGAAAAGTGTATCTAAATGTGGCTGAAAAGAAGGATTTACTTGGCGAAAAACTGTGTTGTCTTGATAGTAGATAACACCGCTCGGATCTCGAAACGAGCTGGGCTCGTAGTTAATCGGTTTTTTGTTCGCTGCCATCTTTCTTCTTCTTACCGAATAAGCTTTGGAGGCGGGACTTAATCTGTTGCCAGTAGACCTTGGCCACATAGCCACCACCGACTAAAAAACCGATCGCGATCTGAGTGATGTAACTACCAGTCCCCGGATCGAGGTACGCATGGACCGGTGTGGCGCCGACAAACAGGAAAGCAGTCAGAAAAAGGACGATCTCAATCATTTGCACAGTGTACCAAAAAACGCTGAAATTGCACCCAGAACTCGGGATAACCAGATGTTACAATCCAGCTCATGAATCTCTCGATCGGAATTGTTGGTTTACCAAACGTGGGAAAGTCCACCTTATTTAATGCGCTGCTCAAGCAGCAAGTGGCTCTGGCAGCCAACTATCCGTTTGCCACTATTGAGCCGAATGTGGGAGTAGTGCCGGTGCCCGATGCCAGGCTGAAAAAACTGTCCGAGGTAGTGCACAGTGACAAGATTGTGCCAGCCGTGGTGGAGTTTGTGGATATTGCGGGACTGGTTAAAGGTGCCAGCAGCGGTGCCGGACTGGGGAATCAGTTTTTGTCACACATTCGGGAGACTCTGGCTATTTGTCATGTACTGCGAGGATTTAGCGATCCGGATATTATTCGCGAGGGGAGTGTTGACCCGCTTGCAGACCTGGAAACGATCAGGACAGAGCTGCAGTTAGCCGACCTGGCGACTTTAGAAAAACAAACTCCACCCAAAGGCAGTACCTCACCGGCCGATAAAAAACGCTGGGAGTCGATTGAGAAGCTCAAGAAGGCAGTCAGCGACGGTAAGATGGCGCATCTGGTAATCGAAACAGAGGAAGATGAAGAAGTTGCCAAACAGCTGGCGCTGCTGACGGCCAAGCCAGAGCTTTTCGCGATCAACGTGGATGAGACGGCTCTCAAGTCCGCCGAAGAGACGCGCCAGGAGTATGCCCGGAAGCTTGGTGCTGAACCAAAACAGGTGGTGATTATTTCCGCCAAAGTCGAGAGTGAGCTCTCGGCGCTCGGAGAGGAAGACCAAGCTCTTTTCCTGGCTGAGCTGGGCGTTGAACAGAGCGGATTGGAACGGCTTATTCAAGCTGCATACAAAACGCTCGGTTTGCAGAGCTTTCTGACGGCTGGGGAAAAGGAAGTTCGTGCCTGGACAATTAAGGCAGGGGCCAATGCTGTCGAAGCAGCGGGCGAAATCCACACCGACTTTATCAAGAAGTTTATTCGGGCTAACGTAGCCAGCTATCCTGACTTTGTGGCAGCTGCAGGGTGGAAAGGTGTCAAAGAGCAGGGAAAACTCCGGACAGAGGGCCGTGACTACATCATGCAGGAAGATGACGTAGTCGAGTTTATGATCGGCAGCTAAGGAGAAAACGGGCAAGAAGTCTTCCCAAAGAGCGAAAACAGCCAAACTCATGCTCATTTCCTACGGTTTTTGTAAGGTGGGAACAGTAAACTCCTGGTAATTATCAATAATTCAAGGAGGTCCGGTTTCCTACATACTTCAGCTTCGTACTCAGTCAGCCAGATCTTGTGGTAAAATACTCCAAGTTTGCTTTATACCGAAGGTATCGGTATATCCAGATGTATCCGAGGCAAACACAGAAAGGAGAATATGGATACGGTCAAACGCAACTATGAGCTGACCTACATCTTGCCAGGTTCTTTAACCGACAATGAGGTCGCTCAGCTAAAGACTCAGGTAGAGCAGATCCTGAAAAAATATAATGCTCAAATCCTCAAGAATGAAGACTGGGGCCGTCGTCCCTTGGCTTACACCATCGTTCATGAAGGGAAGAAACAAAATGAAGGTGTTTACACCCACATTGTTCTAGCCCTTGAGCCCTCAAAAGCTCCCACTTTTGAGCGAGAAGTGTACTTGTCCAACTTGGTCATGCGACATCTCTTAGTTGTTGCCGAAGAAGAAGCAGAGGAAGCTACCCCTGAAGCATAAAAAAGAGGAGATAGTATGTCAGCTCGATCTTTGAACAAAGTCATGTTAATCGGAAACCTCACCCGGGATCCGAACATGCGGTATACCCCAACCGGTTCAGCGGTCTGTAGCTTTAGTATTGCCACCAACCGTAGCTGGACCCCCAGCGATGGTGGTGAAAAGCAAGAAAAAGCCGACTACCACAATATCGTGGCCTGGTCCAAACTGGCCGAGGTATGTGGGCAGCTACTGCACAAGGGAGATAAGGTATACGTTGAAGGTCGATTGCAGACTCGTGAATGGCAGAATAAAGAAGGTCAGGATCAACGGACCACTGAAGTGGTCATCGATAACATGATCTTGCTCAACTCACGAAGCGGCATGTCTCAGAGTTCATCAGATGACATGAGTTTTGGTGATGACCAGTCTGCTGCTCCGGCTGCTCCAGCAAAATCCAAGAAGTCTAAACCAAAGGCCGCAGAGGAAGCTCCCAGCGACGATGTCAGTGCTGTCGAGGATCTCTCTGAGGAAATCGATATTCCATTTTAAGGAGTCACTATGTCAACCAAAATCAAGAACATCAGTTTCAGCTACAAAGATGTCAAAAACTTGCGTCGTTTTATGACTGAGCAAGGGTACATTCTTCCCAGAGCCAAAACTGGTCTGACCCAAAAACAGCAAAAGCGCTTATCCCGAGCAATCAAACATGCTCGCCACTTAGCGTTGTTGCCATTCACTCAGACAGTCTAAGTAAAACATCTCGCTCAAGCTCAGAACGCGCAAGCATGAGTTCAATCTCAATGCTACAATGGGACGCTATGCCGAACCAAGCCCCTCAAGCTAAGCAAGTTCTCATTGCAGCCCTCCTTGTACTACTTGGCGGGGTAGTAGGGTACAAGCTACGTGGAAATGAAAATATTCCTATCCTGACACCGCTGCTTTCCAAAGCCCGTGTCGTCAAAGTAGAGAACACCCAACAGCCGGAAGAGTACAAAAATGTGGACTTTGGTCAGTTCTGGGATGTCTGGAAAATTCTGGAGCAGACGTACTTGGAACCGGAAAAAGTTCAACCCAATGAGATGGTCAACGGAGCTATTCAGGGAATGACCGCTTCGCTTGGTGATCCATACACCGTCTTTCTTCCTCCTGAAGAGCAAAAGCGCAGTGAAGAAGATTTGTCCGGAGCTTTCTATGGCGTTGGTATCCAACTTGGATATATTGATAACATCCTGGCAGTAGAGACCCCGCTGAAAGGTTCTCCTGCAGAGCAAGCCGGCATTAAGGCTAAAGACCTGATCATCCATGTCAAAGACAGCAAGATCGACACTGACACCACTGGCTGGAGTCTCTCTGAAGCTGTCGACAAGATCCGAGGCGAGCGTGGCAGTAAAGTAACGCTGACTCTTATTCGGCGTGACGACAAGCCTGATCCATTTGAGGTGACTTTAGTTCGTGATGAAATTATCGTGCCTTCAGCGGAGCTGAGTTATGTCGATCTTTCTAATGGCCAAAAAGCGGCGGTCATTACCTTGAGTCGTTTTGGTGAGCGAACTGCTGCTGAACTCAACACAGCCATTGAGAGTATTCGCCAGCAGTCTCCTAAGGTCGCCGGGATTATTTTAGACATGCGGAACAATCCAGGCGGATTCTTAGACGGAGCAGTAGATGTGGGGAGTGAGTTCATCCGTGACGGCGTGATCGTCACCCAACAAGGTCGTAGCTCTGGCCGCGACTATATTGCCAAAGGAAATGCTCGTTTGGCCGAGTATCCGGTCGAGGTGGTAGTGAACGGGGGAAGTGCCTCAGCTGCTGAGATCGTTGCTGGCGCGCTTCGTGATCGACGCGGAGCCAAGCTGATCGGAGAGAAAACCTTTGGGAAGGGAACTGTCCAGGATGCTTTACGGCTTCCGAATGGGGCTGGTCTTCATGTTACTATTGCTAAGTGGATCCTCCCCAAGGGCGACTGGATTCAAACCACCGGCATCCCGGTAGACGTTGAGGTCAAGGATGACCCCAACACCCCAGCTGATGAAGTCTTGCTCAAGGCACAAGAAGAGCTGCTGAAGTAGGTTGGAGTAGGTCGCTGTCCTGAGAGTATCAATCGACGCGCTTTACAAATCCTGAGAAAATTTTCAGGTATTTCTCAAAGTTCAGTGTTACTATATCACCGGTATTCGGAGGTATATGAGGTCTTCACACAAAGGATTTTTACTTGGTGCAGCGATCTCGCTGTTGGTGATTGTTTCTTTTCTGGTGGGTGGTTTGGCTGACCGGGTCTTTGTTCTGAAGCCGGTTGATTGGCTGCTTCGCTCTTCCCGGGTTCCGCTTTTGTCACAAGGAGCAACAGGGCAGAGTTCTTCTGCTACTCCCTTGAATGCAGATGAGCGTTCCACGGTAGATATTGCCAACAAGGCTTCCGAATCAGTCGTCACTGTAGCAATCAAACGGCAGCGTTCGACATCTTCACGTCTTTTCCTGAGTCCATTTTCTCCGTTTGAACTCCCGCGGTCTTCTGGGGAACCCCAGGAGGAAAAACGGGATATTGGGACCGGTTTTGTCGTTACCACGGACGGTTTGATCGTGACGAACAAACACGTTGTCGATAGTTCAGGAGAGTTCCTGGTGATTGACCGGGAGAATAACGAACACCGTGTGCTCAATATCTATCGTGATCCGGCCAATGATTTAGCAATTCTCAAGGTAGAGGGGCTCCAAGCTCCGCAACTAGAACTGGGTGACTCGGATGCTCTCAAGGTGGGGCAACAAGTTATTGCTATTGGCACAGCCTTGGGTGAGTTTCGCCATACCGTCACTACTGGGGTAGTATCTGGACTGGGGCGGGGGATCGAGGCTGGTGATCCCTTCGGAAACTCTGTCGAAGCGCTAGAAAACGTCATTCAAACGGATGCAGCAATTAACCCCGGCAACTCCGGTGGCCCGCTGCTGGATAGCAGTGGAAAGGTAATAGGGGTGAATGTGGCTGTCTCGGCTGCAGGACAAAATATCGGTTTTGCTATCCCCATTAACGTCATCAAAGCTTCTCTGGAAAACTTTAATCAAACGGGTCAGTTCGACCGCCCCATTTTGGGGATCCGTTATCAAATAATTTCCGAACGAGCAGCATTAGCAAATGAAGTACCGCAAGGTGCCTATGTTGTCGAAGTGATTCCGGACTCGGCAGCCAGCGAGGGACAACTCCAAGCTGGTGATATCCTGACTGAGTTCGATGGGCAAAGCCTGAAAAACGCTGAGATCCCACAACTTCTGAACAAGATGAAAATCGGTCAAAAGGTCAAACTTAAGTACTGGCGTAGCGGGGAAACAAAGGAAGTAGAGGTCACCTTACGATCCGAGCAGCCTGCTGCGAACAGTCAATAAGACTTCTTCGAGATCACCTTCCACAATACCTTCCAGGTTGTACCACGATTCATTAATGCGGTGGTCAGTAACGCGGTTTTGGGGATAGTTATAGGTGCGGATCTTCTCGGCTCGCTGCGCTCGCCCAATCGCGCTCCGTGCTTCACCCATCGCCGCGGCTCGTTCTTCCTCTTGGATTTCCCAGAGTTGACCTCGTAGCATTTCCAGGGCAATCTCGCGATTCTGAGCTTGACTCCGTTCCTGGCGAGAGCTGACCGTGATTCCGGTGGGGAGGTGAGTCAATCGGGCAGCCGAGTTGACTTTGTTGACGTTCTGGCCGCCAGCACCCCCAGCCCGCATGAACTGCCACTCCAAGTCACTTTCCTTAATTTCAATGGCATTTTTCTTGACCTCAGGAATAATAGCCACACTGGCTGTCGAAGTATGGACGCGACCTTGTGCTTCGGTCACCGGCACCCGCTGTACCCGGTGAACGCCTGACTCAAAGCGGAACAGGTCATAGGCGGAAAGGAGGGTAGAGCCATTTTCAGGCTCGGCTTCTGGTAAAGCCACCTCGGTCTTGCCTTTAACTTTAATTACCATCTCGTCTAAAAACTCGACTTTCAGGCTTGTCCGCTCAATATAACGCAGATACATACGGAGCAGATCCTCAGCCCAAATTTTGGCTTCGTCGCCGCCAGCACCTTGCCGAATCTCAATGATACAGTTAGTAATCTGGATGGAGCCGGAGCTTCCGGCTTCGTCATCTGTATCAAGCTGCGCTGCGGCAGCCTGCAGCTGTCGATACTCTTCTTCCAGCTGAGCCAACTCCTGGCGCGCCAACTCGCCAAGCTCGGGATCTTCCACCAAAGCTTTGTTTTCTGTGATGCGCTCCTCAAGCATCTTAAGCTGATACTGATATGGATTCACACTATTCATACGTAAAAATCTACTTCAACTGTAGCCGAGTTGATACAAAAACACCAGCAAGCGGCTCGCTGGCTGGTGTCTCAGATGTTTCAATGCTAAGCAGCTTTTTTGACTGCTTTCAGGCGATTCTGCTCATTTTGGAGCAGCTGCTTGTACGTAAGTGGCTCTGACTTCGTTTCCTCAACGGTCTCGACTTTGTCGGTCTTTTGCTTGGTTTGTTTGGCGGCCTGTTTCTGTTGAGCGACATTCATCTTCTGCATGAAGCGGTCCACACGACCCTGGCGGTCGACGAACTTCATTTCACCAGTATAGAAAGGGTGACAAGCACTGCAGATGTCGACCGTGATCTCATCTTGCTGAGAACCGGTATAAAAAACGTTGCCACAGCCACAAGTGACCTTGGCTTGATGAGTCCATTTGGGATGGATATTTGCTTTCATAGGTGTCCTTTTGTGACTCGCTCGTATACGAGTCAGACAGAAGTGGTATTTTAGCACAACTTGACAGAAAAGGCTATCTGAAGCACCCGGCTGAGCGGGCAGAGGGAGGATCAGCTCTTGCGGATCACTTCCACACACTCCTCGAGGGAGAGAAGGGCTTGGGCGCCACTCGCAAGGGTCTTGAGGGTGACTTTTTGGGAGGCACGCTCCTGCTCACCAACCACGACCACATACGGGATCTGCTTCTGGTCAGCCAGCTTAAATTGCTTGGCTAGCTTATCAATGGCAGGGTAGACCTCTGTAGAGATGCCTGCGGCTCGGAGCTGCTGTGCCACCTCCAGAGAGCTGGCTACATCCGTCTCGCTCATCACCGCAACTAAAACGTGCGTACCTTGTCCTTCTAGCGGGATCAAGCCAAGTTGGTCAGCCGCTTCAACAGTCCGATCAAAACCGATTCCAAAACCCACGGCTGGCATCTGATAGCCCGCCAGATCATTAATCAGGTTGTCATACCGTCCACCGCCGCCGACCGAGCCGACGGTGTACTCAGGAATCCGACCCTCAAAAATCACACCAGTATAGTAATCAAGTCCACGGGCGATCCGTGGGTTAAAAACTAGATTTTGACGGGGAACTCCCAGCTGGACCGTGGCCTCAATGATTGACTGTAAATTGGTGGATGGCTGAGCAGTTGAGATTGCGTTTATCACGCCATCGGCAGAGTCTTTGGTCAGACCTTTCCCAATCAGTTCGGCGACCACCTCAGCAGAAGACATCTTATCCAGCTTGTCGACGGACTGAATGATTGAGAAGACACTGACCGCGTCTGTGCTGAAGGTCTGCAGAGTCTGGATGAGAGTCTGACGGTCGTTGAGTTCGATCACAATGGAGGCCAGCCCTAGTTCTTTGAAGACGTCGTAGTAGACCGATAAGATCTCTGCATCTGCCAGCGAGGAGAGACTGCCAAAAATATCGCAGTCACACTGAGTAAACTCACGGTAACGGCCCTTTTGTGGTTTGTCGGCCCGGAAGACATTCTGGATCTGATAGCGGCGAAAGTAGCGGGGGAGCTCATTTTGGTACTGGACGAGCACTCGCGCAGTCGGGACGGTCTGGTCATATCGTAGACCTACCCGACGCTCACCCCGATCCTCAAAGGAATAAATCAACTTATCCGCCTCTTCACCGTACTTG
>Ga0226835_1000433_pt1 | contig 49229 bp, 49 predicted proteins | sample LAC_MetaG_1_FD_163627 | JGI IMG/M metagenome (GOLD analysis project Ga0226835, IMG submission 163627) | Anaerobic ammonium oxidizing microbial communities from anammox membrane bioreactor (MBR) in UC Berkley, California, United States -... | ecosystem: Engineered > Bioreactor > Anaerobic >...
TTGATTGTATGGAATATCATTAAAAAAAATCCATCCGGACTTTTATTTACACTAGTTTGTATTCCATTTGTTATTTATTTGTCTGATACCTCTATCAGAATATTTTTTAATGATCAAAATAAAGATGTTCCGGTAGTTAAAGTATTTAATTGGAATACAGAGTTCTGGGAAGGTGAGAATATTCAGGAATTTTATGATTTTTTACTAGCTCAAAAAGCTGATGTTTATCATTTGCAGGAGCATATTAAACTTGAAAATGGAGAATTTGTAGAGATGGGTGACTATTTTGAACTTCAAGAGGTCTTTGCAGGATACAGAGTAGTTCAAAAAACAGAGTTTTTAACCATTACTAAGCTGCCAGTTGTTAAAAGTTATGAAAATACTGATTCATATTTTTTAAGAGTTGATGTTGAGTTGGGGAATGCGATTTTAAGTTTATACAATGTACATATGCCAGTTCATGTAAATGCCGGATTAGCGGATGACTGGATTAAGTTTTTAAAAGATACTAAAAATCGCTTTGCTTTTAGAGATGAACAATTTAACTTATTAATAAACGATATTCAAGAGAATCAAAATCTTTATTATATATCGGGGGACTTCAATACTACAAAATCTATGGGTAAGATACAGGAGGTTCTAAGGCTTGGTAGTGATGCTGCTTTTGCCCATAATTCACTAATTAATGGAACCTGGGTAATAAATGGTTTAAAGCTTTGGAGAATTGACTATAATATTCTGCATCGTGGTTTGAAGATTCTATCTTACACTGAAGTTGATCCTGAAAACTTTTCTGATCACTGGGCGCAGATTGTAGAATTCCAGCGTTGAAGATTAAGTAATTAGAAGCTATATAAAACAATCCCAACAGAAACTGATACATTTAAACTTGCAAGTTTTCCGAACATAGGGATTTCTACGCCTGTATCGCAATTTTCTAATGTAGATTTTTTAATACCAAATACTTCGCTGCCGGCAACAAAACATACTTTATCTTTTGTTCTTAAAACATCTTTTAATTTTCCTAAAGTTACAGATGAATCAGTTAATTCGACTGCACAAATGTAAAAACCTTGTCGTTTTAAAGAGTTAATAACTTCACCTGAATTTTCTTTATAAGCCCACTCTATGCTTTTTTCTTTATTTCTAGAAACCTGTCTTAACTCTTTTCCAAAAGGGGGAGTTTTTGAAATTCCAGTTAAATAAAGTTTACGAACTCCAGCAGCTTCTGCTGTTCTAAAGATACTGGCTACATTACGTGCATATTCAATATTCTCTAGGATTAGATAAATCTCTTTATCTCGTTTAGGAAATTCTTTATACTTTCGTTTTATCTCTTTTTTATTTAGTTGTCTCATATACAATAAATAAAAAACCGGATGAAATTTAATTAATCATCCGGCTTAGTATTGTTTTTAAAGAAACTGCATTATGCAGCTAGATCTTCCTGACCTTCTTCGTCTGTATTACTACCTTCTGTTGAATCAGAATTGAATTCTCTTCTTGGTCTGTCAAACTCTCTTCTAGGTCTAAAGTCTCTTCGAGGAGGTCTATCTTCTTTTGGTCTTGCTACATTTACAACCAAATTTCTAGGGCCTCTGCCGTCTTGTGCATCGAATGCTTGTTCATTCATTCCTGCAATAGCAGCTTCAGCTTCTTCGTCGTTTGTGAATGTTACGATTGCGAATCTTGCATTACCATCGATTCTTTTCAGAAACATATCTTCAACTGCACCATACTGTTCTAATGCAGCTTTTAGGGTTTCATCTGATGTACCCCAAGGCAAATTGCCTACATATAGCTTTTTAGCCATACCTAACAAAATAAAAAAATTAAAATACATTACCTCACTGCGTATGCAAGAAAGCAACTCAAAATATAATAACATAAAAGCCTTTGTAAATATATAAGTCGATTAGTATAATCGCTGTGTACTTGAAGAAAGGAGAACGTTCAGTGAATAAAACATCGCAGACTCCAAAGGCTCAATCTAAGCGCAAGGCTCGAAAGCGCGAGGAGCGCGACAGCCAAAAGCCTTGCGCAAAGAGAGGGAGGAACACACATAGGGGTCACTGAATACTTTTTTTAGGTAAATGGAGCTGGCGGTCGAGGCCGCCAGCTCCCATCCACTAAAGATCTCTTAATCACTTAAGTGATAAGTCTAAAGTTTCAATAGTATTGTCAATGCCTTTAATAGACACGGATCTTGTAGCTACTTGCTGTGCCTTTTGAACAGACTGTACAACATCCTTTGTGCGTAAATATTCCGAAACAAAAACAGCTTTAAAAATATCTCCTGCACCAGTGGCATCCACTGCCTGAACAGGTTCTGTTTGAATGTATAAGGGGTCTCTTGCTCCTTTTTCAAATACTGCACAGCCTTCAATATCTAGAGTTAAAATAATTGTACCTTTACAAAATTTTCTGAATAGCGAAAGAATTCTAAAAGCATCATCAATACTTCTAATTTCTTCATTAAAAATCAGTTCAGCTTCCTGCCTATTCGGCGATATAAAGTCAACATCAGCAATTTTATTAAGTTCAACGCTTTTCTGCTGATTAGGAAAATCTAAGAATAACGGAACATTCTGATGTTTTGCAATTTCGGCCAGCTTGTAAAGGCAGTCTAAAGGCAAGTGAGTTGCCGCATAAATCATCTGGTATTTTTTCAAGTCATTTGCAAGCCCTTCAATTTCAGAAACACTAATTGTTCTATTAGCGCCAAAATATATACTGATTGAACTTCGTCCCGATTCATCAGTTATGACTACAAGCTGGCCAGTTTTGTCTTGCTCTGTTTGGGAGAGTAAATCTATATTGATTTTATAGTGTTTAAAATCGCTCAAAACTTTTAAGTAAGCATCATCTATACCTACTTTAGCCAGAAAATCTACATTGTTTTCAAGCTTAGTTAAGATCCTTGCAGAGTTAATAGTCTTACTGACGGTAATTGTAGTTACATTTTCAGCAACGCTGAATTCGTTTATTGAAGGGATTTCCTCAACAAAATATTGAGTTTCGATGTAAATATCACCAATAACCAAAATGTTACTCATAGGTGTATTATAGCAGGATTACACCCTAGGTATCTTAGGGTTTTGCTATATATTGACTAAATAGCATAAATTCTCTATTTTATGGTATAATTATAGGTTACTTTCTTTATGTTTATCCTATAGTAAAGTGTAATGTTAAATTTTTAATGTATATTTTTGAGAAATCGAAGAAATTTCAGAAGATCCAGATTTGATAGAAAGTTTGTAGAATCTTCCCCAAGTAAGTCCTATGGTGGGGCTAAAAGTAATAGTTTTCAATCTAAAGATGGAGCAAGATCTTTTGGATCTAATTCCAGACCTAGACAGAGTTTCAACCGTCCTGTTAGAAAATTCGGCAGGAGCAGATTTGAAAATAGAAACTTTGATGAAATCATTAGATTTATTAAGGATTCAGTAAGTAAGCCTAAAGCTGCAGTTGTTATTGCTCAGCCAGAAGAGCCTGGTCAAAAAATCAACGATTTTGTAATGAACAAGGCTTTACTTGGTAACCTTTTAGAAAAAGGCTTTACTACAGCGACTCCAATTCAGGCTAAAGCAATTCCTGCAATCAGAGAGGGAAAAGACATCTTAGGTTTAGCAAATACCGGTACAGGTAAGACAGCTGCTTATCTAATCCCTTTAATTGAAGAAGCTGTAAATAAAAGAGCAAAAACTCTAATCTTAGTTCCTACACGTGAACTTGCAATTCAAATCAAAAATGAAATTTATATCTTTACAAAAGCAATGCCTATAAAATCAGAAATAGTGATTGGCGGTGCTCAAATGTATAGACAAATTCAAAATCTAAGAAGAAACCCTGATTTTGTTGTGGGAACACCAGGCAGAATTAAGGATCATAAACAAAGAGGAAATATAAATATCAAAAATTACAAGAACATTATTCTAGATGAAGCCGACAGAATGTTAGATATGGGCTTTATTGGTGAAATTAAAGATTTATTAAGAGAACGAAATGAAAATGTTCAAAGTCTATTCTTTAGTGCAACAATGGATAAAAAAGTTGCTGCATTAATTAAAGAATTCTGTCAGGATTATGTTACTGTAGAAATCGAACAACAGAAGGTTACTGATTTGATTGAGCAGAAAGTAGTTAATTATAAACATGATGATTTAAAGATAAATTTATTAGAAGACTTACTTAAAACTGAGGGGTTTGGAAAAACAATTATCTTTGTAAATACTAAACATAGAGCTGACAAATTAATGAAGCAGCTTAATGCTGATGGTTTTAAAACCGATGCTCTACATGGAGATAAAAGCCAGGGTTTAAGACAAAAAATTATGAGGAATTATAAAGAAGGAAGTTTTGATCATTTGATTGCAACAGATGTTGCAGCAAGAGGAATTGATGTTAAAGACGTTACACACGTTATCAATTACGATGTTCCAGCAACTATAGAAGATTATATTCACCGAGTTGGAAGAACCGGCCGCGCCGGCAAAGCCGGCACGGCCTTGACCTTAATCAAGGAATAATCTGTATTAAGTTAAAAGCCTAAAGCTTCCTTAATAAAGATAACTTGAATTCGATTAGGATTAATTTCGTCTTCGATTATTGCCCATTTACCGATTTTGCTTGGTGAGCCATAAGCTTGTTGTGCACGTTCGTTTTCTAACGGCAGAACAAACTCTCTAACCCTTTGCATAGCGGAGTCTAAATCTTTAGTGATTTTATTTACTCCAACTACTAAAATTAGATTTTTTGCTCCAAACAAAAAAGCACCTACTCTGCTTCCTGTACGGTCAGCAGAAACAATTTCACCATTTTGGGAAACGGCATTAGTACTTGCTACAAAATAATCTGCAGTTACTGCCTGTCTTCTCAAGTCAGATTGCTTTTGAGGATCACTTTCTGCAAGAACTTTAGATTGAAAATTATAATATTTTGAGTCATTCTCTTTTAGATAGTCTATGTAACCTATTTGATGAAGTGTTGTGGATGATCCATTTGCAACGCTTGCACCTTCAGGCAGTATAGATTTTAATTTCTCTAATGCCTCTTCTTTATTAGCAGCAACGGTAGCTTTAATGTTTCTTGCAGCCAAGTTTTCTATTGTAGAAGCTATAACTTCATCAGAAGGAATTGTATTCCAGTCCATAGTATAAAATTAAAAAATATTATTTATTCTTAGTCATATAAAATTTCTTTTTCTTATCACTCATTCTTTCTATAGCATATCTAAGCATAGTGCGGGGCATTACTTTATAATGTTTATTCAAAAAGCTTTCTAAAGATTCTTCACCACATCTTTTACCAATTTCTCGAAGCATCCAGCCTACTGCTTTATGAATTAGATCATGGTTGTCGTGTAATAAAATCTCGGCAATTTTAAATGTTTCAGATGGATCACCTCTTTTAATAAACGCAAATGTAGAAATTATTGCAATACGTTTATCCCACAATAAATCTGATTTAGCTAGCTTATATAAAATACTTTTAGATTTATTAATAAGGTATTCACCAACAATATTGGCAGCAGACAAGTCAACTAAATCCCAGTTATTAATATATTTCGTGTTAGATAAATATAGATCATAAATTTCTTTTTGCGCTGCAGGATTCGCCCGTTTAAACTGTTCTGTAAGAATTATTAATGCAACCAAGCGTTCTTCGTGCCATTCAGAATGTAATAGATTAATGACGTCACTAAGCTCAAGGTTTTTATACTTAATAGCAACTGTCCGCATATTAGGTACTGTAATTCCTAAGAACTTATCACCATAGCCATATTGTCCTTTGCCAGTTTTAAAGAATCTAGGAAAAAACGCGGCTTTTTCTGGAATAATAAAGGATCTTAGATCAGATTGGAGCTGTGAAAGTGTGGACATATGTTGATTATAATACGGATTTTTTATTGTGTCTTAATTTTATAAATATAGATATATATCGGCGCTATATCTGTATGCTATAATTACTCTACCGATTAGGTTGTTTGACAAGGAGTGAGTCATGCCAATTATTTTGGCACAAGCTTCTGAACGTACGCTTAATGAAGCTTTGGGCAATACGTATACTGAAGCAAGATCGCGCGAATTCTTTACTGCGATCTTCCGTGTTGTAGCCGAAAAGTTAAAAAATCTCTTTAAGTTTTTCTATTAATCCAGCTCTATCCTCTCCCTTAAAATTATGATCTCCATCTACTTCAATTAATATAATGTTATCTGGTAATTCATTTTTTGAATAATTGTCTGTAATGATTTCGTCCTGCTTGGCGATAATTAAATACTGTTCTTTAGCTTTTAAAATTTTTAAGTAATCGAAAATATTTAAACCTTCGATTGAATCATAAAATGTGTGATTTACAAATGTGTTTGTTCCATCGCTTCTTGCAAAAGAAGAATATCCGTTTAGGTCAATAACAGCACCTTCTTTTTTACGCAGGCTTTCTAACTGTTTTTCTTTATCTATATATTTTGCCGGTGCAACCATAACAAATTTATTTATAAAACTTGAATTCAGCTTAGCCGGGATTACAATACCAAAAGAATGACTAATTATATTTATTTCAGAGTATTTAAGGTTAATAGCAGTCTGTAAAGCATTTTCAAAAGAGACAAATTGATCATCAAGATTTTCTAAAGTTGTATTTCCTTTTTTATCTACTTTGGCGTAATCGAAGAATATAAAGTCGTAGCCAGGTAAACTATCCGCAATTTCTGTAAAAAGGCCTCTGCTGTCCCACTTTACTCCAAAGCCGTGCGAAAATATTATTACCTTGTTACTTCCATTTTTTAGGACTCTTAAAGATTTTCCGTTTCTTTCAATCTGCTGTAACTGCATAGTTACATTATCCTTTATTTTTGATATTTCTTAAACAGCTTAGATTCTTTAAAAGCGTTTTCAACATCTTCTTTAGGTAGTGGCGAGACAAACCAGAATCCTGGTTCAATACTACTTATCTTTTTAAAATAATTAAGCAGATCTTTTTTTGTTAAGTCTTTTGCGATAGGTACGCAGTTATTAAAATCAAAAACTGGGTCCTGTTTAAAAAGCAGGTCAGCCCCAATATTTACTGCGTAGTCAGGATCGTAGTTCTGGTTAAATCTATAAATATATGTTGATTGTTCCGATAAAAACCACGAATCGGACTCTTTACTTGTTAAAAAGTCCTCTATGCCGTGTTCAAATAATTCGTAAAGTTCATCTAAAAAGATTTTAAAATTCTCCATCCTTACTGAAGAGTTAAAGTAATAGTTTTTTAATTTAATACCCGGATATCCAATATTGTTTCCGCCTGCATATATTAAGTTTTTTTCTTCCCGTAGCTTTTTAAATGTAAGTTCAGAGATTACTCTATTATAGAAAAAGTCTAATACGCTTTCTTTGTAATCAACTTTTGGGTTGGTAGGTTCAAATCTATTAACAGAAAAGAATATATCGTTGGTATCTTCTTTTTGGAAAGCATAATATTTAAATTTATTTGGAATCTTTTTAGCTTTAAAGGTTATTAACTTACCTTTAGCTAGCTTGTTTGTAAACTCTTCAATAGATTTAAGTTCGGCTTTTGTCAGCGGTTTTGGGTGCTGAATCGAAATTACAAGATTATCTGCTGTAATTACATTATTGTAGTATGTTGTTAAATCAGCAGTAGAAATTTGTTTTATGGAATCTTCGTTTCCTAAAACGTATTCACCTACAAAACCATATGTACTGCCGAAAAAGAATTTATCATAAGCAATACCTGTGGATTTTTCTTTTTTATCTTTACCGTAGTATTCAGATAAAATAATGCCGCGTTCTTTTTCTATAAACTCTTCCAGCCTATCTAAAGGATAATCAATTTCGGCAAATAAAAACTTTAACAATCTTTTTAAAGCTGTATGATGTGTGTATCCGTAAAATTCTAAAAGCCTCCAGCTGGTTGTTGCATTAGTCCAGATTTTAGCTTTATCAAGATTCCCTTTTTTAAAATCATCTAAAGTTTTTTTATTTTTAAATACTTTATTAGGATTACCAGCCATTATATGCTCTAAAAAATGAGCTGTTCCAATAGGTAAGCGCATTGCGTGTTCATGAATATATCCGCCGCCAAAGGCGAAGCTTATATACGTTTCTATACTTCCGGGATTAACAGCTTCAACAAGCTTCGCCCCAGAGTTAAGCTCATAAATTTTATTAGTTATGTTGCGGTTGGTGTCAGTCCAGTGGAGAGTGCTGCGCATAAAGAGTGTTTAATCTAAATAAGTTAATGCAAATTTTTAATTATATTATTGGACATTTGGTCTACAACGACTTGAGCTTCTTTAGAATTAATTACATCTCTGAAAAAGTTTTCAAATTGATCTTCTCCATTTTTATCTTTATAAAAGTATGTAAAGTCATCAACTATAAAGTCAGTTATATCGGCGTTTAGATACCCCCAAACACTGTAGCCATAACTATTATCTGTTAATTTGTAACCTAGTGGACTTGCAGGATCAGATTCAACTTGAAAGTAAACATTTATTGTAGTGTAAAAGTACCCAGTAGCGTCATCTTGAGCGCCAACGTTTAGACGAATCCAGTTATGGTTGGTTAAATACCATAAATCTGTAATCTCTTCTTTAATTGGAGCAACTACATTTAAAAGCGAAATAAGCTTTTTTATATTTTCAAAAAGTTTTGGATTGTTGAATTCAGCTCTCATAAATCGATTATATCATTTAGGGTAGAAGGATTCTGCTCCTTCTACCCTTGGCAGAACTGAACTATGTGTTCGGCCAGTTGGGATCGTCCACGTTATCGCCACGATTTACATCGTAGTTCGGCTGATCGTGGTCATTCCCTTCGGCGCGGATGTAGATCACATCCCCATCTTGGTTATAGATGATGTGCCCGTGATTTGGATCATCAGAATCACCCAAAATCACATGTCGCGTACCATCAGATCGTTCATAATGTTTATTTAGACCTGCCATTTTACTTCTATTTTTTAATGCAGATTCAAGAAAACCTTTAGTGATTAGTACTAATCCTAAATAAAGATCTTGGGTTTGAGAAGCTCCATCTTTTCGACTCATTTATATATTTATAAAAGACTATTCTGAGTCGATTTTATGAAAGAGTTATCAGCTGACTTCAGCTGAGAAGAAATTTTTTAGTTTTCCGAGAGAAAATATTTTGGATTTAGTCTAATCATCTTTGGTTTTTCTACCAAAATTAGATCTTCTCTAGTAGTTTTTTTTGCAAAAAGGGTATTTATATCATCAACTGTTGAGAGTATATTGCTCCAAGTTATATCTTTAGCCTTTTCATTATCGATAAAAATCTCCCAAGCCTCCTGAATACTGTCTAAAAACCATTCTTCACCTAGATTCTGGTGTCCAGAAAATAGAATTGTGCATAAATCCTCCATTCGGGTATATTTAGGAATTTGTATCGATATATCATTATTAACAATAAGTAATCCATATCCAGATTGATAATCAATTTTCTTTATTTTAAAATACTTGAAAGGATTATTTTCGAGAATATGAAGCAAGGTATTTTTTTCAGTAAGTTGCTTTTCTATTGAAGTAATTCTAGTATCTACTGTTTGATAATTTTCATCAATTGATTGTACGTATGCATTAATCTGATCTAATCTTTTATAGACTATTTGGGCTGAAACTTCTGTACTTATACTTTTCTCAATTCCTAGTTTTAAGCTACCACCTGCCAAGTATCTAGATTCTTTTATTGTTGAAACTTCAACAATACCATTGTTGATCGTCTCTAAAGATTCTATAAGTTTTGATTTTATAGTTAACCCAGCAAATGCTTCCAGCTGCACGCCTTTAAATGTATTAGTTATATCAAGTAGTCCTACATTGCCGACTGCATCTGAAACAATCTTTTGAGCCATTGTCCTCTGTTCAGATAGATACTCTGCAAGTGTTGATTGAAAAGAAGTGATTTGCTGTAAATCTGTGTTTAGTTTGACTAAAGGTTCAGTAGCAAACTCAAGGATTTGCATTCTAGCCTTAATTACATTGTCAACAAGCGATTCGTACTTGCTTGCAATTAGAGTTACTTCATTTATTAGTTTTAAAGTATATTCTGGAAATAAAGGTGTAGTAATGGCGGCAATTTTTATATTTGCATTGTCATTAAAGTTAGATTTTTTATTAACTACTTTTTTCATATTTATACTTATGATTATTTTGTTTACTCAAATTATAGCGAATCTTCGATTATTTTTATTTCGTCTTCTGTTAGGTTGTAGAGTTTATAGATCTCTTGGTCAATTTGCTTTTCAATATTCACAATTTGAGAGTGTAATCCATCTAATTCTGACTGTTTTGATTTAAACCAATTAAACAATTCTTCACGCTTATCTACGGGCAATTTTACATTTTTAGCATTTAAAATCTCCTGCAATCCATTCCAGCCTTTAGTAAATATGTTTAAAAAATCATCAGTTAATCCAACCTCTGCACTTAAAAATTGATTCGCTTGAGATAAGATTTTAGCCTGTTGTTGTGCTAGCTTTCCTAAATTACTAACTTTTGAGCTTATCTCTTCACTTTCCAACATTTCAGGTTTTGGAATTGGCAATTTTTGTAATATTGCAATCTTCACTTGAGCAAACACTTTCCCACTTTCAGATGTTATTGTTTTATAAAACCAATTCATCAGTTTACTATTTAAAATCCCAAGTACAAACTCATAAGAGTATCTATTATCAGTAATGTGTGTACCGTGAAGTGTATTTGCATAGTAATAATTATCTTCATCAATGGCTCCAATGATTCTATCTGCTGTTTGTCTGGTTAGAATTTTTTTTCTTTCAAATATTTTTGGTTCTCTAAGTCTTAATCCGACCACAGTTGATCCCACACGCTCAATTTCAGCTTTCCGCATTTCTTCAGGATTATAATTTACATAATTTCCGTTAAATATTATTGAATATCTAACTATATCTTTTCCAAATAGTAGAGGTTTACTAAAGTCATCTTGTTGGGAGTTTAAAAATAACAAATCCCCAATCTTACTTTGAATAATGCCATCTTTTATTTCAGCAATATCGGACAAAATCAGGCTCCTATCTTTAATTTTGGTTATAAGTTGCTCACTATCTGGGTTGTAATTCAAATCAAACTGGTTGCTTGGGCTTAATTTAAAATAAGTGTAGGGTATCTCTTTTTGTTCTATGGAGCTAATCAAGTCAAGTTCACTTTCTATGTGTTTTGACACTAAAGAACTCCGTTTTTTAGTATTTTGTAGAATAACTATTATGGAATTAACTACTGCATCTTCAAATACCATTTCTTCTATTGTTAAAATCTCCACAATGTCAAACTGTGTTAGTAAAAATTCTCTTAGTCCCTCTGTTTGCGTATTTAATAAAAGTCTATCTGGAATAATCATTCCAATATAACCACCGTCTTTAACTTGTTGTTTGGCTAGTTCAAGAAAGAAATAAAATAAGTTAAATCTTCCTACAGCAGAACTATATTTATTTTGGAAATATTTCTTATCATTCAGATCTATTTGTGTAATTGGTACATAAGGTGGATTGCCAATAATTACATCAAAACCACCGTCATTCATAATCTCGCTAAACTCTGTATTCCAGTTAAATGCTTTTTTACCTGCAATTTCTGGGTCATCAATTAATGAATTACCATTCTTAATATTTTTATCAAGGTTTTGCAGTGGTTCTGTACTTCTTGCTGTTTTTAACCATAACGCCAGCTTGGTAATTTCTACACTTTCTTGGTTTAAATCAACACCGTAAAGATTATTTAATAAAATCTTACGGTTGTTTTCAGCAGGGTTATGGTCAAACAATGTTATTGATTCGCCTTTCTCCAGTTTTTCATTTATTAAAGCCTCGTATCTATTGCTATATTCTTTTACAAGGTAAGAATGAGCTTGGTTTAAGAAAGCTCCACTACCGCAAGCAGGGTCAAGAATTTTAATAGTTTCAAGTTTATCGGGGTGTTCTTCTAAATATTTACCGATCGTATTTTCTACAATGTATCTGGTTATATATTCTGGAGTATAGAAAATGCCCTCTTTTTTTCTTCTACCTTTCTTTTCTACAAACAAATCTTGAGGTACGTTTATAATATCGCCATTATTGGTGTTCTCATAAACATTAAGAAATTTTAATTTAAGCTCTTCAAGGTCGCTAATACTTTGTTCAAATATGTGTCCTAAAATATTTACATTTAAATCAGTTTCAAAGTCATAGTCAGCAAGGTGCATTAAATTACTCCAAAATACATCTTTAATTGAAAGGTTGTCTAATACTTCATCAAATGCAAATAATCCGCCGTTATAGGCATTAATTGGTGGTTTTACTCTGTCGTTTCCTTTATCAATAGCTAAGAACAATCCCTTAAATTCAGTCCAAACTCTTTCATCACTTGGTGAAAGTGAGTTCATTGCTCGCTCATAAGTATTCTTAACTAAATTTAATGGTAATAATGTACTTGTGTCTTCGCAAAAAAGAGTAAAGATAAATCGGTCTAATAGCTTTTGAGTCTTTTCAATTAAAACTTCTTTACTGACACTTGGATTTTGAGCCGTTAAATGTCCAAGCAAATCAAGCCTTATTAGCTTGTATTCTGCATAGAACTTTTTAGTAATGTCTTGTTCTGCTTCTGTTGTGTCCTGTGCAAGAATATCAATAACGCTTGACTGATCTTTTGATATTAAGTTCTGTTGTGATAGAAGATAATAGAATCTTTTTAACTCGGAATCTTGAGTTAAGTCCATTACATCAAACTTTTCATAATATTCTTGTGTCTTATTTTTATTGTAAAGTCTAATTTCCTTAAAGTTTGAAACTATTATCCAGTTACAACCTCCGTATTTAGTAGAGTACAAATAAGCCTGCTCAACTGGTGTTAGCTTTTCGCTACCTCTATTTTGTTTTTTATCTAGTTGAGTTTTAGCATCTTTTAATTCAATAACTGCTCTAGTTAGTTTTTTACCTTTAGTAAACCAGCCTAAGCTACCGTCTGGTTCTTTGTTGTCATTTTCAATTCTAGGGTGCTGTATTAGGGTGTATTCTTCTTTGCCAGTAGTTACATCAGTGTAGTCTAAAATATCTTCAAAAAAGGTGCTTAAAAACTTACCTTGTATACTTTTTTCTTTTGTTTTTTCTAAATCACTATCTTTTAATGCTCTCTGCCAACCTTCAAGTAATGTTTTTGCTTTAGCAAGTTTTTCAGGAGTTGGGAACTCAAAAGAGTGTATTTTTTGTTGAAGCAGCTTTTTATTAATTAAATTCATTTTTTATAGTTCTTATATTTATATGATTTTACTTCACAAGGATTTGTTTAATATTATAGTACATTAAGATAAAATTTATAAATATGAGTAAAGAATTATATAAATTAAATAAAGAACTTATAGAACTGGTTAATAAGTATTCAGAAACGGGTTTACCTATAGGTCAATGGAGCCCTTCAAAATCTTTTATTTTGTTTACTTTTGCTAAATCTTATAAAACACTAAATTCTGTTTTAATTTTGTGTGAAAGGGGGAATGGGCAAGATGCATTTATATTAGTGAGATCATTATTTGAGCTGATGCTTATAACAAAATATATCTTTAAAGAGGATACAGATGAGAGAATTAGACTATTTAATGAATATGATTGGATTTTAAGGGATAGAATGCTCAGGGGTGCTTTAAAGAATGATGCAACCTCTAATATGTTAATAATAAAGGCAGACGAGAATAGGATAGATTTTAAGGAAATCAAAGCAAGGGCTAAAGCCCATAGAAAAACTTATACTGAAGGTGATGCTGACACTTGGTCAAAAAAGAGCGTATGGCAAATGGCAAAAGATGTTAAATTGGAGGACCTTTACAATAGTCTATATACCCTAGGTTCTCAGCTTGTCCATTCGGGTTCTCGATCTGCTACAGAATATTTTAAAATAATTAACGGGGAAGTTGATTTACAAACTTACGCAAATTACAGCTATGTGAATGAAAGTTTAATAGGTGGTTTTGAGTTTTTTCTCCAAATTGTCAAGGATCTAAATAAGATCTTAGAACTTAACTTGGAGAATGAGCTAAACAATTTAGAACAGCGGATGGTAAGCATTGTAGAAAGTCTTAATAATTAAATAATACTTTTTTCACTCCTCTTCCTATACACTTCCACCATATTCGGCAGGGCTGCCGACACTATTATTAGAACTCCACCAAGTACAGCACTGCCGTTTGTAGCTTCATGGAATACAAGAATCCCAAATAATAAGCTGAATACTACTTCCATTAATCCTATTATTGCGCCAATGCTTGGTTCTACATACTTGTATCCTTCTATAACTGTGAGCATCCCGATTATTGAAGCTGCTGCAAATAATAATATCTTACCGAAGTTTTGAGTTATTAATGTTGCATCTTGATTTTCTTGCAATAAAAGCGACAGTACAAAGTGTGTTAATGCTATTACAACAAATACAATAAATGATATTTGGATTGTAGAATATTTATTCGATATCTTTTTACTGAATACAACTTCGCCGCTGCTGGCTACTCCATTTAATAATGCCATTAATGACGGTAGCAATAATGCTGCGCCAAAGCTTCCGCTGAATATCAAAATTAAGCCTGCCGTTGATAATACTAAGCCAGCTGCTTTTACATTTGTGATCTTCTCTTTAAAAAATCCAAAACCTAAAATGTATGTAAATATTGTTAGTGAACCATAAAACAAAAAAGATGCTGTACCTAAAGTTAAATACTTAAATGCATAAACTATTGGGGCAACACTAAAAACGGTAAATGCACACACTACTACAAACCATCTGATATCTTGCTTTTCTATCCTTTTGAAATCTTTGCGAACATAGCCTAATACAAATAGTATTAGGGCAATAATAAAACATCTTAGATACGTTTGGTAAAAGATATCGTAGCTCTCGATCTCTCGACTGAGTAATCCGTAAGAACCAAACATCAAAGCTGAGATTAAAATGAGTACACTTCCTGTAAGCTGTTTAAACATAATCTGATTATAACTAAAGTTATGGTGATAATGTAATTACTCCATCTTCAATTGTATATGTTTTATTAATACCGATATCGCGAATAAATGCTTCGTTGTGGCTTATCAAAATTATTGCGCCTTTAAAATCCGCAAGTGCATCTGTAATAGCTTCTATTGTATTGATATCTAAGTTATTTGTAGGTTCATCGAGTATAAGTAAGTCTATGTTCCCGGTTGTTACCATAGCAAATGCTAACCTTGCAACTTCACCCCCGCTTAACACTGCAGCCTTTTTATTTACATCTTCATCTGTTAAGAATAAAAAGTTGCCTAAATGTTTTCTAACTTCTTGATATGGCAGCTCTTTATTAAATGACTGCACATTTTCAGTTAATGAAAATTCTATGTTTACAATCTCATATTTTTGACTGATATAGGCGGCGGCCATTCTATTAGAGATATACATATCGCCTTTAAGCAGATAGTTTGGTTCATTTAATATCGCTTTCACCAACGAGGTTTTACCGCTGCCATTATCACCTTCAATTAATACTCTATCGTTAGCAGATATAACTAAATCAGGGATATCCAGCAACTTATTACTGCCTATAAAAAGTTCTGTATTATTTAAATTCATTAAGGTTTGCTTGCTAGATGTTGACTGAATATCTAAATAAGCTTTCTTATGAGTTTTAGGCTTTAAGCTAGTAACTTCTTCTAAAATTTTATTCTGCTGGCCTTCTAGTCTATTTTTAATTTGACCAGCAGTTCTTGTAGCCTCACTTTTAAGTCCACCTCTTAATATTGCAGGCATGCTTCTATCGTGCTTAAGTTTATCGTTCATGCCGATTGACCTAGCGGCTCTTTGGTTTTCTTTATGAATTGCTGTTTTAATCTTATTTAATTCTTTCTTTTTCGCTTCGTAAGCGCGAGCGTGACCTTCAGACTGTAGCTTCTTTTGTAATTTAAAATCAGAATAATTACCGCCATAGATATTCAACTTTTGATCTTCAATAGCCCATATTGTATTTACAACTTTATCTAAGAAGCTTGAATCGTGACTTACTACAACAAAGCTCTTTTCATATTCATTAAGAAATTTAATTAGAGTTTGTAAAGATTTTTTATCAAGATGATTTGTAGGCTCATCAAGCAACAATAAATCAGGATTAATTAAGTATGCAATAGCAAGATTAACTTTAGTTAGTTCGCCACCGCTTAAGGTATTTAGTTTTTGATTTGGATCAAGATCTTTACCGCCAAAATGAGTTTTAAAAACTTCTAATACCTGCCACCACTCATCAAAATATTTAGATATATATTCATGGGCAGGTATTTTTTGATTTAAAAGTTCTAAATCTAATTGAGGAATGTAATAGATAGTACCAGATAAAAATATACCTGTCTGTTGAGTGATGATTGCATTTAGTAATGAAGTTTTACCGCTTCCGTTTGCTCCAACTAGTCCGATTTTTTTATCTATAGATACAGAAGCAGAAACTTCTTTTAATAGAGTTTTGTTTTCGACTTCGATATTTAGTTTTTGGATTGATAGGATTTGCTTTGACACACAAAGATTATATCCTATTAGGTTGAAGATGTTTATGGATGTTGGTTAGGGGCGCTGCTCAAGCGCCCCTAACCTGTAGATGATTGAGAGTATTGCTTAGTTCAGGTAGGCGTTTTCTGGCGGGATACCGTACTTATAGTACATACTTTCTTCAAGCTCGCGTAGAAACGCGATTCGGTCTTCCGCGTGTTTAATTCCTACACACAGCGCCATGAAGAATTTTTCGTACATAAACGGTCTGGTATCCATGCCTTGCGCCCACAAGTGGAATTCCCCGGCAAGGAACACGCCTTCCTGCCACACCTGAAGGTGTAGTCCTACTTTCTCAGGATTAGGGCAGTCCTTGACGACGAAAACGGCGTTGATACCGTTATCCGCCAGTCGGTTCTGCGCTTCTAAGCTGAGTCGTTCAAGAAGGTCTTTGGCTTCGCTGTAATCCGTGGACATTTCTACTCTCCTCATTGTTTACGAGCTAATAATTTTATCAATTTTGTCGCCAGCTATCAATAACACGTATATATAGATAATTTTGTAAAAGAGGACATGTGATATAAAATTCGTGAATGGAAGATCAGAATTCAGAGAAAAAATTTAGCCGAAAAAAGATCAATTTTGAAACTTTTTTAAAGCTTGAAGAATTTGCAAGAGTTAATCCGGCTCAATTCAGACGTTTATGGCTGTTATATCAATACCAGGTTTTTAGAGTAACTTTAGATTTTAGTACTGCTAATTTTATTATTAAAAGTTGGGTTGTAGATAACGCGCTGAGATCTAGGTATCCTGAATATGTATATACAGCTACGCGATCTCAGCGCTTAGGTAAGATGTATGAACAAAAACAGGATGAATTTATTGATATGTATACAAAGCAGACTGCAGCTGAAGGTTTTGATATTTTTGATTATGCCATTAAGTCTGAGCCTGAGGATTTGTTGCATTTAACTGAAAAATCAGCCATATTTGTTGAAGATTTTTTTAGAAAGGTGTTGAAACTTCCTGCTGATATATGGCAGGCAATTATTAGTGGCAACATCAAGGCTATGCAGAGCGTCTATGTTCCTTTACCCTCAATGCTTGAGAAGTATTTAGCAAAAAGTCTTAGTTCTAATAACGGTAACTCGATTTTATTTGACAACTCCATTCCAAAACCCCTAATAACACCATAGGTTAAACATATTCTACTGGTTCGCAAATCTAAATCAGGGGTTAGCTCCATTCCTTCTGGAAACACCCATTTTTGAAATAAAACTTTCTTTCTTATATCAAGTGATTGCCAAGTCTGTGCAGGGTTTTCTAGCTTATTGATAATTTTATTTGTTATAGGTTCGTAAAATTCTTCAAACGTTTCTGATGTATCTAAAGCTTTCTTAAGTACTCTGATTTCGCTTTCAAAAAACTCTACTTTGTCTTCCATGCTTTTTCTTACACTTTCGGAGTTAGCATGAATAAATGCATTTAACACCGCATCCTTTTTAGCTAGGGTTTCATTTATGCTGTTTCTCAGGCTTTCTCGCTTGTTTTGCTTTGTCTCAAATGATTCTTTTGCTACACGCTCAAGTACCTTTGCAAATAACTTTAATTTACCATTGGAAAGATTATATTCATTTAGTTTGGATTGGAAAGCATTGTGAACTTCAGTATTCCTTATACTACCCATGCATCCTTTTGTCTTACATGAATAATTATCATATCTACCACCATGACCAATGCTAGTGGCTCCGTAAATATTGGAGCCACATTTGCTACATTTTAAAAAGCCTGTTCTTAGTGGGTATTTATCATGTAACTTCTTATACGAATTGACTTGGTTACTTTTTTTTTAAGCTTGCTTTGTACTTCTACAAAAATTTCTTCAGATACTAAAGCTGGATAAATATGCTCTATCATTCTTCCATTATGCTCAAATTTACCATAGTAAAACGGATTATTTAGTATCCTACTTATAGTTTGTTTTGATAATCTACCACTTCCGTTAGAATTCCGATTTCCTTTAAATCGATAGCCATTTTGGTAAAAGAATTCTGCTATCTCTTCCAGTGAATTAAGCTCCCCACTTGCGTACATGTTAAATGCATCAGCAATTAAGCTATTTACTTCTTCATCAACTCTTATCCTTGCTTGGTTTCTCTCGTTTCGATAGTTCTTGTACCCTAACGGTGCTTTATAAGGGTAAATGCCTTGCTCCTTTAGCTCTGTGTGCGATTTCTTCACATCTAGTGAAAGTCTTTTCGAATAGTATTCATCAACAACAGCATTAACACCGAAAGTAAGTGTATCTTCAGGTCTATTATCAAATTCCATTGATGATGCTATTAGTTTAGTGCCATTTGCACTTAACATATTGTAATACTTAAATGCAGATTCAACTTCTCTTGCAAGCCTTGATGTACTATAAACCCAAAAGTACTTGGCTCTTACTTCAATGGCTTTATCTATTGCTTTTTCAAATTCGTATCTACCAACAGTTGTGGTTCCTGTATGTGAACCTTCGTTAAAGATATATATGTTCTTTTCAGGAACTCCTAGTGATGTTAACTTCTTTATGGCCTCCTTTTCTTGTACCACTAAACTATGTCCTTCTTGCTCCTGCGAATCTGATGATACTCTTAGGTAAGCTATTCCAAAATCATTGATGTTTTTCATATTTAAATAATAATAAATAAAACTAGTTTCAAAAATTAATAGCTTTACCAGTCAAAAAGTATCTTAGATACTAAGGTTAGTTCCCTTATTAAAGCTTTAATTTCATCATCACTATAATGCTTGCTTTCCTCGCCAAGTAATTTTCTAGCTTCCTTTATAGAAATTATTAGGTTTTCTTTTTTATCTTTCAGCTGTATTTCCATACAACTGATTATTGTCCAACCTCAACAGTACTTAACAACGGTAACCATCTACCGCTGTTTTGTACCAAACCATATATTCTTACTATTACTCCTGATTCTATAGTTGCTTCCTTTTTTACGTAGTCTTTTATTTATGTAATCCTGCGTATTTTTCAACACTTCGTTACCGTTACCGTTAATTCTTAATCTAGTTGTAATCTCACCTTTGCTTAATCTCTCTTCATTAATAGTATGCTGGGACTCAAAGAGTAGCTTAATAAGCTCGTAGGGTGTTCCTTGTTTTGTATCAAGGGATAATATTTTCTTACTACCCTCAAGTAGACGGCCATCTGGGTAAAGAGTCAAATTCCCAAGTTCAAAAACAGCAGGTTTTAAAACGCTATTCGTTGAGTTATTTTCATACAATAGCTTAGTTTTATTAATGCCATCGTAATAAACTCTATAATGTTTAATATTAACTAAATCCAGTTCATTTAAGATATCTAAATATTCACCTTTTTGAAGTATCTGGGATAAATCATTAATAGGAGAAAATACAAGCGGATATTCAATCCTTTCCTCTTTATTTAACTGGCGTAATACACCTTTATCTGCAAGTTCAATTCTTAATTTTGCTAACCTATCAAAGTCAGTTGAATTATAAGTATATTCGTACGCATCTCTCCTAAATATCTCAAATTTACTTAAACCTTTTTGATAAGCCAAAAAAGCATGTTCTAAGGATTTGATAGTTGACCTGTCTAGGGAGATTCTTGACCATATACTTTCATTCCTTAACTCTAGGTTTCTTCTTACAGCATTACAAGTTTCTGGATAAAAAACTACATACTTATGATTCTGCTTGTGATTAAGTGCGTACTCTGTAAATTCCTTTATTGTAAATTCTTCGAGTTTCTTCATAAATAAAAATACTGCCCTCACGGCGTCGCAAGGACAGTATTCTGACGCCGTTATTTTAAATAATTATACTGTATAATTTTTTTAATCAGTCAACATTAAATATTTACCCCAATCTTCTTCACATTTTTGAAGTTCCCTATTAATAAACTCCTGTGTTCTTTGCTGATTTGCTGTCTCCTTACACTCACTATAACTTGTTTGTAAAATATCCTTATATTCATTAACGCATAGCTTATACTCTTTATCCTTTGTTTCACCACTTAATTTATCTGCGTTATTTATGCACTCATCAAAACTTAATGTTCTGTTAAATTCATTAACATTCTTGTTGTACACATTGGTGAGGGCTAGCATTAACATTACACATAGTGAACAAAGAATCATTAATCCTAAAATATTTACACAACTAATTCCTTTCTTCTTAGTCTTTTGTTCCTGTTCAGCTCTTATTCGGGCACGTAACTGCTCCTCCTCAATAATTTGCTGTTTGTCAGCATCTGATAATGCCATGTTAGTAAAAATAATAAATAAACATTTTGAAGCTATGCGAGGGATTTATAGGTTATTAACGAAAATGGCCCTACGCCAGCTAAGCCTTGCGGCTTACTACCAAGGTTTCCCTTGATAGACCATGGGTACGGACTGGGCATAGAGCCGTTGTCGTACCCATGGATTTATTTTTTTGAAACCATGCCTATATTTGCATATAAGTTTAGGTCTCTAATAAAGCTATTATAACCGAAGGGGAATAAAGGATAAAGAAATTTATTCAGACACACCCATGATGTGAGCGAGTATTGTATCTAATTTATTTGTTTGCTCTCTTGCACTGTTATCTTCAACTATGACTTTCTGATTAGGTTTAAAGCCTTCAAAATACTGTAACCATAACTTAATATCGCTTGCGGTAGGATTATTGATAATTTTTTTATAAAAGGCATTTATGACCTCAATTGTACGGCTTCTTCCCCATGCATTCATTAAGCTATCTACATTCTTCCAAAAATCGTCTAACCTTTTCCAATCCGATAAAGTCGATTCATGTACACCTAAATGTAATGCCAATTGTCTTTGGTCTTTCATAGCTCTTAATGCTGGCGGAGTAGCCATCCATTCAATAAATTGTTTATATTCATTATTCTTAGAAACTTCCATATTTTTGGCGTATTTGACTTAGTTTAAGTAATTATAAAACACCTAAGTTAATTTTGGGATTAAAGGTATAATCATTTATAGTAAAATATTCTATAAGTTTAATCACAAACAATCTTATATGACTGTTCCTGAATTTCATTTATATCTTCGCCAATTCAGAAAATCTAAATTAACATTTGGTCGAGAACTTAATGGTGCGAAACTTAAATCTAAACAAACAACCTCCCATGATATTGATGTAAAAACATGCTTTCTGCTTAATAACCATATAATTAGTTTAGAGTCATTAATTGAGCAGGTAAGTTATCACTTAATAATTGCAGCTGAATCTAACTCAAAAGCGCTAACCAAGGCGCTGGGGGGTGATGATAAAGATATTAATTCAGTTGAGTCAAATCAAGAAAAATCACTAAATGCTGCAATAGTTTTTATAAATAGCTTATTTGATTATATAAAAGTACTATTTATTCTTTTGTTCATTGAAAAAACTATTCTAACTAGTCCAGAATTTAGAAGTGATGTTGATAAACATATTAAAAGTAATAATATCCATAAGAGCGATTGGTATTTATCACTATTTTCCACTCTGGAAAGAAAGTACTTCGATAAATGGATAAAAGGCATAATTAAAAAGATAAATAATAACGAGGATACTATTAGTAAAGTTGTGTTTGAGAGCTTTAAAGATTTAGAAAGAAAGCACCTTCAATTTAAGAATAAATATCAAGCTAATATATTGAAACATTTTGGAACAACCGCCTTTAACAGAACCGATAGCGATAATATATTAAGAAGTGACTTTTGCAATATAGATATTGACGATTTTTTTAAGAAAGAAGGAGGCTGGGAAATGCCTATTGGGTCACGAGGACATACTTTAAATTTCCGCGAGACTAAAAAAGAAATAACAGAGACTTTTAAAGATGAACTTGAGTTTATTAGATTGCTATTAAATCAGATAGAGTAATATTAGTTCTAGTCCTATCTGTTAATTAATCCACCGCATTTATAATGCTTTTAATGAGCATAGATATATTCTTTTTGCTCAATATAATTGGAATTTAGTATACTGTTTAAAGATTTAAGTTCAAGAATTATCAGGTTCGCAGTCTGTCCTGTTAATTCGGATTTAGATGTTGATTGGGAATCTTTTTTTGAAAGTTGAGTATTTGGGAGCCGCGGCCTTTCAGGCGCGGCTCCCTTTGATTCAGTTCCAGACAGCTTCTGGACGAATCGATCCGTTCAGTATTTCTACAAGCTCCGATAACGACCGGAGCCCTTCTTTGAATACTTCCGCCGCTCTTTCTTGAAAGAGCAACGGGTCCATCGATTCGTATGTTTTATTCCATACCTCCTTTCTGAAACGGAATCTTGTTGCAAGAATGGTGGCTTCTATTATCAACTGAAGACATACTTCGCCTTCAGGGTTTTCGTCGCAATCGTCAATGTGAACGATTGCGTCTGGGAGCCCACCCATTCCGTCTTCGCCCTCTCTCAGCCCTAGTTCTATTACTTTGGCTGTTCTTGCGAGAAGGTCTAACGCCTCGTGATACTTCATGTCAGTCCCCTACCTTCTAGAGCGGCACTATATATAACTTACGAGCACCGAATTTTAACAAATAATTATGTTATTGGAAACTGTAAACAAAGCGGCTCTTCTTTGAAGAGCCGCTTGTAAAATCACTGATTGGTAGGGAGTTAAGCTGCGTTTTTCTTTACATTTTCTTCAAAATCCTTTTTTAACTGCTCTACTTGTTCTCTAATTTTTTCTCCTAAATTACCAACATCCTCTTCTACGGATTCTCTGGCATTCTTAATATCTTCTGATATAGCTTTTAATTGGGCTTTAAAGTCTTTCGCTTGATCGCTTTTTTCTATCTCTGCTTTTAATTCTTCAAAAGAAGCAGCTAGTTTATCTAAAAAATCTCCTCGTAAGTTATCAACTAATTCTTCTCCTTTTTCTTTTGCAGTATTTAAGCCATCTGCAATTTTCTTTCTATTTTCTTCATCGCTTAATATTTTTGCTGCAGCAACACCGGCTCCCACAACAGCTGCTCCGGCCAACACCTTACCTACAATGTTGTTATTGTTTTTCTTGTTATTCGCCATATATATTAAATAACAATTAAAGTAACTACCATTATCAGTATACCCTATAAGTGTTATTTAATATGCCCAAGACAGCGTATTCCCTTTACCACAATGCTTTTTTAATCAATTCCTAACCAAACTAGTTTAGGTTTAAAATACAAAACAGAGTCGTTACTTACTTTAATACTTAATAATTCTTTTTCTTCCTTAGTTTGAATATCAACTATCCTATACTCAATAATTGTTTCTGTTGCTGCGTTATAGTTTCGATAGTAAGAAAGAGTGTTTTTTGCTGGGTTATAAATAAAATTGTAAAGATCTTGAGGTAATTTAATAGATTCTATAGGTGACATTGTATTATCTTCATCGTTATATCTATTTATTGTGTATATGCGGTCACCGGAATAGTTCTCTGTATCTTCTGGTAATGAAGTTAACAAATATATGTCGTCACTACCAATTACTTCAATCTGATGCGTTGTTTCACTTTTTTCTAAATCTCTAATTTTTGTTAAAGATTTATCGTTAATGTTAAGTCTGTTGATACTTGGTCTATTTGTCTCAGGTGGATTGTAAGGATAATAATTCTGCACAATAGCGTTTTCATTTTTTGCAGTTATAATGCTAAGCGATCCTGAATGTTGAACCTCGTTATATATATCAGTAAAATTTCTGTCCTTTAAGGCAAAAGCTTTTTGATATCCTGCATAGCCGCAGCCCAGGTACATAGAAACAATATTGTTAATAATATTTTTGTTATATGGTACGCAGTCTGGATTACCGTCTGTTGAAACGGAAAATTTTGAAATATTAGAATCCACTATATTGTAAAGGAGTAATTCGTTACCTTGAAGTAGAATGATTTTTGTATTATCACTATCGTATCCAACTAGTTTAATCTCGTGTGCACCAAGCCTATTACTTAAATCATAAGGTAGATACGAAGTATTATATCCTGCAGCAATATCATCTACGTATTCAACATAACTTACCGGATAACTAATCAATTCATCATACTCGTTTACATATACACTATAACTATCAGGATATATAACAATCTTTTTGTTATATATCTGCTGGTTTGTAGCTCCTAGGTCAATTCTATCTGTAGACCAAATTAGCTTATTTTCTCCTGTTTCTAAGTTGAGTTCAAAAACTTCAAATGCTATGGGATCAAATTTAAGCTTAGAAACATCCATGTTAGATGCGAAAATTTTGTTCTTGTAATCTTTATCAGACAAACTGTATGTAATTCTTTTTTTATCAGGCGATATAACATAGTCCATTATTTTTTCATCACCTGATACTAACTCTAGTTGCTTAACTTTATCTAATGTTGATGCAACAAGCTTATTATCATCTGTATTGTAAATAAAATCGTAGTTATCATAGATTTTATCAGATGCTATATTTGGAGCAATTTGAACTTCAGGGGTCTTAGAACCATTTAGGACCAAGGCTATAACTGCAATCATACACAGCAGTACTACTGAAACAATCGCTGCTGCAATTTTAAATTTCCGTGTTTTGGCTAACGTTTTAAGTTTAGATAGTCTTGAAGACTTTGTTTCGCCTTGGGGAGCTTGGATTTCCATAGGAAAAAATATAAAAATGTTACATTAATTGTACTAAAACCATCTTACAAAATCTCTACATTTAAGAAAATCTGCGATTTTGCTATACTTACAAAGCTTACGTTGATGGTGTTGTGGCCAAGTAGTAAGGCGAGAGTCTGCAAAACTCTTATGCGCGGGTGCAAATCCCGCCAACACCTCCATTTTGAACTACCGGGGAGAGGTCGCATAGTTGGTCTAGTGCGCAGTCCTGGAAAGACTGTTTCCTCGCAAGGGGAACGCAGGTTCGAATCCTGTCCTCTCCGCCATTTTTAAATGGTTCCACAAGACCTGCCTACCTCCTTCTGGTATCTTGAACGGTATTGTACATTGGCTTTCAGTAATTGCCAAATTCACAAAAAGTGCCTATTTTGCTCAAAAATAGCCATTATCGACTTTTAAACTTACCTCTCTGGTTCTAAGCTTTTTTGTTGCGGGTGTTGTGTATTCTTGATCGATGATTCTCGTTCTAATTTCGTTCCTCCCTTTTGATATAATTACTTTATGAATAAAGAAAAGGATGTAAAAAAACAACATTACGTTCCACAAGTGTATTTGAGGAGATTTTCAATAAAAAATCAAATTAATGTATTGGATAAATTTAATGATAAATCTTACCCATCTAATATTAAAGATGTAGCTGAGGAAAATAGATTTTATGATATTCCTATCCCATCAGAAATAATTGAATTGGCTAAGAAGTCCGGAATAGAAATTGATCATCAATTTGTATTTTGATGCAAGGCCATTGAATATCTATAGGTGATATAATCTTAAACATCTATTTCGGATCTAGCTAATTTCTAATATGGCGAATATAAATTTTGATAGGGAGTACTATAAAAATTTAATAGCGAAGCACGGGTATCAAGAGCTGAATATTTCTGCAATAGATTTCAATCTTGGCGATATTAACAAAGATATATTACAGAGAAAATGGTTGTGTCACAGTAAAGGCTATATATTTGCAAAAGAACTTCTAGATAAAAAATCAATTGTAACAACTGGTATAGGAATAAGTGGTGCTCCACATATGGGCACTTTAGGACAAATTTTTAATTCTATATTCCTTCAGAACCATGGTATTAATACGCAATTTGTATTAGGAGATTTAGATGCTTACAACGGTAAAAAACTTTCATTATCTTACGTAAAAGAACTTTCAGAACAGTATAAATCATTTATTACTAAGTTAGGCTATTCTACAACGGATGGAAATATACTAAGGAATCAATTTGATGCAAGTGAAGTAACTAGGACAATGTATCTAATTGCAAAATTTATAGAAGATAAAGATTTTGATAATGTGGAAGAAGATCTTCACAATTTTTATTCTGATAAAGGAAAAGTAGATAAGGATATGTCATTTAGACGTAAGACTTCTCTTACTCTTATGACTGCAGATTTTATAGATCTTGTTATCAATCACAGTTTTACTAACGTGTTAGTTACATTAGGAGTAGATGAACATAAGTATGTTTTGTTTTCAGAAAAGATTCTAGAAAGAGTTATAGAGTCCGGTGAAATACTACCAAGCGACAGTATTATAAATTTTGGAGCAATGTACACTCACATAATTAGAGGCTTTAATAACTACCCTAAAATGTCGAAATCATTCCCTGATTCTTCGATAAATATTGAAATGAAATCAGATGAAATAAGAAATAGAATTTTGAATGAAAGAACAAACAAAATTCCAGAAGAAGACACTGTATATCAAATGATGTGTCTAGTAAGTAAATTTAATAGTGAGGAACTGTCAAAAAGATATATTGCATGCAAAGAAGATAAAGCATTATGGATGAAATATAAAAACGACTATATAGAATACTTGATAGATATTTTTAAACTGTGGTGAAATGAAAAAATTTGCAAATGGCATACAATTTAATAACCCTTTACACGAAGCGATATATCGGATAAACGTTGGACAAGATATAACTGAAGAGATGGCATACAATGCTTTTAGCTATACACTTAACATTGAGGATGAAATTAATCGTGGAGTCTGCTTAGGAGTACTACTAAATGGTATAGTTTCCAAAAGACCCCAAATACATGAAATTCTCGGGATATTAAAAGCAACTCTTGACTATGATGGGATAGATATTACAAATCAAAAAAGATTGGAGATGCCTAACAATGCCCGAGTTATAGGCTATGCAGGGAGCGGTAAGAAAGGTATAAAAACTATTAATGTGTCTTCTTGCGCAGCCATCGTTGCTGCCACAGCGGGTACTTATGTGGCAAAATCATGTTCTGGTTCTACATCGTCTGTATCAGGTTCTGCAGATTTCATTGAAATTTTAGGTGCCAATATTAGCCAAACTAATGAAGAGATGATAGATATAATGAAAAAGACTGGCTTAGGTTTCTTTAAAATTGAAAAAATGATCCCTAAGTTTGATAAGGTATATGGAGGTCATTTCTATGCACCTAATGCTCTAAGCTTTGGATTAGCAGGTATTTTATTGCCTTTTAGACCTGACAATTTATTTTACGGTTTAGCCCATCCTAATATTCACTTACTTATAAATGTACTAAAAGAATTAAATTATCGTTATGCATTCGTTGCATCAACAACTGATGATGGAGTGCACTTTCTTGATGAGATTGGAATATTTGGTATGACTTCGGTTATTGGTATTCAGGAACATAAAATTGGTCATACTCTTACTTTCTCCCCAGCAGAAGATTTAAAATTACAAGGATACAATAGAAGTTCAATTGAACCAGGTAAGACTAGATTGGAGAATGTGAAAATGGGTGTCGATGTTTTAAGAGGGAAAGGCCAAATAGCTCATGAAGATTTGATTTGTGTAAATGCAGGAACCTTACTATGTTTAGACAAAAAAGCTAAAGACTTAACGGAAGGTTACACTATATCAAAAGAGACTATCAAATCAGGGAAAGCAATAGAAAAATTAACTGAATTTATTACTGCAACTGGTGGTGATCTCAATACTTTAAATCAGTTTTTAGACTAATTGAAGGCAATAAAAATTTATAAAAATAAAATAGAATATACAGATATACATGAACCAAAAGTTGATGAAAAGTTTAATGTATTAGTAAGAGTAATGTCAGTTGGTTTATGTGGAAGCGATGTACAAAGAATAGATTTTATTAATTCAAATAATCAAGAAATAAACCATCCAGTTTTAGGTCATGAAATTTCTGGAATTATCGAAGAAATAAAAGGAGAACAAGCTACTTTTAAAGTAGGAGATAGGGTGGCAATCGAACCTATTATCTACTGTAACAGTTGTAAATATTGCACCGAAGGGAATTTCCAGTTTTGCGAAAATATCATTGCTTTAGGTAAAACTATTAATGGGGGATTTGCACAAAAAGTAGTTGTGCCAATAGAAAATATACATAAACTACAAGATGATATAGACTTTGACACAGGAACTTTACTTGACCTATGCTCTGTCTGTGTACATATTCATAATTTAGCAGGTGATTTTTCAGGAAAAAATATTGCAATAATTGGTGATGGTGCAGTAGGACTAATGACCGCAACATTTGTTGAAATATATGGTGGTAAAGCAATTATTATAGGAAAAAGGAAGAATGGTGGTTATAACTTTGTAAATTTTGAAGATGTTAGGAAACTAAAAGAAATCGAATCTACTTTTGACATAGTTATAGAAACAGTCGGTAGAAAAAATCTCACTTCCCTTAATCAAGCAATATCATTGAGCAAAATAAAGGGAAAGATTGTTGTCGCAGGTGTATTCGCACCAGAGTTTATGTTGCCAATAACTGCACGAACACTTTTTTATAAAGAAATTACTCTTGTTGGAGCTAACTCATATAGTTATGATCATAATAAATCAAGAAGTGAAACTTTGTATGCAATTGAAATATTAAACAAACATTATAAGAAGCTGAGTAATCTTATAACTCACAAGTACCCTCTTCAGAAATTTGAGGATGGACTTAATGCATTTAGAAATAAGGACACAAGTCATGCAATAAAAATAGTATTTAACCCAAGCTAATTTAACTTTTATTAAAATTTTATGAGTACAAAAGAAGAGTTATATAAAAAATATCCTTGGTTAGAAGTAACAACTACAATGGTTGATTATGTAAAGCCTAGTTACTACGATAAGATTATTAAGGAATACGAATATAAAGGAAAGAGTGATTTAGACTATACAATTGATTTTCTAAAAGATCAGACAAGAAAGGATTTGAGTGTTGTTGAGTTTGGAGCAGGTACAGGTAGAGGAACAAAACTTATAATGGAAAATATCGATTTTGATAAGCTAACTCTTGTGGATCTAAGTCCTCAAATGATGGAGACTCTAAAAGAATTATTCAGCAAAGATTCTCGGGTACAGTTTGCACAAAGTGATCACCTAAACTTTATGGAATCTACTGAGGATGTGTTCGATTTAATGGTGACACTATGGAGTTTATCTCACTCTATCCATCAACATTTTGGAAGAAATAAGGGAGATGATACTAAGATAGTTCAAATATTAAAAAAGTTCTTCACTAATAATATATCTAAGGAAGGAAAAGCATTCATTATCCACTTCGATACACTATCGGATGAGCAAAGAATTTTAACTAAACAATGGGCCAAAGTTTATCCTACCTTTGCTGATTATTACCACAATAAAATTCAATCTCCTTCTAAACAAATTGTTGATAAAGTATTAAATCAACTAAATGAGAGCAATACTATTTCATACAATTGTGAACATATAATAGGAGATGAAATTATATATAAAGATATGAATGAAGCTTTAGAGGTCTTCATGAATTTTCATTTAGAATCACATTTCAATCAATTGGATATTGTCGAAGAAGTTGTAGAAGATTTAACAAATGAACTAAATAAATATAAAGACGAAGATGGAACAATCAGAGTTAAGCCAGGCTTTTTCCTATACACTATAACAAGATAATTGAAATGACTAAACCTGAGAATTCTAAATTAATCGTATTAGATATTGATAACACTATAAATACTAAAAATCTAAATGGAGAGATTCAATTAGTTAAAGAATTTATAGACTTACATACTAAGATCGATTTAAAGAAGAATATTAAAATTGCTTATAATACAACTAGGGGAATCTCTCGGGTTTTGGAAATGCTAAAAGGTGAACAGGAATATTTCGGTAATGGAGTAATATCAGCATTAAATGGTTCTTTGATCTACGATCTTAAAGGTATGCAACAACTTGAAGGTTATACTATCTCAAATGATATTAGAAAAATGTTGTCGGAATGGTTTATAAAAAACACAGATATAACATTTATGGCATTTTATACTAATAACGATATATATGGTCATGTATATTTGAAAGATGCTAATAATGTTGATGAGTTCTATAAATTGCATGAATCTTCTTTTAATCATGAGAAATATAGATGTATATCTGATCCTAAAATCTTTGCTTCATGGATTGAACAAAAAGATATCAATATGATTGAATTCAAAACGGCTGATGAAAATAAAACAAATGAATTTTTGATTAATAATCCCAACATAAACTTCTCCTTTGATGGACATTTTTATATTAATCCTAAAGGTATAAATAAAGGATCAGGGTTAAGAGATTTAATAAGATTTATTTATAGAGATGAAACTAATTTGGATATTATAGTTGCTGGTGATTCTAAAACAGATTTAGCAATGTTTCTGGATTCAAACTATATGAATATTATTGTCGGAGAAAGACTACCAGAAATTAGAAATGAGAATTATACAAAAGTAAAAGATCCAAAAGAACTTTGCAGTATTTTAAGTAGCTTATTATGAACATATCCAGCAAAACAAAAGTTAACAGTGTATATCAATTGCCTGCTAATAAAAATGAATTATCAAAATTATCTGATATTACTACACTTGGGAAAACATATAGCCTAATGAAATATGGCTCTCGGTTAGCAATCAGAGATTTCGCAGAACTAATATATAGCCAATACGAGAAGGACTTTGATTACAAAGATGGTGATTTGTATATAACATCTACTCTAACCTCAGATATTGATTCCAGCTCACACTTTATTGCAAGGGAACTTCAAGAGATTATCAATAGAAAAAGATTAAAACTTAACCTCAAATCTTGTAAATATATTGAACTACTTGCACGAAAAAAAATACTTATTAGTAGCGATTACGGAAAAGTACAGAATAAAAAAGATAGAATTCAATCACAAGGTAATATGGAACTTATAACATATCCAAATCTTAAGTCTGATGATTTACTACTTGTTATTAATGATTGTTTCGTGACCGGTGCTCAATGGGAACTACAAGAAGAATTATTGAGAAGTAATAGGTTAACCTCTCTTATTAATTATTACTATATTATTAAATTTACTGAATCAAAAGGTAGCTTTGATATTAGTGTAGAAGACTTATTGAACAACTATGAAGTTAATAATGATTTAGATTTCTTAAATTTAATTATTAAGCTTTCGAAAGACAAACAGTTAACTTGGAATAAAAGAACATTATTAAGGTCACTAAACCTTAATCAAAAACATTTTGAACTATTTATAGATGGGTTGAGAGTCGAAGATTTAGAAACTCTTTGTAATAATTCAGTATTATCAGATACTCATCTTGTAAATAACGGAGAGTTTTTAGGCAAAATTGATTATATGTTCAATGTGTTGAAGAATAAAATCCAGAGAGAAGGATTCGAACCTCCGAAGCCCTAAGGACGCCTGATTTACAGTCAGGTGCGATTGACCGCTCCGCCATCTCTGGATATGAGAAAGTATAACAAAAAGTGGGCTATTTTAGTATGTGATGTTACGATAATACAAGACTTTTTGATGAAAAAAGTTTAAAATTAGCCAAATAAAATTAAGAATACTATTTATTCATAAAGAACGTATGTTAGACAATCTAAAAAATATAACAGAAGAAATTCTAGGAGAAGAAAGACTCGTAGAGCTATTAAATTCTAATATACAACCAGTACACTATATTGGATTTGAAATATCAGGAAAACCTCATATCGGTTCAGGTATTGTTACCATGATGGTTATAAAGGAGCTATTGAAGCTAAATGTTAAATGTAAGATATTTTTAGCTGATTGGCATTCATGGATTAATAACAAACTAGGAGGAGACATCGATTTTATAAGAGAGGTGGGCATCCCTTATTTTAAAGAAAACATTTTAGCTGCAGCAAAATGCGTAGGCGTTGATCCATCTAATATCGAATTTGTAATTGGTTCCGACCTTGCAAAAGATATGCAATATTGGGCTACTGTAGTAGATGTTGGTAGAAATACCAGTCTATCTAGAATTCAAAGAAGTATTACCATTATGGGTAGAAAGGAAGGAGATAGTGTGGATTTTGCGAAATTAATGTACCCAGCCATGCAAGCAGCAGATATTTTCTACATGGGTATACATATCGCTCACGCTGGTATGGATCAACGTAAGGCACATGTTATTGCTATTGATGATGCAAATCATATGGACATAAATCCAATAATAGTAAATGAGAAAAAATTTAAACCAGTAGCAGTTCATCAGCATTTACTGATGGGCCTTACTCCTCCATCAAAAGAGATATTAGAACGTATTGAAAAAGGAGAAATTTCTCCAAAAGATGTTTTAGGGGAATTAAAGATGAGTAAAAGTAAGCCAGACAGTGCTATTTTTATGAATGACTCAGAAGAAGAAGTTATTAGAAAGATTAACAAAGCTTATTGCCCTGAGGGAATTACTGTTTTAAATCCCGTTTTAGATTGGGTAGAAAACTTGTGTTTTAAATTCTCCAATTCAGAGATCAATATTCTAAGAGATGAGAAATGGGGAGGAAATATTACCTACAAAACATATGAAGAGCTAAAGAATGATTTTGAACAAAAGAAATTACACCCAAGTGATTTAAAGAAGGCAGTAGCACTATTTATAAATGATTTCCTTAGACCTGCCAGAGAGCATTTGTCCAAGCAAGAGATTGTTGAAATGGCAAAGAAAATAGAAGAAAAGGTAACTAGGTAAATGAATAACTTTGAAATAGATAAAAAACAATTTACTTTTAAATATAATGATAAGAATTCAAAAATTCTTATCATTACAGGACCAAGGTCAGTTGGAAAAACTACACTTGCAAAACAATTTTATGAATCTATAGGTATAGATTTTCTGGATCTCGATGATTTAGTTAATGAGAAGCTGAGTGAATTCTTTAAGTCTGGTTCCAAAACACCTTTAGAACAAGCTATGGAGGCAAAAAACTATGACTTAATAGAAAGTATAGTTAGAGATATTGTTCAGAGTTTTGATAATATAAACCAAGCTACTGCCATTGCTTTTGCAGGAGGAGCGTATACAGGATACCAAGGGTTATCAGGAGATTTAAAATCGAAATTTATTACAATAGGATTAATTCCATACGAGAATGACGATGAACTATCAGTAAAATTGCTAATTGAAAGAGAATCTAATCGGGAGCATTTCAAAAAACTTATTGATGAAGGGAAGTTAGATATGGAAACTTTATCTAATCGAGTACGAAATGATTATATTAAAGTAAATACTTATCTAAGAGCAAATACAATAGATGAATTAATTTTTATCCAACAAAAGACACCTATCGAAATAATGAACCAGGTGTTGGATTTATTAAAGTAGAATATGAAATATTTAGAGTATAAATTCGATAACTATAATATATTAGTTAGAAATATTGAAGAAGCTCAACGAATTGTAAACGAAAAGTTTGAAAAAGAGGAAGAGTTCTTTACAGATCCAGCTGACCCACGATTATTAACCTTACCTACTATTAATACTGACGCATACATTCAAAAGGTGGGTGTAGATCAAAATAATCAAATAGCAGTCCCTGATAATATTCATTTAGCTGGCTGGTATATAAATAGTGTTAAACCAGGTGAAAAAGGCTTGAGTATAATAGATGGACACGTAGACGGCTTATTCAATCCTGGGGTTTTCCGTAACTTAAAAGAGCTTAAACAGGAAGATATTTTTACTATTGAATATGGTAATGGTAGTATCTATACATTTAAAGTTGTAGATAAAAAAGAAATTTCTACTGAAGATGCTGCAAAAGTTTTATTTTCAAAAAATCCTGGTATAGTAAGCCAGTTGAATTTAATTACCTGTGTTGGAGTATTCGATCCGTCAGTCCAAAGTTACGACAAAAGATTAATTGTAATTGCCGAAAAAATATAGATATGGATACTAAAGTTGTAACTAGAGTATTTATAGAAAATGAGGAAGGAGCTGTAATGTTGGGTAAGAGAACTAAAGGTGCAGGCGCTAAACAATGGGCTCTTATTGGTGGTAAACCTAATGAAGGAGAAGAGTTATCTGAAACTGTTGTCAGAGAAGTGAAAGAAGAAACGGGTCTGGATTTTGAACCTCTATATATTGGAAAAATAATAGATGCAAGTTTTGATGCAGATAGCCCTTGGCATGTATACTTGTTTAAAGGAAAAGCTACAGGAGAACTTAACCTTGATTTAGATGAGATTTTAGAAATCATCTATGTTACTAAGGCGGACATAGATGGCCTAGATATCGCTTTTAATCACAAAGATTTGCTATTGGAATTCTTTGGCGAATCATAATTATTATATGGAACAACTAAATACAATACTTTCTTCAGCTAAAAAAGTATTTATAACGTCGCACCTTAAGCCAGATACAGATGCAGTCTCTTGTTTATTAGCTATGCATTATTATGTATCTCAAGTTTATCCTAATGTGCAGGCAGCTGCTTATCTTAGTGGTGAAATGACAGATTCTTTAAATGAACTTTATGGATTTAGTCAAATTAAATGGGTAGCTGATATTTCAGGTTATGTTAATGAATACGATACATTAATATTTGTAGATGCTTCTCAATTACATCGATTCACTATAAATCCAGATAAAATAGACCTAACTAAATTTAAGTCTATATGTTTTGACCATCATAATAACGAACCTTCTAAATTTACTTATATTGTTAATGAGTTTAATGAACCTTCATGTTCTCAGGTATTATATAAACATTTATTTAAAGAACGCAGTGACCTACTGAATCCGGCAATTGGAGAGGTTTTGCTGACAGGGATAATGGGAGATACAGGATCTTTAAGATACATTGGCAGCAAAACCTCAAATACTCTACTTTTAGTTAAGGAATTACTTGATGCTACTGGTTTGCAGATTAAAACTATTCAGGAAAAGTATTTTGGATATCCAGTATCAGATTGGGAGATTATCACGGCGTTAATAACCAATACAAGGCTTGTATCTGACTATCAACACCCATTTTTATACTCTTATTTACCACTTGAATTTCTAGATAAGTATTCAACTAATACAATTAAACAAGCAAAAAATAAATTTTTGTTTTTAGTTAGCGGCACGATTAAAGGATATAAATGGGGATTTGTAGCTACTCCAGACACTTTAAAGAATGTAAATCTTTCATTTAGATCAGGTCCAGATTCTGTTAATGTAAGGCTTTTAGCAGAACAGTACTTTAATGGCGGTGGCCATGATCAAACTAGTGGTGGCGAGGTAGTATTATCTGATAATCAGACAGTCGAAGATCTTGTTTATAAGATGGAAAGTCAAATCAAATCGCTCTCTGATTTACCATTAATCGTGAAAACTCCATAGATTGACGAATTTTCTTAGGAAATTTGTGAAAACATCTTGCATTAGTCTTTCTCATGTACTACAATAAAACTTATCATTTTTACAGAATTATATCTATTTAATGACAAGAATTATTAAACTAACAATTAATAACTACGGGCAAGACTTTGCGCGTATATCTTGTCGGATTTAACTTTCGTTACCTCCGACAAGCCACTTTGGATTGGTCGGAAGGTTTGAATTACTACATACAAAAGACGTTGATTTCCTCCAAAGGTGGTTTGACGGGTGTAATGAGCTTACGCAAGTAGCTTAAGCACCTTGCTGTTTAACAACCTATTCTAAGGAGACGTGTGATGAAGCAGTATCGGCGTTCGCAGTACAAAAAGCTCTCAAAGCAAGGTGCTTTACATAGCTTCTTGGCTATCCTTTGGGAGTATCGGGCGTTTATGTACGTTCCGGCATTTTTTGTTTTAATGCTGGAGCTGGCACAGATGGGGGCAAGGGTCTTTATTTCAGAGATTCTTACCCGAATTGAGTTGGCTGACTGGGGAGTACTTGGCGTTCTGCTGATTTCTCTCTTTGCCTACAACATGCTCACTTTGCTTCTTGACGTTAAGATGGTACGAGCAGTCATTGAAAAGGTCGGCTATGACTTTGCATTTGCATTCGAAAATCGAGTCATAAGCCACGTAATTCGGCTAGGTCATACTTTCAATTCATCATTTCCTATCTCTGTAACCCTAGATAGGATCTCTAAGATTGAAAGGGTGTCTGACCTTGTTGAACAGGGCTTTTGGGCTTTGTTTAACAACCTGTTTCAAGGTGCAATAAGCATTGTGGTACTGGCAATCTACTTGCCACAGGCAGTTCCAATTGTAATCATTGTGTTCTTCCTGTTCCTTCGGTTCAATGGGCACATGATTGCAAAGCAGGGAGTTGTAAGGCGCCGGCGAAAAGATCGAGGTGAGGATAAAGCAGAAACTCGAATGAGACTGATTTCAGCAAATACTACTCTGCTCTCTAACAATGCGTTAGACCGGACAGAGGAAGAGGTATTTGCTCAGTCTAGAAATCTAAAGCGTGTGGGAATCCTTGAGTTGCTCTATGTTCTTCGGGGCAATGGGATAATCAGGGACATCCTTCTGTACTTTGGTCGGTTCTCGGTACTTTCATTTGCAGTGTACATGGCACAAATCAAACTGATAGACATCCCTAAGCTGGTTCTAATCTATACAGTAAGCGAGACCATGTTTATTGGTCTTTGGGGTGTTGTAAGGTTTATCTATTCGTTCATGTACGAAAGCCCGTCGATAATTAAAATCGATGAGCTGATGGCTATTAAGCCAACTGTAACAGAGCCTGAAAGTGCTGTGACCATTCCAAGCGGTCCTTTGGGATATTCTCTGCAAGGAGTAAGCTTTACCTACAAGGGAATCGAAAGTAAGTCAGAAAAACAGGAGAATCCGTTCTTTACGGAAGCTCTGAAGAAAGCGAATGCACTACGTCTGCAACTTGGCCTTGAAGAATATGTAGAAAGAAAAGAGGAGGAGAAGCCGCAGCATTTATGCGGACTTACTCTTAACATACTTCCAGGTCAAAAGGTTGCTCTGGTCGGGCAAAGCGGTTCGGGTAAAAGCACTCTAGCGCTGATGCTTTCTAAGCTTCAGCTGGCGGATACTGGCGAAGTTTATGTAAACGGTATCGAGATGAGAGAGCTTAACGGCTATGAACTCCGTTCCAGAATCGCTGTTGTACCTCAAGGCAGCAATGTTGATATCTTCAACGATAGTCTACTTTACAATATCACATTGGGTGATCCGAGCTTCACCGAGCAAGATGTTATTGAAGCGTTAAAGGTAGCTGAGCTGTGGGATACAGTTTGTCAGTGGCCTTTGATGATCTTTGAAACTATCGGGGAGCGCGGGCGTACATTGTCGGGCGGTCAGCAGCAAAGGGTCGCAATCGCCCGCGCTGCAATCCGTAAACCTGACCTCATCATTCTAGATGAGGCTACAAGCGCATTGGATACTCAAACAGAGCGTGCAGTTCAGGATTCGCTAAATAAGCTGCTTGATGGACGAACAGCAATAATCATTGCTCACAGGTTATCCACAATTAAGGATGTGGATAAGATTGTAGTGATGAAAGACGGCTGTATAGTTGAAGAAGGCAGCTGGAACGAATTGGTCGGTCAAGACGGCGAATTTGCCGCGCTTGTAGATGCGCAAACCCTATAGAATAAGGGGAATAGCAATAAAGAGGGGACGACCACTTTGGGTGGTCGTCCCCGTAACCCTACATTTATTATACCATAGTCGGCGATAGTTTAACGTCTATCTGGTGGTTTAAGTAACAAAAAGTTACGATTATTCAACACCTACTTCATCTATTTCAGGAAAAACTTTTCTGACTTCACCCCAAAATTTTTCTGCTAATTTAGAGGTATAGTTGCCGAAGCCGGCACCTTCAGATCTACCGCATAGGATGCTTTCGTAATGACGGATTATTGCAATTATTTTTTCACCTTGTTTATTAAACTCTGCTCTATTCGACTTTGGATCTACCGAAAACTTAGCGTGTGTAACCATAAATTGTTCTAGTTCTGATTTATGATCAGTCCACATATCTTCAAATACTTTTTTAAATTTTGCTTGTGCCATATATTTTAAATTTTATCATGAGAGGTAATTATTCACTTTTCTCTGCTAAAATACGAGTATATCAAATAATAAATTATGGAGCTAAAAAGCGGGGATATCTTCTACATAAAATCGAATAATCAATACTTTGTTTACAAATTGCTAAAAAAAGATAAAGAAACTGGAATTCACCATGTATTGGTGTATAAACCATTCGATTTAGAACCTAAAGGTCAAGACTTTGTTAACTTAGAAATTTACACCGCTCATATACCAATAGATACTCCAAAAGATTATAAAATTATTGGTCATGATGAAGTTAGTATTTCAGAGCTACAGGGTTTTTATGATTATTTAAAATTAACAGATTTTGCCAGATATTTAGAAGAAACAGATAGAAAGTTAGAAGACGTAGTGAATGCAGCAAATGAACATTTTAGGCAGGCGGATGAAGCGTATAAAGTTGGAAATTATAGACTGGCAATTCAGAAATATACAGATGCATTAAATGAATTTCCATTATTCTATGAAGCAATAGATAGACGCGCTTTTACCAAAATGGCTTTAGGTGAATTTATAGATGCGATTAAAGATTTTCAGTTTTCGTTAATGATTAATCCTAATTCTGTTATTGCTGAATTTGCTATTGGTGAATGCTATTACAAACTTGGTGATTTTGAAAAGGCTGTTGAGCAATTTGATCGGACAGTAAAGATGTTTCCTGATGATTCTCTTTCGCAGGAATGGTTAGAGATGAGTAAACGCGAGCTAGCAGCATTAAATAATTAGTATGGATTTGTCAGCTGATCAGCAAAATGCAATTTCTACTCTACTAATGTGGTATAAAAATCCAAAGAAATCTGCATTTATAACTTTAGGTGGTTATGCGGGTACAGGTAAAACTACCGTTATTTCATTATTACGCAGTGAGCTTAATAAGCTGAATTCTGAAATTAAAGTTGCATTCTGTAGCTATACAGGTAAAGCTACTAGAGTACTATCTAACAGACTAAAAGAATCTAACTCTATTTATTCAGATGATTCTATAAGCACAATTCATGCCTTAATTTATTCCCCAATGGTAGATGATTCAAATGAAATTATTGGCTGGGAACGGAAAAAAACGATGGATGTTAATCTAATAATAGTTGATGAAGCTTCAATGGTAGATGAAGCAATCTGGCGTGATCTTCTTTCTTACGGAATTCCAATAATTGCTGTTGGTGATCATGGGCAATTACCACCAATAAACTCAAAATTTAACTTGATGGAAAACCCAAATTTAAAATTAGAACAAATTCATAGACAGGCTGAAAATAATCCAATAATTGAATTATCTATAATGGCTCGTACTAGTGGGACTATTCCTACAGGAAAGTTTGGCACTAATATTAAAAGGTTTTTACGTAACGATTTTGATGCAACAGAAACAATAACTGAACTTTTACAGAATTATAAAAGCGACATATTAGTTCTATGCGGGTTTAATACTACACGTGTAAAGCTAAATAGATATATTAGATCTTCACTTGGGTTTGAAACTCAACTACCAGAGCCTCGTGATCGTGTTATCTGCTTAAAAAATAATAGTACTAAAAATATTTTTAATGGCATGCTTGGTAAGCTACTATATGCTACAGATGTTGATGAAGATATCCTAGATGTAGGTATTCAGATGGATGAAGAAGATTCGGAATATAACGGCTTAATTTTAAAAGAACAGTTTAATTCAAAAGAAACATTAACAAAAAAGGCTAATAAAGAGATTGATCTCTTTGATTTCGGCTATGCGTTAACTGTACATAAATCGCAGGGTTCGCAATCAAAGAGAGTTATTTTATTTGAAGAAAGAGCTGGAGCAATGGATAATGATATTTGGAAAAGATGGCTCTACACTGCAGTAACTAGAGCCGAAGAAGAATTATTTATTATTGGTCGAGAATAGTTATGGACTTAGCAAATGTTGTAATTTTAGCTGTTGTTCAAGGATTAACTGAGTATCTACCAATATCTTCTACTGCACATCTTTTAGTTTTGCAAAAGTTATTGAATACGCAGCCGAGTGTTTTATTTACAATAGTACTACAGTTGGGAACAATATTCGCTAGTATAGTCTATTTTAGAAAGAAAATTCTATCGGTTATAAAACACTCGGCTGCTAACGTTAAAAGTGGAAATATTAAGAATGATTTTGGAGTATGGATTCTAATAGGAATTATTCCTGTTATTATTGTAGGTTTTGTTGCTAGCAATTATTTAGATCAAATTTATAATAATCCAATAATCATTGTTATAACTTCTATAGCATTTGGCTTTATGTTCTATGGTATTGAAGTGTTCTACAAAAGTTCTAAAACACATTTGCAGCAACAAGATTTAAAACTTATTAATATTGTAAAAATAGGTTTAATGCAGATCTTGTCGTTAATTCCAGGTGTATCTAGGTCGGGTGCAACAATTTCTGGCGGTCTAGCGCAAAAAATAGATTTTAAAGAAAGTATCGAGATATCGTTTTTAATGAGTATTCCAGTTATGCTTGCCGCAGGAGTTTATGAGTTACTAAAGCATATAGGTTCCTTTACTCCGGAGCTATTAACTCAACTTCTAATAGGCGTAATAATTGCTTATTTTGCCGGTTTAGTGTCTATAAAACTTACACTTGGTTTTTTACTACGCAGAGGATTTCTTCCTTTTTTGATATATCGAGTTCTTTTTGGACTTTTTGTATTGATTGTAGTGGCCTAAATAACTTAGAAAGCAAAACTTAGGATTAAACATAGCATAAGTATTAGCACAGTTCCTCCTAAAAGAAGAGCTTTATAGACTTTTATTCTTCTTATTGCTTTTTTGCTCTCTTCTATTGCATAAACTACAGTAGCTAGATTAGCAGAAAGTAAAATAATACTGCTTTTTTCTTTTGCGATATCAACTGCACTATCTGTAACAAGATTAACATTTGCGATATTTAAATTCTGTAATTGATCATATCCACGGCTTATATATCCTACAGTGCCCTCTTTTTTTAGCATTTCAATAATCTTATATTTATCAGAATTATCTGTATCTGCAAATATATTCCCGTCAGCAGCTAAGCCAATAGATCTTGCTATATGACTAGCTATCTCCTTTGATTCTTCTGTTACAATCTTAAGCTGAATTCCAAGGTGGCTAGCCTCTTTAACAGCAGCTGCAACACCTTCTTGTATTTGGTCATAATAAAAATATGTGCCTATATACTTGAATCCTCGATTATGTTTTATAGCAAAAGCTACTGCTTTTAATCCATTTTTAGAGTTTTGGATAATTTTATTTTGAATTTCAGCGGTGTCTTTTCTAGTTAATCCAAAAATATATTCCGGATCACCTTTTATGATTTCAAAATCTTTAAATTTTCTAGATGAAAATTTGTTAATAGGATCAAACGGAGTTTCATGCAATAAAAATTCACTCTGTTCCTCAACATTTAAGAGCTTTAAATAATGCAAAATACATTTATCTAATGGATCTGTACTTTCTACAACAGACAAATAGCTATATTTTAAAAACTCTTGAATATCAATTACTGAATCGTAAGATTCTACATTTAATTTGTTTAGAGTGAATGTTCCTGGAATGTCTGTAATTAAAATGTTTATTGTACTTAACTCCTTAATTGCATTAGCATTTTTAATAATAACTTTATGTTTAGATAGTTTAAGTGCGGTATTTTTTAGTACTTTAGAGAAGATACCTCCAGTATATTTGGAAATTGAATTACTAGCGGCAGCGCGTGGATACTTAATATTTTTGCCTGTGGCAAAAACCTTAACAATTGCGCTGCCGCCAACTACATAACTTCCAGAATATACAATCCCATCTTGAGAATTTCGCTGAAGATTTAGATTCTCTTTTTTTGTAACTTCTTTAGCATTTCCTTCTACAAGTATAGATTCATCAACTAATAAACTATCTTGTTCTAAAACAAATGAATCTGCACAAACAATATCACCTGCCTTTAAGAATAAAATATCATCTGGAACAACAGCAGACTTATCTACCCAAGATTTTTTACCGTCTCTTAGAACAAGTGCACGGTTAGTAACTACTTTTGAAAGTTGAGTAAAAACATCATTTTGCTTCTTAGCTGCTAAAGGAACTAGGTTTTCACCATGTACTCTTATTGCCTTTGTTGCTTGATTCCAGCCTAATCCTTCTATATTCATATATTATTGAATTAATATAGACAGATATTCGCCATCAATACTTATTCCTATTTGACTGATATCTTTGTTTAATATGTTATTACGATAAGTTGGATTATTCGATATCTTATCGAAAATATTAGCTGCTGTTTTAGGTGCGCTAATGCGAATGTTCATTTCTGCATAGCATTCAACCCCAGCATTAGCGCACCGTTCTTTATACGATAATCCATTAGATTCAACTGTAGAAAGCGATTGGTTATTATTCATCCACTGTGCATGAGATGTAGATAAATTAATTAGTACATTATTGGTTTGCAAAGTGTTTAATTTATTTTCTACTCTTAAATTATTACCTAAGCAAATTATTGCATTTTCTAAAGATAGTTCACTACAATTTTCAAAACTACTTTCTTCTTCGACTTCAGCAACTGGTTCAAAGTTTTGATTTGCCGTAAGATCTCTTAACTCTTCTGGCAATAAATTTTGATTTCTTAATAAATCAAGTAATTTTACAAAACTTACATTTGAAGCATAAACTGTTTTATCCAGCTGTCTAACTGTAAATCTATCAACTTCCTTAACTAAAATTTCATTTACCTTTGCTGTTGTACGATTATTTGCTGCACTTCCTTTTAGTACATGTATACTTACTGGATTAGAGTTAATGATATATTCTCCTGCTTCTAGAGTTATATTTTCTGTGCCAAACACTGTTTGTATGTTTTCTATAACGTGAAAATAAGTAACTCCATTTAAATTATTTATTTTGTGTTGATCAACGATTAAAGATATTGAATTTGAAACAATTACATAAGCTTTAGATTTTATTATTGTCGGCTCACTAAATGTCACCGCTTCTAAGTAGTCTACTTTAATTGAATCTTTTTGATTCAATAGGCTAACTTCAATAGGCAATATACCAATGGCTCTTGCAAGAAGTCCATTTGGTGATCTAAAAGACAGATAGCCTATAACTGCTAATGAAACTGCAAATACAACTAATGCAATTATAGTGATAACTTTTTGTGTAAGCTTAAGATCCATATTATTAATATGATATCAATATTTTGATACAAATTCATTCTTGATTGAAGCTTCTATTGATGATGGTATTAAAAAATAGTATTATCGCACTGATAATTATTAATAATAATCTATGGCAAATTTGGATAGAAAACCTAGCAGACTAATGCCTAACTTGTTGCATATTTTAGGAGCATATACAAATGAAGAAAAAAATGTTGTAAATGCAATTATAGAAGTTAATGCTGGTAGTAGACATAAATACGAATTAATTACTGAAACTGGCCATTTAAAACTAGATAGAGTTGGATATTCATCTTTAGTGTATCCATTTACTTATGGAGCAATTCCTGGTACTTGGGATTTGGATGGTGATCCTTTAGATGTTGTTATTGTAAATGTTGATGAAGCTTTAGTTCCTGGTTCTTTAGTTGAAGCTAGAATTATTGGTGTTATGAAATTTGAAGATGGCGGTGAAGTTGATGATAAGGTTATTGCAGTCTTAAATGACGATAAAAGAGTTGATCATATTACTTCGATTGAAGATTTAGGCGAATACTTTGTAAAAGAGACAACTTATTACTGGGAGCATTATAAAGATTTAAAGAAACCTGGTACTGGAAAAGTAGAAGGATTTTTTGATACAGCTACTGCAGTAAAAGTTATTGATGAGTGTGTAGAAAGATACAACACTGAATACGCACCTAAGCTTGAAGATTAAAATTGTTAAAATTTTTTGACCAAGCATTAAAGAAGCCCGATAGGGCATTCGCCCTATCGGGCTTTTACGTGCTTTTAAGTTCACTTTTATTCTACCCTCATTTGTGAAAATTTCCAATAGTTTTTGACAGAATTTTGGATAATTTTTATTTGTAGCCCTGAGCTTGAGTGTAAAAAGCTTCTGCATATTTGCCGTTTAGCTTTATTAATTCTTCGTGGGTACCACTTTCAGCAATTGCTCCGTGGCTTAAAACATAAATCTTGTCGGCTTTTCTAACTGTAGAAAATCTGTGCGAAACAATGATTACTGTTTTATTTGCAGAAAACTCGTAAAGTCTTTCAAAAATTTCATACTCAGCTTTTGCGTCTATAGCACTTGTAGGTTCATCTAATATTAAAATTGGAGCATCTCTAAAAAACGCTCTGGCTAAAGCAATTCTTTGCCACTGCCCACCTGAGGGGTTAATCCCTCCTTCAATAGATTTATCAAGTACCTGTTCTAATTTATTCATATAGCTATTAATAAATTCCTCGGCATCGGCTTTGCGGACTGCCTCCTCTACTTTAGCTGTATTACCTAAGTTTTTCATATCTCCTAACTCTACATTGGTTTTAACATTAAACTGAGAGTATCTAATAAAGTCCTGAAACAATACCCCGATTTTGGTGTATAAGCTTTCAAAGGTTAAATCTTTAATATCTACTCCATCTATTAGAATTTCTCCACTTGTTACATCGTAGAATCGGCACAAAAGTTTAATTAAGGTTGTTTTACCAGCACCGTTTACGCCTACAAGCGCGATTCGTTCGCCTGATTCTATAGTTAAATTAAAGTTCTTAAGTATATAGTTTTCAGAATTAGTATATTTAAACCATACATCTTTAAATTCAATTACAGGAGGTTTTCCTGTTGCACTAAGCTCTTTTTTTCCTTCTATAACATTGTTCTTTAAATCTAAGAATTTAAAGAAATCTACTAAATACAAGCTGTCTTCGTATTGATGACTTAGCTGTCTAAAGAAGTTTGCTAGCGCATTAGAAAAGTTATTGGTTGAAGATACGTAGAAAGTAAGCAAACCTAAAGTAATTTCACCATTTAAGGTTGCAACTATTGCAATAATCCAAAAACCCAAAGTTCCTAATACGCTTAGGTTACCAAAGATTGATTCTAAGAAAGCTTTTCTAACTTGATTGGTTCTTTCCTTTTGAGTAAAACGATCATATATTCCTCGAACGATATCCATTAAATATCCTTGAGTTCTAAAAATTCTCAACTCCATAATTGACTCTTCACGACCAAGAACATCTTTTGCCCAAAAATATCTTCTTCGGTCCAGTGCATTGGCATCCCAGACTCCCCAAGAGCCAGAACCTAACTTGATGTTAACTATCAGTCCTGGAAGCGTAGTCAATAAAACAAGCAAGAACGCAGGGAATGAAAAAGTTAGTACAATTGCAATACTGGATAATATTCTTGCTACATCTCCTGTCATCCATATAAACCTATTCGCAACGTTTGAAGGTTTGTAGTCATACATATCTCTAACTTTTTGAATAAGATTGTTTGTATCGTTATCTTCAAAATGATACATATCTAGTTCAGAGATTTTTTTCAGGAAAAGGGTTTCTATGAATTGATTTACTGAAAAATAGTGGCTTTTTTCTGCCAGCGCAAGAAGCGCCCAAGTTACTTTATCAATAACATTAATGATAATTACTATAACAATGAATAAAAAGAGCTGATTTATTATTCTTTCTGATGGCGATAGACTAAGTAAACGCACAATCTCGTCTATTACTTTACTGTCTATATAACTGCTAAGAAACGGTAAGATAGATACTAAAATAAGGCATACAAATAAACCTGCAAATGCAAGTCTGTTAGCTTTATAAGTCAATTTAATAATCTTTATAAAAGCTTTAAATATCTCCTTCTTATTTTTCTTTTCGCTTTTATCCACCAGTGCATTATAACTCCAATTTCAATCGGTTTTTATGTTAATGATATACTATTATTAGTTATTTTTTAGATTATGCTTCAAGTAAACGACTTAGCCCCAATAGATATTCAGCTTACGGATCTAGAAGGCAACAAAACTACTCTAAAAGAGTTTCTAAATAAAAAGTATTTAGTTGTCTACTTTTATCCAAAAGACGATACTCCTGGATGTACAACAGAAGCTTGTGAATTACGCGACTATAATCAAGATATTGAAAAGTTAGGTGCAAGAATAATAGGCATAAGTAAAGATTCTGCAAAGTCTCATAACAAGTTTAAAAGTAAATATAATTTAAATTTTGAGTTACTCTCCGATGAATCTCACAACCTTCAGGAAGCTTTTGGTGTTTGGCAACAAAAAAAGTTTATGGGAAAGACCTATATGGGCACTGTAAGATCTACTTTCATCTTAGATAACACAGGAAAAATTATAAAAGTTTGGGAAGAAGTTAAGCCCCAAGGCCATGCGAAGGAAGTATATGAGTTCTTGAGCGCCATATCTTAAAGGTATATAAGAAATATATTATAGGTTAGTTGTTTGCTCAGGTTTCTCTGCTATAATGAACAAAAATATAGTACTTTAGTTGTTATTTATACTATAGTGAAACGACTAACACACCAACTGCGCATTGGTTTGTATTTATCAATGCTAGCAATGTATTTTATTTCTCCCTTGGCTCCATTAGTAGCCGCAGATAATCCCCCAAGCTCATACCCTAGCGTTTTAGAGCAAGACCTAACGGATGGAACTGTTGAAACACCAGTGGAAGAGGAAGTTCCTGAACAAGAAACTCCTGTAGCCGAGCAAGAACTACCGCTTACTTATCCTACTTCAAGCCCATTACTTGAACTTCCAAGTAAGGTTGTAGAAGGTAAAAAGGTTACTTACAATAACATTACTACAGGTACAACATATATTTATGATTTCAATAGCGCTGTAACAATTAACTTTGCTGCTTTACCAGAAGGTGAATGGCATTTAAATATTGAGGAAGTTCAAGTTACAGTAGATGGTCAAACTACAACAGGTTATGAATTTACTTCCAATTTAGTAGATGGAACTTTTGAATATGCAATGACCTTACCAAATCCCTACGGAACTTCTGCAGTTGTCAAATATTCTGAAGATGGTACTACTTATCAAGAATTAACTAACGAAGAGGTAGTTAGCAATGTACTAAGGTTCACTGCTGATCACTTTACTGTGTTTGTAGTTGTACCTGATGACATTGTTCCAAGTAATATTGTCTCTTACTTTCATCAAGGCTGGAGATTAACTAGAGTTGGTAATGCTTCTATTGGATTAACGGATATTACGACAGCAGGAGCTACCAACGCTTTTGGCCCTGACATTATTGGTATGAGTAGACCTGGAGGAGCTGGAACAAACAGGTCATTCCTTGGTTATTTTGATTATGGAAGAAGATTAGATGAAATAGAACAGATAAAATGGAATAGATTTAGTAATATTGGTAACGATACTTACCTAAACATATTTATTACAAATTCCTTTGGAGGTTTTGGTGTTTTAGGTACAACAGCTACAGTTGTTGTTAAACCTAGCGTTACACCTGGTGTTTGGCAAGAAGGAGTATTTGATAGTTCATCAACAGTAGATCTTAGAGTAGGAGGAACAACCTATACGCTTACATGGTCAGAATTAATGTCAACATACGGAAATTGGTTCATATACAATGATGCAAATATATTGGCTAATAGGCAAGTAGGCGGAATTGTATTTGTGTCAGGCTCTTCAAGCCCTACCGCACAGCAAGAACATTATTACGATGGCGTTACTTTGGATTTTGTAGGTGAAGATCCAATATTTTATGATTTTGTTCAAGAAGTTCCTGAGCAACCGGTAATAGAGATCTTAACTCCACTTTCTGGTTCATATGTAAAAGGAACAGTTAATGTAAGAGCTAGAATTACAGATTCAGGCTACGGTTTAAATCCTGACTATATTTGGGCAAAATTCTCAGATGGTATATCTCCTGCTGAGTTTGGCCCAACTTTGATGACATTAGTTCCTGGCGAAACTGATATTTATCAAGCAAATATCAACACAGTTCCTAATAATGGACTTTATAGTGTTGGCGTTGATGTAATTGACAATATCGGTATGGGGAGGTCTGCTAAAAATATAAACGTCACGGTAGATAATACAAGACCAACCTTAGTATTTAATAATCCTTCTGTAGCTAATCAGCTTGTAGGAAGCGACTTTACTGTTAGTGTAACAGCTACTGATAATACTGTACTTAATTATATTGCTGTAAACTTATACAATGCTACTAACACAACCTTACTTGGAACTTGTGGTGTATCACCAACTAATCTTGGAGTAAGTACATATACGTTTGAATGTAATATTGATGTAGATTCTTTATCTGAAGGAATCTATACTTTGCGTGCAGGAACTTTTGATGCTGCAGGTAATAATCAAACAACAACTGCAACATTTAAGGTTGATAAGACTGCTCCTGTGTTAACAATTAAAGGTAGCGTATATGGTAATAGCTACACGCCTGAATCAATTGGAGTTGGTCCCTTAAGCAATGTATTTCAAAAAGTTAGCTTTAAGTTATTTGATAATAACTTAATTGATAAAGTAACTGTAAACGGTGTTGTAAATGATATGTCAAATAATCAATGGAGTGATGCTAACAACATAATACCAAATAATTACTGGGGTGCTGTTGAGGGATTAAATACAATTGTACTATTTGACGCAGCTGGTAACAGCACATCATATGACTTTGTATTAGATACTACAGCGCCAGCTACTCCACTTGGCTTACATTATTGGGATCCAAGTACTAGTTCTGAGCTAGCATGCGGATCTATTGTTCAACCAAAAAGTATATGGCCAAGATGGGATGCTAATACAGAAAGTGATTTCT
>Ga0226835_1000434_pt1 | contig 49107 bp, 43 predicted proteins | sample LAC_MetaG_1_FD_163627 | JGI IMG/M metagenome (GOLD analysis project Ga0226835, IMG submission 163627) | Anaerobic ammonium oxidizing microbial communities from anammox membrane bioreactor (MBR) in UC Berkley, California, United States -... | ecosystem: Engineered > Bioreactor > Anaerobic >...
GTTCGTAGGTGTCCAGCAGGTCTTCGGAGCAGTCGAACGTGAACTTGCCTCGGCCGTCGCTGTGCAGGATCTGCACACGCGCCGTGGTGCTGACGATGCCGGCCACGTCGTCGCGAGCCGAACCCGCGGTGAAGCGTCCCACCGCGAGATCCGTAAAATGCCAATCACCGCACGGCGCCTCGCGATTCACGGGCGAGAAGTTGAACGAGCCTCCGTTGGTCAACACGGAGACGTTGTTGTCGACCCAGTTGGCGCTCGTCACGTCCACAAGGGGGAGACCGAAGGCGACGCGGTTGAAATCGCCCACGACGACGTCTCCCGAGATGTCCGCGCTGGGCAAGTTGAGGGGAACATCAGCGCCGTAGACCAGCGTGCCGGCGTCCTGGGGGTCGTTGCGGAGCATGTACACCACGTCCATGGGAACGGGAGGAAACGACTGCTGGAGGTTGAGGTCGGTTGCAACCGCCACGTCGTTGAGGCCGTCATTGTCGAAGTCGGCGACGGCCAGTCCACGCACCGGGCGCGGCGTTGCGTAGTGGCTCTTGAGGACGAACTGATTGACGGGGTCGGGCGCCCACAGGAACACATACACGCCCCAAGTGCTGAGGTCGGGGTGGAACACAGGGTCGGTCGGATCGAGCGCGGATGCGGAGACGATCAGATCGAGGAAGTCATCCTCTTGCGGGTTCATGTGTGCGAAGCGCACTTCCGCGGGGACGGTCTTCGCGTAGTACAGACCGCCGGCGAAGTTGTTGAACTCTTCGAAGATGTCCTGGTGGGGGAAGAGCCCGTTGGCTGGGTTCTGCCAGTTTGTGGTGTTCCTGAGGATGCGGACGAGCGCCCTGGGCGTTGCAGAGGGCGCCTGCGTCAACACCCTGTTCACGTCGTAGTGCCCGTTGGCGACAGCGAGATCGGGGTAGCCGTCCGGCCCTCCGCCGATGCCCCCGGTCACATCGCCGGCAGCGATGCCGTACGGGTACGAGCCGCCACTCTCGAAGACGACCGGAGGCATGAACGTCGGCAGCCATTCACTCTGCCCCCACGCCTTGCTCCCCGCTCCGGCACCCCCCGCCACGGCCAAGGCGGGCACGACCCTAACCCCCCCCCTTACGGACACCCGAAAGAATCCCCTTCACCGTCCCAGCCGTGTCGGTCGCTGCCATCGCTGTTCTCCCGATGTACGAGGCGTGTCCACCACCCGGCCCGCTCGCGGCGTGCCGGGAACTTGTGGCCCACACGCCCAATATGCACCGAGGATGCGGCTGCGTCAAGCCGATTCAGAACAACAACGTACCCCGCCCCTACCCCACCCGCTTGCTCAGGATGCAACTCCGGTAGTTCGTGTACGGCCACTGCCAGTGGCAGACGAAGCGGTAGCCGCGTTTCTCGTAGTAGGTCCGGAGGGCCTCGTCCGGTTCGGCCATGCTCAGGGCGAGTTCGGTCGCGCCGACCTCGCGCGCGCGCTCCTCGCACTTCTCCAGCAGCAGCCGTCCGATGCCCATCCCCTGCAGGCCCGGCTCCACGCCGAACATGGCGAAGTGGGCCACGTCAGGCCGCAGAAAGAAATCGGGGAAGGCCACGCGCTCGTGCTCTTTGAAGAGGATCACGCCGACGATGCGCTCGGTGGCGTCCTCGCGCGGCAGCAGGGCGAGGTAGCACTCGCTGTTCAGGACGCGGTCGAGGGTGGTCTTGTCGTCCTGGCGACCGGCGAGCGGGCGCAGGCCCATCGCCGTCTGCCCGGCGTAGGCCCGGTGCAGCAGGGCCGTGATCTCGCTCACGGGGTCGCCCGTCATGAAGCGGCGGACCACTACCCGGCCCGCGTCGGTCGCGGGACGCTCGGTCGGCTGGCTCGGGCAGGCGCCGGTCTGCGGCATAAGCGGAGACTGTAGGGGGTCGCTCCCGGGAGAAGGCGTTCGGATCGGCCGTCGGGCGTGCGCGTCCTGTGCGGCGCGGCCGGCGGTTTTTTTGCGCGGACGGTGTCCCCTCAACCCTCTGGATTACGCACTTTGACACGGGGGGGCGAGAGGCCCCCCATGGTGCCGGTTTTCGAGTCGGCCGACCGGAGACGCGAGTCCTCGCCCCCGACGACCCGTTCCGGCGGCCGGCCATACGGCGGGGCGGGGGTCGTGAGTGGGCCCCGCTCCCGCCATTTCCGGGGGATCGGCGGCGGAGTGCGTTCGGAGGGGAACGCGCCCGCTGCCGAGAACCCGTCTTCCGCCGCGGCGGGAACACCCACAAGCACAGACCGCCACCCGGTGCAGCGGGTCGTCCACCCGCCGCGGCGGCTTTGCGCCCGGCCCGTCGATAGAGTCGGGGCGTGCCCCGGCGCGAGCCAGCCCCCACGCCCGACCGCCCCGTGCCGACCGCGGGGACGATCACGGTGCGCGTCCGCTACTGCGAGTGCGACCCGATGGGCGTGGCGCACCACGCGGCGTATGTGCCGTGGTTCGAGATGGGCCGGACCGAACTGCTCCGCGAGTCGGGATCGACCTACGCGGAACTCGAGCGGGCGGGCGTGCTGCTGGCGATCGTGCGGCTGGACGCGCGGTACAGGCGGCCTGCCCGATACGACGACCTGCTGGAACTGACGACGCGCGTGGCGGGGTCGAGCCGCGTGAAGATCGAGCACGAGTACGAACTGCGGCTTCTGGAGCGCACCGACGGCACGCCGAACGCGCCCGGCGAACTGCTGGCGACGGCCTCGACGACGCTGGCGTGCATCGACCGCGACGGGCGCCCCGCGCCGCTGCCGGACTGGCTGGCGGGGAACGGGCGTGCGTGACGCGGGGTGTATGCTGAGGCCCCACCCCCCCGACCCTGAGGAGGCGGCATGAGTCAGAGCATGGAGCGTCGCCGGTTTCTGGCCGCGTGTTCGGCCGCGGTTGCGGGCGGTGCTCTTGCGGCGTGCGCACGACGGACAGACCGGCAGCAGGCCGACGCGCCGCCGCCGACGCAGCCGGCCGAGCCGGCCGAGCCTGAGGAGCGAGCCGTGGCCCCGAAACAACTCTACAGCATCTCGCTGGCGCAGTGGTCGCTGCACCGGACGCTCTTCGCCAAGGAGATGGACAACCTCGACTTCGCCCGGCGCACCCGCGAGGAGTTCGGGCTGGACGCGGTCGAGTACGTCAACACGTTCTTCTTCGACCGCGTGCGTGACACGGACTACCTCGGCGAGATGAAGCGCCGCGCCGACGGCGCGGGGGTGCGCAGCCTGCTCATCATGTGCGATCGGCTGGGCGAGGTCGGGCACCCGGACACGAGCAAGCGCACCGAGGCCGTCCGCAACCACGCGCCGTGGATGGACGCGGCGGCGTTCCTCGGGTGCCACTCGATCCGCGTGAACGCCGCGAGCCAGGGGACGTACGAGGAGCAGCAGCGTCTGGCCGCGGACGGCCTGCGCAAACTGACGGAACTTGGCGCGCAGCGGGACCTGAACGTCATCGTCGAGAACCACGGCGGCCTTTCATCCAACGGCGAGTGGCTTTCGGGCGTCATGCGCCTCGTCGACCACCCGAACTGCGGCACGCTGCCGGACTTCGGCAACTTCAACATCAGCCGCGACGAGCGGTACGATCGGTACAAGGGCATCGCCGAGATGATGCCGTTCGCCAAGGCGGTCAGCGCCAAGAGCCACGACTTCGACGAGGACGGCAACGAGACGGGCACCGACTTCCGCCGCATGATGCGGATCGTCGTCGATGCGGGGTACGACGGGTACGTCGGCGTGGAGTACGAGGGCACGCGGCTGCCGGAGGCGGCCGGCATCGTTGCCACGCGCGACCTGCTGCTCCGAGTGCGCGAGGAGATGCAGGCCGGGCGGTAACGGCGCGCCTCGGCGCCAGGCCCGATCCCGCCGCCGACGCGCGAGCGGCCGGCACAGTAGGATGATGTCGGCATCCGCCGTTCGATGAAGCGACCACGCGCCGACAAGCCGACCCCGTCACCCGCGAGCAAGCCGCGCAAGCGCAGGCTGTGGCTTGTGCTGGCGTGTCTGCCGGTCGTGCTGGGCGTTGGGGTGTTCGTGGCGACGCGCTCGCCGGTGGCCGGGTGGATCGTGCTGCCGTCGCTCGGGCGCACCATCGGGGCGAAGGTCGAGGCGGACTCCGTGCGCCTCGGGCTGGGCGGCACGCACACGCTTCGCGGCGTGCGCGTCCGCGTCCCGGGCATCGACGGCCCCGCCGCGGCCGTCTTCGAGGCCGAGCGCGTGGAGGCCGACGTGCGCTGGCTCTCGGTGTTCTCCGGCTCGCCGATCGTGGACCGGCTGCACATGGACCGACCGCTGGTGCGGCTGAGCGTGTCGGACGCGGACGGGACGCTGAACGCGGGCGCGCTGCGCCTGCCCGCGCCGTCGGGCAGAGACGGCGCGCTGGTGCTGCCGAAGGTCTCGACGCGCGAGGCCGCGCTGGAACTGGGCGAGCACGGCGTGCCGGGGGCGCCGTACGCGCCGCTGCTGCGCGTGCCGCTGATGGGCGAGGTAACGCCCCTGCCGGACCCGACGCACGAGGGGTACACCATCACGCTGCGCGAGGCCGCCCCGCCCGGGGGGGGGCGGTCGCCGATCGCGCTGAGCGGCGCGGTGGACAAGGACGGTCGCTTGTCGCTCTCGCTCGAGCGCGTGCTGCTCGAGCAGTGGTCGCCGTCCGCGGTGCCCCGCAGGTATCGCCAGGTCTTCGAGGCGATGGACCTGCGCGGGGCGGTCGCGGGCGCGAGTTTCAGTTACGACCCGGCGACGGGGGTGCTCGCCCGCGTGGACCTGGAGCGCGTCGCGCTGACGCTGCCCTTCGAGGACGAGGGCAAGCGCGTCCGCATGCACGACACGAGCGGGAGCATCGCGTTCACGGCGGACGGCTTCGTGGCGGTGATGGCGGGCATCGTCGGCGACCTTCGCTACGATACCCGCCTCGTCTACACCGGCTTTGACGCGGACTCGCCCTTCGAGTGCGTGCTGACGACGCGCGGGTTCCGCATGGAGGAGCAGCCCGCGCTGATCCCCCTCGCGCCCGAGATCGTCCGCCGCTGGCTCGGGAACTTCTCGAACCCGACGGGCATCGTCGACGCGGAGGTGCGGGTGAGCCGGAGCGAGCCGGTCGACGGCGCGCCCGCGCCGGTGATCGTCCGCGGCTCGCTGGAGATGCGCGAGGGCACGGCGTCGTTCACCGATTTCCCGTACCGATTCGGCGAACTCGAAGGGCGCACGACCTTCGACGAGCACGAGATCCGCATCGAGCGCATCACGGCGGCCGCGCCCACGGGGGCGACACTGCGGGCGTCGGGCCTCATCCGTCCGCCGCGCGTCGGCGCGTCGGTCGACCTGGTGATCGAGGTCGGCGGTGTCCCGATCGACGACACGCTCCTTGCGGCGATGAGCGACGGGCGGCGTCGGCTCGTCGAGGCGTTGTTCAGCCGCGATCGCTACGAGGAGATCGTCGCGTTGGGGCTGGTGCTCACGCCCGAGCGGGCCGAGGACCTGCGCCGGCGCATCGCGGAGATCGAGGGGAGCGCGGAGCCGCCCGGCGTGGACGGGGTCGAGGAACTGCTCGCCGCGCGGCGCGCCCTCGAAGCGCCCGTCTTCGAGTTCGGTGCGCTCGCCGGGGTGCGGATCCACGTCACCCGCGAGGAGGGCGACGAGACCGACTACGAGCGCACGATCGAGGTGCGTCTTCCCAACGCCGGCCTGGTGCCGGAGCACTTCCCGTTCCCGATCGTTGCACGCGATGCGGTCGTCCTGATCGATGAGCGCTACGCGGTCATCGAGCGCGGCGAGTTCAGCGGCGCGGCGGGCGGGCGCGCGGAAGTCGCCGCATCGGCCGACGTTTCGACCGATCTCGAGGTGCCGCCGGAGGTCGAGATCGTCGCCCGCGCCTTCCCGATCGACGCGAGGCTCATCCACGCGCTGCCCGGCCCCGCGGATCGGCCGACCGGAGAGGGCGTCAGCCTCAAGCACATGCTGACGGACCTGCGCCTGCGCGGCGTGATGGACTGCGTGGCGAACATCTGGCCGCGCGAGGACGGTTCGCTCGCGTTCAGCGTCGATGCCGCGTTCGACGGGGTTGAGGCCGCGCCGGTGCGTTCGTCGCGCGAGTCCGCCGGCGAGCCGTTCACCCTGCGCGATCTCAGCGGCGCGGTGGCGGTGACGCAGGAGTCGCTCTCGCTCCGCCTCGGCGCGTCCGTTCCTTCCGCGTCTTCCGAACGCGAGACGGGCAGAGCGATCATCGACGCCGACGTGCGTTTCGCTGCCGATGGCGCGGTGAAGCCGACGACCTTCACCGCGTCCGTCCAGGCGAGCCGCCTCGACCTCGCCGTCGCCATTGAGGACGCGGCCGCGGTCTTCTCGCCGGATGGCGGCGCGGCGATCGCCGACCTGCGAGCGCGATACCGCCCCGAGGGCATCATCGACGGCGGCGCGTCGTTCTCGGGCACGATCGAGTCGCTCGACTCCGTGGCGGTGGTGGTCACGCGAGGCGAGGGGCTTGGCTTCGACGCACTCGACGGGCGCATCCGTCTCGACTCGCTCACGGGCGTTGTGCGCGCCGAGCCGATCGGGAGCGGGGAGGTCGTGCTCGACGGCGTGCGTGCGTCGGTCGCGTTCTCGGGCGATGACGCGGGCCTGCTGCGCGCCGACGGCCGATTCCCCATGCGCGGGCGGTGGGGTGGCGGGCACACGCTCGCCGTCAACGCCGAGGGCTGGGGGTTCGAGCACGGGCTGACCCGCCGCGTGCTGCGTGCCGCCGTCCCCGGCGACACCGCCGATGCGCTGGACGCCCTGAACCCGCGCGGCCGCTTCGACGCCCTGATCGAGCTCACCCCCCCCTCGGCTGCCATCGACGCGGAGGGAACGGCTTTCGACGCGCGCGGGCGCATCAGCCCGCGCTCGCTCGCGCTGACGAGCCGCGGCGTCGAGGCGCACTGGCCCGCCGTCTCGGGCAGTGTCGCGTTCACGCGGCGCGAGGGGAGCATCGAACGGCTGGTGGGCGAGGCGGACGGCTGGACGATCCGGCTCGACGGCTCGTGGATCGTGCCGCGCCCGGACGCCGTCAGCCTCAGCGCGTCGATCTCGCTCGACAGTCCCGTCGGACTCGTGGACGCGCAGCGCGCACTCCTGCCGCCGGAGATCGACGAGATGCTCCGCTCGCTGGCGATCGCCGTGGACGGACCGCTCGCCGCGCGCTCCGTCGATCTCTCGGTCGTCGCCGACGCGGCGGGGACGCCCGCGCGCTTCAGGACCACCGGCCTGATCTCGTTCGCCGATGCCTCGCTGAGCGTCGGCGCACCGATCACCCACGTCAACGGCGTCGTCGGCTTCATCGCCGAGCGCACGCCCGAACTCCCGGCCCCCGAGTTCCGCGTCGATCTGGCCGCGGACTCGCTGCGCGTCGCCGGGATCGACATGACGGCGGGGCGTGCCCGCGTCGAGAGCGGCACGGACGAGCGCCGCGTCGTCGTGCCCCTCATCGTTGCGCACTGCCACGGCGGTCGCATGGCCGGCGCGGCCGTCGTGCACCCGACGCGCGGCGACGCCTCGGGTCGCGACTTCGAGGCCCAACTGCGCCTGGTGGACGTGCCGCTCGTCGCCGTCCTCGCCGACTGGGACCGCGAGCGGAAGGACCTCGCCCTGCTCGCGGGCGACCGCCCCCCCCCCGACGACGGGCCGGAGAGCCGCTGGGGCGGTTCGCTGCGAGCCTCGCTCGACGTCGCCGGACGCATCGGCGACCCGCGCCGCACGACCGGGCGCGGCCAGGTCATCGTCGCGGGCGACCGCGGCTCCCGCGTTCTCGACCTCCCGCTGATGCTGCCGCTCATCGAGTTCAGCAACCTCGCCGTGCCCACCGGCGACACCCTCTCGCTCGCCGAGACCGAGTTCTACGTTCGTGACGGCTCCGTTTTCTTCGAGCGGTTGCTGGTGAGCGCGCCGAGCGTCGAGATCGTCGGCTACGGTTCGATGTCGTGGCCCGAGGCCGAACTGGACCTGCGATTCAACTCCCGGCGCACGCGCCGCGTCCCGCTGCTCAGCCCCGTGATCGAGGCGATGCGCGACGAGATCATCACGACGGCCGTCCGCGGCACGCTCGGCGAGCCGCGCATCACATCGGAGCAGTTCACCGGCACGCGGCAACTGCTCGCGCGCCTCGCGGGGCGGCGGCTGTCGGAGTCCGAGGAGCACCTGCGCCAACTCGAGCGCGACGCGCGCGAGGAGGCCGAGCGCCGGCGCCGCGTCACGCCCGCGGCGCGGTCCGCGCTGCGGCAGGTCGCGGTCGAGCCTCTCGAACCGGAGCCGGACGCCTACCCTGATCCTTCCGCCGACGAACGCCCCCCCGACCAGCCATGACCGAGCACAACCGCCAGGAACTCGACCCGCCCGTTGACACCGCGCCCCGCGATGAGAGCGCGGCCCCGCCGGAGATGCCGCTCCAGAAACGCGCCGACGATCCCGGCGTGCAGGCCGCCCTCGACGGCCTCATCGGCGAGGTCGCGGGGCGCGAGTGCGACGCGTTCGACGCCCGCCTCGTGCGCGACCTCATGACCGCCGCGCTCAAGCTCATCCCCGACGGGCGCGACACCGGCGAACTGAAACTCATGACCGCCGCCGTCAAGGAACTCCGCTACGCGTTCCGCGTCTTCGGGCAGTACGCGAGGCCGCACAAGGTCACGATCTTCGGTTCGGCGCGCACGCCCGAGGCCCACCCCGACTACGCCGCCGCCGTCGAGTTCGGCCGCCTGATGGCCGAGGCGGGGTGGATGGCGATCACGGGCGCGGGCGACGGCATCATGAAGGCGGGGCACGTCGGGCCGGGGCGCGGGGCCTCGTTCGGCGTCGCGATCCGCCTGCCGTTCGAGACGACCGCCAACGACGTGATCGCCGGCGACGAGAAACTGATCCACTTCCGCTACTTCTTCACCCGCAAACTGATGTTCCTGTCGCAGGCGGAGGCGGTCGCGCTCTTCCCCGGCGGCTTCGGCACGCTCGACGAGGCCTACGAGACGCTCACCCTCGTGCAGACCGGCAAGGCCTCGATGATTCCCATCGTCATGGTCGAGGGCGAACGCAAGCCCGGCGAGGCGTCGTACTGGGGGATGTTCGACCGCTTCGTCCGCGACGGACTCCTCGCCAAGGGCATGATCAGCCCGGAGGACCTGCACCTCTACACCATCGCGGCCACGCCCCGCGAGGGCGCCGAGCACGTGCTGCGGTTCTACCGCAACTACCACTCCTCGCGCTACGTCCGCGACACGCTCGTCATCCGCCTCCAGCGCCCGCTGCGCCCGCGCGACGTGGAGCGGCTCAACGACGAGTTCGGCGTGCTGGTGAAGAAGGGGCGCATCGAGCCGTGCGGCCCGTTCGACGCCGAGGACGACCACCTCGACCTGCCGCGGCTGGCGTTCGTGCACACCCGCCACAAGTTCGGCCTGGTGCGAGCGCTGATCGACCGGATCAACGAGTGCGAGACGGAGTGAGGCAGGCTCACGCGGAGGCGCAGAGAACGCAGAGGGGAAGGCGGGCGGGAGTAGAAACCGGCACAGGCGGGACGCCTGTGCCACCAGCCCTGGCACTGCTTGCTCTCTGCGTTCTCTGCGCCTCCGCGTGAGCGTGCTTCCTCAGAACATCCCCTTCGCCCCGCCCGTGCGTCGGGCCGTGTCGTAGCGGGCCAGCGAGTCCTCGATGATGGCGAAGGCCACCTCGGCCGGCATCACCTCGTCCACCTCGACCTCCTTGCCCTCGAGCGTCTTGTAGTCCTCGAAGAACCGGCGCAGCATCTTGAAGGTGTGCCGCGGGAAGTCGCTCGCCTTGCGGTAGTCGGCGTACTCGGGGTCGTTCACCAGCACGGAGATGATCTTGTGGTCCGGCTGGCCGTCGTCGATCATGGTCATCATGCCGACCGCCCGGGCAGCGCACAGGCACATCGGCTCGATCTTCTCGGCGCAGAAGACCAACACGTCCAGCGGGTCGCCGTCCTCCGCCAGCGTCTGCGGCAGGAAGCCGTAGTTCGCCGGGTAGTACACCGCGCTGGAGAGCACGCGGTCGAGCATCAGCATCCCCGACCCCTTGTCCAGTTCGTACTTGTTGCCCGAGCCTTTCGGGATCTCGATCACCGCGCGGAACACCCCCGGCAGCGGGTGCCCCGGGACCGCCGGCGTCACGTCATGCCACGGGTGGATCATGGCGGGAGGGTAGCGCAGGCCGTCGGACGGCGCGTGGTGGTATCCTCCGCGCATGCTCACGCTTGACTACGCCAACTGTCTCGCCGACCGCGTCGGGCCGCACGGGCTGGACCCCGCCCGCCTCCAGCCCGGCGCGGAGGGCCACGCCGCCTGCGTCCACCTGACGGGCCTGCTCGCACGCTCGCGCGGATCGGGGTGGGAGCGGTGGCGCGAACTGTCTTTCGACCCCATACGCGCCTCGCACCTCGCCGCGGTCCACGCCGCGGCCGCGCGCCGGCGCGGGCGTTTCGACAACCTCGTCGTCCTCGGGATTGGCGGCTCGGCCCTGGGCAACTCCGCCCTCCAGTGCGCCCTGCGCCCGCCGACGTGGAACCTGTTGACGAACGACGGGCGTGGCGGCCTGCCGCGGCTGTTCGTGCTCGACAACGTGGACCCGGCCCACTTCGGCGCGACGCTCGACTTCTGCGCCGCGCACGGCGGCCTCGAACGCACGCTCTTCAACGTCGTCAGCAAGTCCGGCGAGACGGCCGAGACCGCCGCGCAGTTCATGATCGTCCGCGCCATGCTCGCCGAGGCCCTCGGCGCGCGCGCCAAGGAGAACGTCGTCGCCATCACCGACCCCGAACGCGGCACGATGCGGGCCATCTGCGACGCCGAGGGCTACGACACGCTGCCGGTGCCCGAGGGCGTGGGGGGGCGGTTCAGCGTGCTCTCGCCCGTCGGGCTGTTCAGCGCGGTCATGTGCGGCATCGACGCCGCGGCCCTGCTCGACGGCGCGGCCGACATGGACCGCCGCTGCTCCGACCCCGACCTGCCGAAGAACCCCGCCGCGATGCTCGCCTTCCTGCTCGTCGAACTCGGCACGCGCAAGGGCAAGCCCAACCACGTCCTCATGCCGTACTGCAACGCCCTGTACGGCTTCGCGGACTGGTTCCGGCAGTTGTGGGCCGAGAGCCTCGGCAAGCGCGTGGACCGCCAGGGCGAGGAGGTCTTCGCGGGCTTCACGCCCATTAAGGCCCTCGGGGCGACCGACCAGCACTCGCAGATCCAGTTGTACCGCGAGGGGCCGAACGACAAGGTCATCGGGTTCCTGGAAGTGGGGGACTTCGGGCGCGACGTGCCGATCCCGGCCGGCCTCGGCGTCGAGGCGATCGCGTACCTCGAGGGCAAGACCCTCGGCGCGCTCCTGAACGCCGAGAAGCGGGCGACGGAGTACGCACTCGTCGAGAGCCAGCGGCCGAACTTCACGATCCGGTTCCCGCGTGTGGACGAGCGCCACGTCGGCGAGTTCATCTGCCTGTGGGAGGTGGCGACGGCCTACGCCGGGCTGATGCTGAACGTCGATGCCTACGACCAGCCGGCCGTCGAGACGGGCAAGCAGGCGACCTTCGGGCTGATGGGGCGCGCCGGATACGAGAAGCACCTGCGGCGCGTCGAGGCCGCGCTGGTCGAGACGCCGCACAAGATGTAGATACGCCGAATCGCGCAAGATTTGCGCGATCGATCGCGTCGTCCATGTTCTGGCACGCCGATTGAGTGTTGCTGCCCGGAACTGTCCGGGAGCGCACGCCACGCGCCCCGGCGTCGGCACGGGAACTCGGCGTGAACCACGGCTTGTCCATCTCGGCCTCCGGCGCGCTCACGGCCCTCTACCGCCAGGACCTGCTGGCCGGGAACCTCGCCAATCTCGACACGGTGGGCTTCAAGCCCGACATCGCCGTGACGCGCCAGCGCGACCCGGTTCGCGTCGAGGACAACCTGCCCACCTGGCCCTCGAACGCCCTGCTCGAGCGGCTGGGCGGCGGGGTGCAACTCGCGCCGAACCGCGTCGCGTTCCGGCAGGGCGTGCTCCGCGCCACCGGCAACCCGCTCGACGCCGCGATCGAGGGCGACGGGTTCCTCACGGTGCGCGTTGCGGGAACCGGCACGACCGACCGCGTCCGCCTGACGCGGGACGGGCGCCTCGCCCTGGACGCGCGCGGCAGGCTTGTCACCGCCGCCGGCGGCCTTCCCGTCCTCGACACCGGCAACCGCGAGATCCGCCTGAGCGATTCCGGCCCCGTCGTGATCGCGCCGGACGGCACGGTGAAGCAGGGCGACACCGTCGTCGCGCAGTTGGCGCTCGCCCGCGTGCCGGACGTGCGCTCGCTGCGCAAGGACGGCCCGGGCCTGTTCATGCAGGACGCGACGGCGGCGGCCTCGCGCTCGCGGGCTTCGGGGCGGATCGTCCAGGGCTTCGTGGAGGAATCGTCGGTGGACGAGATCCGCGTGCTGATGCAGATCCAGGACGCCGCCCAGGCCGCCCAGGCGAACATCGGGTTGATGACGTACCACGACCGCATCATGGACCAGGCGATCAACCGGCTCGGCCGAGTGGCCTGAGCGCCGGCAAGGGGACGAACGCGCCATGGCGAGCATCGCACTCCAGTCCGCCGCCTCCGGGTTGAGCGCGCTGAACACGCAACTGGACGTGATCGCGAACAACCTGGCGAACGTGAACACCGCGGGCTACAAGTCCAGCCGCGCCAACTTCCAGGACCTCATCTACGTCGAGCGCGCCCAGCCCGGTGTGGAGAACGCCAACGGGGACCAGCGGCCGACGGGCCTCTACGTCGGGCTGGGCGTGAAGGTCAGCGGCACGCAACTGGACTTCTCGCAGGGCGCGCCGCTCACGACGAACCGCACGCTCGACGTCATGATCGACGGCATCGGATTCTTCCAGGTCCGCGTGCAGGACGACCTCGGTTCGGGCGGGGTCGCCTTCACGCGCGCCGGCAACTTCGACGTGAACGCCGACGGAGAACTCGTCCTCGCCAACGACCAGGGTCGGCGCGTCGAGCCGGCGATCCAGATCCCGCCCGACGCGCTGTCGATCGACATCGACTCGACGGGCCGCGTCTTTGTCGCCCTCCCCGGCGAGGCCGAGCCGCAGGAAGTCGGCCAGATCGAGATCGCCACCTTCGTCAACCCCGCGGGCCTGAAGCAGATCGGCGAGAACCTCTACACCGAGTCCGCCGCCAGCGGCCCGCCGATCCTCGGCGAGCCGGGGCTTGAAAACCGCGGGCGGCTCATCCAGGGCATGATCGAGGCTTCGAACGTCGATCCGACGCGCGAACTGATCGAACTCATCCGGACGCAGCGTGCGTTCGAGATGAACAGCCAGACCATCCGCACCGCCGACGAGACGCTCCGCTCCGTCGCCCAACTCCGCCGCTGACGCCTGACCGCACAGACCCATGAACCGCACGCTCGCCATGTTGACGCTCGCCCTCGCCGCGGCCGCCGCGCAGGCGCAGGAGATCGCCCTGCGCGGCTCGGTGCGCATCGAGCCTGGTCGGCCCGCGCTGCTCGGCGACGTGGCGGACCTTTCCGGCCCGGGCGCGGAGGCGCTCGCGCACCTGGCCGTCGCGGCGGACACGGCGGCGCTCGCGTCGGGCTGGGTGCGAGTTGACGCGGACGCCGTGCGCGCCGCCATCGCCGCCCACGACGAGACGCTGGCCGAACTCGCCGTGATCCGGGGCACGGCCTGCCACGTGCGTGCGCACGCGCCTCCGGTCGTGTCGAAGGATCGGTCCGCGCGATCCGCCGAAGACCCCGCCCCCGACGCACGCCGTTACGTGGGCGAGGCGACCGTGCGCGGGCATGTCGCGGCGCGCATCGCGTGGATTCTCGGCGTCGATCCCGGCGAACTGCGCCTGTCGTTTGAGGGCAGCGACGCCGACCTGCTCGCCACGCCCACCGGGGACCGCGTCGTCGAGGTGCAGCCGACAGGTCGCTCCGACCGCCTGCCGCTGGCCGTCCGCGTGTACGACAGGAACGGCGTCGTCGCGACGGGGACCGTCCGTGTCGGCGTGCTCGTCCGCCGGCAGGCTCTCGTCGCCTCGCGTCCGCTGCGAAGGGGAGAGGTCGTGATGGCGGCGGACGTGACCGGAGACGAGCAATGGCTTGCGCCGGGCGTTCGCGTCGTGTCGCGCGAGGATGCGGTCGGCGCGGTCGTGCGAGGCCGGCTCGAGCCGGGCGAACTGCTGACCGTTGACGCCCTCGACGCGCCGATCGTCGTGAACAAGGGCGACCTCGTCACCGTTTCGTCGGTGTCGCCCAGTGTCGTTGTCACCGAGATCGCCCGCGCCACGGAGTCGGGGCGCGTCGGCGACGTGATCCGCTTCGAGTCGGTGGACGGGCGGCGCCGCGCCTTCGCCGCCCGGATGAGCGCGCGCGGGCGCGCCGTCGCGTGGGCGGGGCCTTCAACGGTCGCCGCCGCACGGGAGGATGCACGATGAGAACCGCACGCGCCTTCGCCGCCGCCATCGCCCTTGCGGGCCTGGCCATGCCCGCGCTCGGGCAGAGTTTCTTCACCCGCGAGAGCGACGTGCCGCGAGATGCGCACGGCAGGTCGGATCCGCACGCCTCGCTGCGCGCCGTGAGCCTCTCGTTCGTGCAGCCGCCGATGCCGCGCGAGTTCGCCGTCCACGACCTCGTCACGATCATCATCGACGAGACGAGTCGGAGCGAGTCGCAGCAGAAACTCGAGACGGAGAAGGAGTACGACATCCAGGCCGCGCTCAAGCAGTTCCCGAGCCTGCGCCACCTCATCCAGGGCCAGTTCGAGAACGGGGACTCGCAGCGCACGATGCGTTTGGACCTCAGCGGCGGGCACGAGTTCACGAGCGAGGGCAACGCCCGGCGCAGCGACCGATTCATCGCTCGCATCACGGCCGAAGTCATCGACGTCAAGCCCAACGGCACGCTCGTCCTCGAGGCCCGCAAGCAGATCGTTAAGGACCGCGAGGTGCAGATGATCGTGCTCTCAGGCATGTGCCGGCGCGAGGACGTCACCACCAACAACACCATCACTTCCTCGCAACTGGCGGGACTGACCGTCGTCCAGTCCACCGACGGCGACATCAGCCGCGCCGCGAAGAAGGGGCTGATCCCCCGCGTGTTCGAGACCATCTTCAACTTCTGAACCCGCCACGGAGCCGCAGCGTGCCACGACTGCTGACCATCCTCGCCGTTCTCGCCTGCATCGCCGGCGCAGTCCATGCACAGACCGGCAACACCACCGTCCGCGAACTCACGCGCTTCAGCGACGAGAGCGAGTTCGTGCTGCGCGGCCTGGGCCTCGTCATCGGCCTGAGCGGCACGGGCGACTCGGGCAAGGACCTCGCCCTCGCGCAGCAACTGGCCGAGGTCTTCCGCAACAGCGGCAACCCCATCCCGGACTACAAGGCCCTCGAACGAACGAGGAGCGTCGCCCTCGTCATGGTGACCTGCCCCATCCCGCCGGGCGGCGCACGCGTCAACGACGCGCTCGACGCGACGGTCTCCGTCGTCGGCAGCGCGTCGTCGCTCCGCGGCGGCGAACTGTTCGTCACACCCCTTCAGGGGCCGACGCCCGGCTCGCCGCTCTTCGCTATGGCCTACGGGCCGGTGACGCTGGAGGATCCGTCCGTGCCGACGCGCGCCCGCGTGCGTCTGGGCGCGAAACTCACACGCGACGTGAAGGCCGACGCGCCGACCGGACGCCTCGACCTCGTGCTCGACCCGCCGTTCCGCGGCTACGCCTCGGCGAGCCAGATCGCGGGGACGATCAACGACACCTATTTCAATGCGCCGGTCGCGGGCGAGCGGCGCATCGCCCGGGCCGTGGACGATCGCACGATCCGCGTCGAAGTTCCGGAGGTTGAGCGGGCCGATCCTGCGCCGTTCATCGCCGAGATCCTGGCGACGCCGATCGACGTCGCGCTCCTGCGCCTGCCCGCCCGTGTGATCGTGAACAGCGCGGCCGGCTCGATCGTGATGACCGCGGATGTCCGCATCAGCCCGGTAGCCATCACGCACAACGGGCTGACCATCACGACGACCGTCCCGCCGCCGGTGCCCACGGAGATCGACCCGCTGATCGACCGCACGCGTTGGGCGGGGCTGTCCGCCGGCGCGCGCCCCGCGGATGCGGCCCGGCTCCAGGACCTCCTCACCGCCTTCAAGCAACTCGACATCCCGCCCTCGGACCAGATCACCATCATCCAGCAACTCGCCAAGAGCGGCAACCTGCACGCCGAACTCATCGTGGACTGACGCCGTGACACTCCGTCCCCTCAATCCGCTCGTCACCTCGACGCCAACGAGCCGCGACGGTGGGGGAGCGGTTGCCTTGACGAGGCATTCCGGGCCATCGCTCGCCGACGCCCAGCGCACGTTCGCCGAGTCGCTCTCGATCGCCGAGCGCAGGCCGGACGGCACGCGCGCGACGGCCCGCGAGACCGCCGAGAAACTGGTCGCGATCACCTTCGTCGAGCCGGTGCTGAAGCGACTGCGCGAGTCGGACGGCGCGGCGCCGCCGTTCGCGCCGGGCCCAGGGGAGCGGCAGTTCCGTGCGCTGCTGGACGCGAGAGTTGCGCACGACGTCGTCCGCGCCGCGCGCCTGCCGATGGTGGACCGCCTGGCACACGATCTGCTCCGACGCTCGGGCGGGGCGCCAACCCCGAGAGGAGCCGACGGCCATGCATGAGTCCCGCATGAACGCCGCCGCGGATCTCGAGGCGTCGCTGCGCGCCCTCGCCGACGCCCACGCCGCGCTCCTCGACGCCATCGAGGCCCAGCGCGAGGCCGCGCGGCGTGCCGATCCGAAGGCGGTCGAGTCGGCCACGCGCGCCCATCTCGCCGCGCTCGCGCGGATCGAAGAGGCGGACGCGGCGCGCCGCGGCGCGGTCGAGCGTCTGGCCGGCCCAGACGCCGCTTCGATCCCGATCGCGACGCTGGCCGCGGGCCTGCCCGCGCCGACCCGCGATGCGGTCGAGCGTGCCGCGGCGGCTCTGCGCCCGCTGGTCGAGCGCACCCGACGCGAGCGTGCCCAACTCCGCGAGGCGTTCGCCTCGCTCGTGTCGCACATGGACGGGTTGATCCAGCAGGTTCACCGCAGGCTCAGCCACGCGGGCACCTACGGCCGGGCGGGGCGGGTCGAAGCCGGGCGCGCCGTCGTCAGCGGCGTGGACGTGGTGTCGTGAGGGAAGTCGTGAGTGACGGAGTGACGCAGTGACGAAGTGCGGGCCAGGATGCGAGTGTCGGGCGAGCCGCGCGACGCGACGGGTCGAAGCGACGATCCGGCGCGCACTTGGCCGCTCTGCCGCGCTGCCGCTTCGTCACTCCGCCACTCCGTCACTCCGTCACTCTGCCACTTCCTTGGGAGTGTCCGCATGAGCCTGACCGCCGCCATGCTCGCGTCGCAATCGGCCCTTCACGCCGCGCAGGCGGGCATCCAGGTCGCCGCGAACAACATCGCCAACGCCGCCACGCCCGGCTACTCGCGCCAGGTCGCGCACCTGTCGCCGATCCGGGGCGTCTCCATCGGGAACGGCGGCACGATCGGGCGGGGCGTCATCGTGCAGGACGTCCGACGCCAGGTGAACGAAGCGCTGCTGGCGCGCTCGTGGGGGAGCATGTCCGAGCACGCCGCCGCCGAGCAGCGGTTCCAGGCGATGTCCGCCGTCGAGAGCGCGCTCAACGAACTCAGCGGCTACGACCTGTCGTCCGAACTGGCGTCCTTCTTCGGCGCCTGGTCGGAGCGGGCGAACCTGAGCGAGTCCAGCGCGGTCGTCGTGCAGCGTGGCGTGCAACTGGCCGATTCGGTCCGCCGCCTGCGCTCCGACCTCGGCGCGACCCGCGCGCAGATCGACGCCCAGATCGGCGGCGAGGTCGCCCAGGCGTCGAGCCTTCTCGACCGCATCGCCGAGATCAACCGCACCATCGCCGACGCCGAGCAGGGCGTCCGCACCGCCAACGACCTGCGCGACCAGCGGGACCTGCTCGTCGGCCAACTGGCCGAGATGATCGACGTGAACATCGTCGAGCAGCCCGACGGGCGGTACGACGTCCTCCTCGGTTCCGCGCCGGTCGTGCTCGGCGGCACGTCCCGCGGGCTGGAGATGCGACAGGTCACCATCGACGGTGTCACGCGGGTCGAGGTCACCATCCGCGCCAGCGGGCAGGAGGTCGCGCCCTCGGGCGGGCGCATCGGCGGTCTGCTCGCGGCGCGCGGCGACGGCATCGGCCGCACGATCGACGCTCTCGACACCATCGCCACCCAACTTGTCTTCGCCGTCAACGACGCCCACGCCACCGGCACGAACGCCGCCGGCCTCACCGAGACATTCGCTGAACTCCGCCTTGCGCCGGGCGACCGCTCGCTCGCGCTCAACGACCCGGCGAACTCGGCCCTCGCCGCGCTCCCCTTCGCCCCGCGCACCGGCGGATTCCTCGTCAACGTCCGGCACGTCGCGACCGGGCTGGTGCAGACCGTTCGCGTCGAGGTCGATCTCGACGGCATCACGGCCTCTGGCGCGGGCGGGTTCGCCGGCGACACCTCCGCGCAGGCGATCGCGGATGCGCTCAACGCGGTCGGCAACCTGGCCGCCGGCTTCACGCCGGACGGCCGGCTCCGTGTCGCCGCGAGCACGGGCTACGACTTCTCCTTCTCCGACGACACCTCGGGCGTGCTGGCCACGCTCGGCGTGAACGCCTTTTTCACCGGACGCGACGCCTCGGATGTTGGCGTTCGGGCCGACCTCGCCGCGAACCCCTCGCGTCTGATGACCGGCGCGATGGTGGACGGCCGATTCGTGGAGAACGCGACCGCCCTGCGCATCGCCGGCCTGCAGGACACCGCCATCGAGGGCCTCGGCGGGCGGACGCTGCGCGCCGCGTGGTCCGACGCCGTGCAAACCGTCGCCGTCTCGACGCAGGCCGCCCAACGCCGCGCCGAGGCCGCCCGGGTCGTCCGCGACAGTCTCGACGCGCAGCGTGCCTCGGTCAGCGGCGTGAGCCTCGACGAGGAGGCCATGAACCTCCTCAACTTCCAGAAGCAGTACCAGGGCGCGGCCCGCGTCATCGCCCTCGCCGACGAGCTCCTCGACTCCCTGATGTCCATCCTCTGACCGAGCCAAGACCATGAGCACGATCCCCTCGAGTCTGACCCGTGTGCCGAACATGCTCGCGGCCCGCGTCGGGGTCGCGCAGATCAACCGCACCAATCTCGCGCTGTTCCGCGTGACCGAGCAACTGAGCACGGGCCTGGCCGTCATCCGCCCCAGCGACGACGCCGTGAAGGCCGCGGCGATTCTCGAACTCGACAGCCGGCTCGCCCGCATGGAGCAGCGTTCGCGCAACCTCGACGCCGCCCGCGGCACGCTGGCCACGCTCGACGACGCGCTCTCGCAGGCCCAGGATCTGCTGCTCGAGGCCAAGGCGACGGCCCAGGCGCAGATCGGCATCGGCTCGAACCCCGAGGAGCGCGCCACGCAGGCCACCATCATCGAGTCGCTCACCTCGGGGCTGCTCCGGCTCGCCAACACCTCCACGATCCTCGGCCACGTCTTCGCCGGCGACACCCCGGGCAGCGCGCCGGTCGAGTCCTTCCTCGGCGGCTACCGCTTCCGAGCCTCGGGGGGAGGGATGCTCGCGGACCTCGGCCTCGGCGACAGCGTCCGGCTCACGCTCGGCGACGACGGGCCGCTCGGATCCGCCTCCGCCCGCGTCCGCGGCACGGCCGACCTCGACCCCGGCCTCACGCTCGACACCCGGCTCGCCGACCTCGACGGCGCACGCGGCCTGGGCGTCGACCGCGGGATCGTCGAGTTCTCCTACGGCGGCGGCCCGCGCGTCAGCGTCGATCTCGCCTCGGCGGACACCGTCGGGCACGTGGCCGCGCGCATCACCGCCGCCATCCGTCAGCACGAGGCCCAGACCGGCGCCACCATCCTCGGTCCCGGCGGCGTGGGCGTGGCGGGCGGCGCGATCACCATCGACCTCACCGACGCCGGCGGCTCAAGCCCGCAACTGCGGTTCTACGACACCGGCGCGGGCACGACCGCCCGCGATCTCGGCCTGGCCGACGATGCCTCGTTCGCCTTCACGCCCACCGCGGGGCAGGGCCTCGAAACGAACCCGCGACTGACCTGGCTGACGCCCGTCTCCGCCTTGCGCGGCCTGAGCGGCTCGCCCCTCGGCACGGTCCGACTCTCCGCCCACGGCCACAGTCGCACCGTGGACCTCGGCGCGGCATCGACGGTGCAGGACGTTCGCAACCTCATCGAGGGTGCGGGCCTCGGCCTTCGCGTCGAGATCGCGCCGGACGGCACGCTCAGCGTCCTGAACACCGTCGCGGGCGGCGTGGTCTCAGGCCTCGCGATCGAAGACACCGACGACGGTTCCTCGACCGCGAGCCGACTCGGCATCCGCACCCTCGACCTGGGCACCCGCCTCGAGGCCTTCAACGACGGACGCGGCGTCACCATCGCCGACGGCGGCGTCAACCCGGACACCGGCGACCCCGACCCCGCCCTCGACGTCGAGTTCATCATCCGACTCGGCAACGGCGCGCAGATCGAGATCGACCTCCGGCCCGCCGACGCCGTCTCGGTCGGCTCGCTGCTGGACGCGATCAACGCTCAGGCCGCGACGCAACTCTCGGCCCAGAACCTCCCGACCACGCTCTTCCGGGCGTCGATCCCCGAGCACGGGCCGGGGGGCATCGTGCTGACGCAGGACGATTCGTACCCGGGCATGACCGATCGCCTCACCGTGGAGCCACGGAACAACAACCCGGCGGCGTTCCAACTCGGCCTGATGGACGGGCAGTGGGACTCGGCGAGCGCAAGTCTGATCGGTTCGGACCGCGCAAAGGTGCGCGTGGAGGGCATCTTCACGCATCTTGCGGACCTGCGCGAGGCCCTGTTGAAGGACGACACGCCTGGCATAGCGGTTGCTGCCGAGGGGATCGAGCGTGCGCTCGAGCGGCTGGCACAGTCGCGGGCGCTCGTGGGCGGGTACTCGACCCGGGTGGACCGGGAGGCGGACACGGTGGAACAGCGGCGCGTGCTCGACGAGACCTTCCGAAGCCGGCTCCGCGACGCCGACTATGCGGAGGTCGCGTCGCGATTCGCGCTGCTCCAGACGCAACTGAACGCGGGGCTGCAGGTGGCGGCGGCCGCCAACTCGCTCTCGCTGCTGGACTTCCTTCGGTAGGGGTCGGACGCCGGCCCGGCCCGCGTGAGCGGGTCGAGTCGCTTGGAACCGGATCGGATGGCCCGCCGCGGCCGCGGGCCGAGCACGACAGGACGTCGCCCGGTCGAGGGACGATCGGGGCTCGAACGTTGACGACAGGCCGAACGACGGAGCGCGCCCATGGAAGTGCGGACCACTCGCTTCGGGGTGATCGAGATCGCGGAGGACCGCGTGATCACCTTCCCGCGCGGGCTGCTTGGGTTCCCCGAGCACTCCCGCTACTGTCTCCTCGAACCCGGGGAGGACGCCTGCTTCTTCTGGCTCCAGTCGCTCGACGACCCGGAACTGGCGTTCGTCGTGACGGACCCGAGCCTCTTCGTGCCGGACTACTCCGTGCCCATCCGCCCGGAGCAGATGGCCGACCTCGGCCTGTCGCGGCTCGAAGACTCGCAGGTGTTCGTGATCGTGAACAAGGTGGACCAGACGCTGACGGGCAACCTGCAAGGCCCGCTGGTCATCAACACGCTGACCCGCGCGGGCGAGCAGCTCGTGCTCGCGGAGAAGCGGTGGACGACGCGGCACGCGCTGATGAAAGTCGTGCCCGCGCCGCGAGCCGCCTCCGCGTGAGTCGATTGTGTTCTTCCGGCTCGGGGGGCAACGGACGCCCCCGCACGACGCACTTTCCCGCGTGCCGCGGCGACCCGCCGGCACGGAGGCCGAAGGAGCCGACCCATGCTCGTTCTTTCCCGTCAGCGCGACGAGACGATCATGATCGGAGACGTGATCGAGATCACGGTCGTCGACATCCGGGGCGACAAGGTTCGCCTCGGGATCACCGCGCCGACGACCATCGCCGTTCACCGCAAGGAGGTCTACGAGGCCATCCGGCGGGAGAACGAGCAGGCGTCACGCCTCGACGGCGGGGACGCCCAACTGCTGAGCCAGACCATCCAACCAGGGCCGGCGCGGGCGGGGGTTCGCTCGCGCGCCGCGGAACTCGCCCGCCCCGTCCGTCCCCAGACCGCCGCGACCGTGCCGACGCCGGCCGCCCCACGCGCTCGATGACCGCGCGCAGCACGCGCTTAGCCTCAATCACGGAGGATTGTCATGGCTAGGATCAACACGAACATCCCCAGCATGATCGCGCAGGCGCACTTGCGCTCCACGAACGCGGAACTGGGGTTGAGGCTCGAACGCCTGTCCACCGGGCTGCGGATCAACCGCGGCAGCGACGACCCGGCGGGCCTCATCACGTCGGAGCGCATCCGCTCGGACCTGGAGGGCGTGCGCCAGGCCCTGCGGAACGCGGAGCGGTCCAGCAACGTCATCGCCACGACCGAGGCCTCGCTCGCCGAGGTCAATGACCTGCTCAACTCCATCCGCGCCCTCATCGTCGAGGCCGCCAACACCGGAGCGAACTCCGAGGACGAGCGCAACGCCAACCAGTTGCAGATCGACTCGGCCATCGACTCGATCACCCGCATCAGCAACACCGCCACCTTCGGCGGGCTGAAACTGCTCAACGGCAGCCTCGACTACACGATGTCGGGCCTCGCGCCCAGCGCGATCGATCACGCCCGCATCACCCACGCCAGTTTCGTCGGCAACACGGCCATCCAGGTCGACGTCGACGTCATCGCCTCCGCCCAGACCGGCAACCTGTTCTACAACGGCGGCACCACGCCCCCGGGCGAGGTCCTCTCCACCATCACCCTCGAGATCGCCGGGCCCAAGGGCGTGCAGGTCCTCACCTTCGCCTCCGGCATCCCTCTCTCCGACGTCGCCAACGCCATCAACAAACTCTCCTCCGCCACCGGCCTCAAGGCCGAACTCATCAACGGGAACGTCAACTCCGGCGTCGTGTTCAGCAGCGTGGATTACGGCTCGGCCGCCTTCGTCTCCGTCAAGCGCCTCAACCCGCCCAACGATCCCAGCGACGACGCCTGGATCCTCCACAAGTTCAACGACGGCGTCCCCATGCCGGACTACTCCGGCGGCTTCCCTTGGACCGACGTCATCACCGCCACGCGCGACATCGGCCAGGACGTCTCCGCCCTCGTCAACGGCATCGTGGGCACAGGCAACGGACTCCGCGTCAAACTCAGCACCCAGACGCTCGGCGTGGACCTCCTCCTCGACGCCGACTTCGCCACCGACCCGGCGTCCTCCAGCAGCACCTTCTACGTCACCGGCGGCGGCGCGATGTTCCAGGTCGGGCCGGAGGTCTCCATCCAGCAACAGATCAACATCGGCATCCCCTCGGTCGCGGCGTCCAACCTCGGGGCGACGCTGATCGACGGCACGCTCGCGTTCCTCTCCTCGCTCAAGTCCGGGGGCGAGAACTCGATCACCGCCTCGATGGCCCGCAACGACTTCACCGGCGCGAACCAGGTCATCGCCGCCGCCATCGACGAGACCTCGGTGCTCCGGGGCCGGCTGGGCGCGTTCGAGCGCAACGTCGTGCAGACCAACGTCCGCTCGATGCAGGCCGCCTTCGAGAACCTCAGCGCGAGCAGTTCCGCCATCCGCGACGCGGACTTCGCGCTGGAAACCTCGCAACTGAACCGTGCCCAGATCCTCGCCTCCGCCGGCGCGACGGTGCTCACGATCGCCAACCAGCAGGCGCAGCAGGTTCTCCAGTTGCTCGGCTGATCCTTATCGGACCATCTCCCGGCCGTTCCATCTCCCCGCCCTCCCAGGGCGGGTTTTTTTCGCGCGCCCCGATCCTCCCGGCTTCCGCGTGAAGGCAAGAAAAGGCGCCACGAAGTCTCAAGGCGGACTCAACCGCCCCCGCGCCGCATCCGATTCCACCTGAACCTCGGTTTCCCCCGGCAGGTGGAAGCGGGGGTGATCGCCCGGACGTTCCGGGTCGGCTCCGCGGCGGTGTGTGTCCGTCGGGGGCCGTGGGTCGGCTGCTCGTTGCGGCGACCACGACAAGCGGACGGTTGGAACGGACAGCCCCGTCCCAGATCAGCGCACGGAGGACCCCATGAGTCGGATCAATACGAACGTTCAGTCCCTGGTGGCCCAGCGCGTGCTCGGCCTGAACAACGCGAACCTGAGCAAGTCGCTCGAACGGTTGAGCACCGGCCTGCGGATCAACCGCGGCAAGGATGACCCCGCGGGGCTGATCGCCTCCGAGGCCCTCCGCGCCGAACTCAAGGCCACCAACGCCGCGATCTCGAACGCGCAGCGGGCCGATCAGGTCGTCAACATCGCCGAGGGCGGTCTGCAGGAGATCTCCGGCCTGCTCACCGAACTCCAGGGCCTCCTGACGGCCAGTTCCAACTCCGCCGGCCTCTCGCAGGACGAGCGCCAGGCCAACCAGTTGCAGATCGACTCCATCCTGCAGACCATCGACCGCATCTCCAGCAGCACGGCCTTCCAGGGCATGAAGCTGCTCAACGGCAACATGGACTACACCGTCGAGAGCGTGTCGTCGGCCATCACCGACTACCGCATCAACGCCGCCAAGTTCACCGGATCGAGCCTCGGTGTGGACCTCGTCGTCACCCAGTCCGCCCAGCAGGGCATCATGTTCCTCTCGATGGGCGGGACGAGCATCAACCTGAACGACGCCGGCTCCGGCAACTTCACCATCGAGGTCACCGGCAGCAAGGGCAGCCGCGAGCTCTCCTTCGCCTCCGGGACCGCGCTCTCCACCGTCGTCAACACCATCAACAGTTTCACCGACGTGACCGGCCTGGTCGCTTCGGTCGCGGCCTCCGGCTCCTTCACCACCGGCTTCACCATCAAGGCCGAGGACTTCGGCGCCAGCCACTTCACCTCCGTCAAGGTCGTCAACGAGGCCGGCATGCAGGGCTCCGACAACAACATCGGTCTCTACAACTTCGAGGCCGATGATGCGAGCACGGTCGACACGACGATCACGGCCAAGTTCGATTCCAACTCGGCCGCCAACGGCGTCCGCGACGCCGGCCAGGACATCGGCGCGACCATCAACGGCATCGCCGCGACCTCCAAGGGCAAGACCGCCCGCATCAACACCGACACGCTGGACCTCGAGGTCACCCTCAGCACCTCCGACGCCCAGTCCCTCCAGACTCTCTCGGCCTTCACCATCACCGGCGGCGGCGCGTCCTTCCAGCTCGCCGGCTCGGTCGACATCGCCGGCAAGGTCTCGCTCGGCATCTCCGACTTCGCCGTCCGCAAGCTCGGCACCAGCACCCTCGGCTACCTCAGCGACCTCGCCTCCGGCAAGGCCCACAACATCGTCGACAGCGACGGCGCCGGCGCTCAGAAGATCGTCGGCGAGGCCATCGCCCAGATCTCCGCGGCCCGCGGGCGCCTCGGCGCGTTCCAGAAGAACACCGTCGGCGCGACCATCCGCTCCCTCGGCATCGCGGTCGAGAACACCGCCGCCGCCGAGAGCTCCATCCGCGACGCCGACTTCGCCTCCGAGACCGCCGAACTGACCCGCTCGCAGATCCTCGCGCAAGCCTCGACCCAGGTCTTGGCCCTCGCGAACTCGCAGCCGCAGGCCGCCCTGGCCCTCCTCGGCTGATCCTGACGAGCCAACCACACACCTCAACCGCCCCGGCCCCGCGCCGGGGCGTTTCTTTTTCCGAACCCCGGAGGCACAGGCGTCCCGCCTGTGCCTCCCCCTTTTCACTCCTTCAATCCTCTCGCCGCGAAGGCCCCGGCGCGCCGATCCTTGACCAAGAATGCCCGTGCGCACGAAACCCGCCCCGCGCCCCGACACGCTCCCCCCGGCCCTCCGCCGGACGCGAGAGACCTTTCTCGCCTACCTCCGGGTCGAGTGCGGCCTGAGCGCGAACACGCTCGAGGCCTACGGGCGTGACCTGCGCGACCTGCTCGCGGACCTCCACCGCGCCGGCGTCCAGAAGGCGGACGACGTGACGCCCCGCGCGCTGGTCGCCCACGTCGCCTCGCTGAGCAGCGACCGCCGCCTCGCCGCGTCGTCGGTCGCCCGCCACCTGGCGACGATCAAGGTCCTCTTCCGCTGGCTGCACGCCCAGGGGCGCATCCCCGAGAACCCCGCCGACTACCTCGACCAGCCGATGCGGTGGAAGCGGCTGCCGAACGTCCTGTCGCCGAAGCAGGTGCGAGCGCTGCTGGCCGCCCCGCGCCCCGACCCCGAGGCCGGCGACGAAGCCCCCCCCCTCTGGGTGCGCGACCGGGCCCTCCTCGAACTCATGTACGCCAGCGGCCTGCGGGCCAGCGAGGTCGGCACGCTCGCTCTCGCGGACGTGGTGCGCGACCTGGGCGTCCTCCGCGTCACCGGCAAGGGCGACAAGCAGCGCCTCGTGCCGATGGGCGTCCCGGCACGCGAGGCCCTCGACCGCTATCTCGCCGACTGCCGGCCGCGGCTCGCGCGCGAGGGAACCCGCGGCCTCGGGCGCGTCTTCCTCTCGCGCACCGGACGCCCGCTCGAACGCGTCGCCGTCTGGCAGATCGTGACGCGCCACGCCCGGGCCGCGGGTCTGGAGGGCGTCCACCCCCACGTCCTGCGCCACAGTTTCGCCACGCACCTGCTCGCCGGCGGCGCGGACCTGCGCACCGTGCAGGAACTCCTCGGCCACGCCGACGTCGCAACGACCCAGATCTACACCCACGTGGACCGCTCCCACCTCAAGGACGTCCACCGCAGGTACCACCCGCGCAAGTGACGCGGCGACGAGCCTTGACCGCCAGGGCGGCTGCGGCGCACCCTCGGTACACTCTCCCCATGCGTCGATCGCTCCAGCAGGCCCGCGACGCCCTTGATCGGCTGCTCGCCGACGCGGATGCCGTCGAGCGCATCGCCCGCGTCGCCGCGCTGGTGGCCGAGCGGTTCGGCGCGGGGGGCAAGGTGCTCGCGTGCGGCAACGGCGGCTCGGCGTGCGACGCGATGCACTTCTGCGAGGAACTGACCGGCCGCTTCCGCCACGACCGCCCCGCGCTCCCCGCCATCGCCTGCGTCGATCCGGGGCACATCACCTGCACCGCGAACGACTACGGCTACGAGCGGGTCTTCAGCCGTTGGGTCGAGGCCCTCGGGCGCGAGGGCGACGTGCTCTTCGTGCTCAGCACCAGCGGGAACTCCGAGAACGTGGTGCGGGCGGTCGAGGCCGCGCGGGAGCGCGGCATCTCGACCGTCGCCCTGCTCGGCGGCGACGGCGGGCGGCTGCGCGGGCGGTGCGACCTCGAATGGATCGTGCCCGCCGACACGAGCGATCGCATCCAGGAACTGCACATGCTCATCCTGCACTGCATCGTCGAGGGCGTCGAGCGGGCGCTCGCGGGCGAATGACCGCGGAACCGCGGCGGGGGACACGCCATGAGCGAGACCGAGGGCCGGCGCGCGGCGGTGCATGATCCGATCGGGCGTCGCGTCGTCGGTGCGGGCGTCATCTCGCTCGCCTACGCGGCGATCTGGTGGTTCGGCTTCTTCCGGCCGCTGGACGCCTGGGTGAACGGGGCGATCATCGCGACGGTGCTGCTGTGTACGCTGCCGCCGGCTCGCGTGAGGCCGTTCGTCGGGGCGGCGGCGTTGCTCGGGCTGGCGGCGGTGATGCACTTCGAGGTGCGCCACACGCTGATGGCGATCGCGCTGGCGGTCTTCGCCGCTCTGTCGCTCGCGGACGGGATGTACGACCTCCACGGCCGCGCGGCCAGGCCCTGAGGCGGCTCAGGCGCGCTGCCGGAGCAGGTCGCGGATCTCGCGCAGCAGGGCGACGTCCTCCGGCGGGGCGGCGGGGGCGGCGGCCTCCTTCTCCTTCTCGAAGCGCCGCTTGGCCTCGTTCATCGCCTTGATCACGATGAACAGCGCGAGCGCGACGATGAACAGGTTGATGAACGCGTTGATGAACTCGCCGTAGCCGATGGTGACAGCGGGCGTGGTGACGGTTCCCGCGGCGTCCGCGACGGCCTCGCGGAGGACGATGCGTTTGTCGGCGAAGTCCACGCCGCCCATCAGCAGGCCGACGGGGGGCATCAGCACCTTGTCCACGAGGGCCTTGACGACGCCGGAGAATGCCACGCCGATCACGATGCCGACGGCCATATCGATGACGTTGCCGCGCAGCGCGAACTCGCGGAACTCCCTGATCAGAGGCATGGGATTCTCCTGTGTGGGTGCGTTCTCTCCCCGCATGGGGTGGCCCGAGTCTACCGTCCGCCCATCCCGACCGCGTAGAATCGAGACGCCGGGGGCGACCGGCCGTCCCGGACGGCGGCCGGAGGCACGCTTCGAGACAAGAGGACCGCGAGATGCCCTATTACACGAGGCTCGGCGAGTTGCCCGCCAAGCGCCACGTCCAGTTCCGCAGGCCGGACGGCGCCCTGTACTCCGAGGAACTCTTCGGTACCGACGGTTTCGTCGGACCCACCAGCACCCTCTACCACATCCACCCGCCCACGCAGGTCTCGGGCTGGAAGACGCTCTACGTCACCCGCCCGGAGTACGTCGAGCGCGAGGTGATGCGCATGCGCCACATCAAGACGACGCCCATGAAGCCCAAGGGCGACCCGGTCACGGGCCGCGTGATCGTGCTCGGCAACGCGGACGTCGAGATGGCGATCTGCGTGCCCGCCGAGCAGATGGGGTACCACTTCAAGAACGGGCAGGGCGACGAGTGCCTGTTCGTGCACTACGGCTCGGGCACGGTGCACACCATGTTCGGCACGCTGCGGTTCCGGCCCAAGGACTACATCGTCATCCCCAAGGGCACCATCTACCGCATCGAGTTCAACCCGCTGCGCGACGACGAGCGGCCGGCGGGCCTGACGCGGGCCGACATGCCGCTGGGCAAGTTCGTCGCCTTCGAAACCGCCAACGGGAGCCACATCCTGCCCCCGCCGCGGTACCTCTCGAAGAAGACCGCCCAGTTCCTCGAGCACGCGCCCTATTGCGAGCGGGACCTGCGCGTCCCCGAGTTGCCGCTCACCTTCGATCAGCGCGGCGAGTTCGAGGTCCGCATCAAGGCGCGCGACTGCGTGCATTCGTACACGTACGGCTACCACCCGCTGGACGTGGTGGGGTGGGACGGGTGCTACTACCCGTACCTGTTCAGCATCGACGAGTTTGCGCCCATCGTTGGCAAGTTGCACATGCCGCCGCCGATCCACCAGACGTTCGAGGGGCACAACTTCGTGATCTGTTCGTTCTGCCCGCGCGTGCTGGACTTCCACCCCGAGGCGATCCCGATCCCCTACAACCACTCGAACATCGACTCCGACGAGGTGCTGTACTACGTCGAGGGGAACTACAAGGCCCGGCGCGGCATCGAGTCCGGCTCGATCAGCCTGCACCCGCAGGGCATCCCGCACGGCCCGCACCCGGGGACGGTCGAGAAGAGCCTGGGCAAGACGCACACGGACGAACTGGCGGTGATGTGCGACACGTTCCGGCCGCTCTTTCCCACCAGGGCCGCGCTGGAGTTGGACGACCCGCAGTATCCCGAGTCCTGGCGGGCCGACCACCACGCCCCCGGTGAGAAACGGGGCGACGGCGGGACGACGAACGTCTGGACCTGACGCCGGCGTGCGGGGCGGCACGGTAGGATGCCACGCACCCAACCCAAGGAGGGCCGAGCCATGAGCCTGCCGCTGTTCCAGGTCGATGCGTTCACGGGGCAGACGTTCCGCGGGAACCCGGCCGCCGTGGTGCTCCTCGACGACTGGATCGGCGACGACGTGATGCAGGCGATCGCCCGCGAGAACAACCTCTCCGAGACGGCGTTTGTGGGGCCGGCGACCGCGGACGGCGCCGACTTCTCGATCCGCTGGTTCACGCCCACGACCGAGGTGGACCTGTGCGGGCACGCGACGCTCGCGGCGGCTCACGTCCTGTTCAACCACCGAGATCACAAGAGCGACCGCGTGGTCTTCGAGAGCAAGTCCGGCCTGTTGCCCGTCACCCGCGACAACGGCTCGCTGGTGCTGGATTTCCCGGCCTGGAACGCCGAGCCGGTCGAGATCACGAACGACCTGGTCGAGGCGCTCGGCGCCCGCCCGAGCGAGTGCTACCGCTCGCGCGACCTGCTGGCCGTTTTCGAGTCGAAGAAGGACGTGCTCGGCCTGCGCCCGGACTTCCGCCGCATCGCCGCTCTGAACGGGCACGGCGTGATCGTGACGGCTCCTGGGGCGGGACACGACTTCGTGAGCCGCTTCTTCGCCCCGAGCCTCGGCGTGGATGAAGACCCCGTCACCGGCTCGGCCCATTGCACGCTCACGCCGTACTGGTCCAAACGGCTCGGCAAGCGATCGCTGACGGCCCACCAGGTCTCCCGGCGCGGCGGCGAGATGCGCTGCACGATGAACGGCGACCGCGTGCATCTGGCCGGGCGCGCCGTGACGTACCTCGAGGGCACGATCGCGGTCTGACACGGGCGGGGCGCGTCCGGTTCGGGCGCGGCGGCTTCGGGGTCGATACCATCCGTCGGATGTCCGATCAGGGTTCAGACCGTCCGCGCTCCGACCGCGTCCGCCTGCCGGAACAGGACGCATCGCTGTATCTGCACCCGCAGACGCTGGCCCGCCTGCGCACGTTCGAACTTCGGGCGAAGATGATCGTCGAAGGCGTGATGAGCGGGCAGCACCGTTCCCCCTACCAGGGCTTCAGCGTCGAGTTCGCCCAGCACCGCCCGTACGTGGCCGGCGACGACATCCGGCACCTGGACTGGAAGGTGTTCGCGCGGTCGGACAAGCTGCACCTCAAGCAGTACCAGCAGGAGACCAATCTCGACCTCGTGGCGATGGTGGACGCCTCCGGCTCGATGGACTACGGCAGCCGGTCGTTCGCGGAAGCGTCGGGCGTTGGGCGCAAGACGAGCCTCGACGGGCGCGACTACTGGAGCAAGTTCGACCACGCCACCGCCCTGGCGGCCGCGATGTGCTACGTCACGCTGCGCCAGGGCGACCGGGCCGGCGTGGTCGTCTTCGCCGATGAGGTTCGGGCGATGGTGCGGCGCTCGTCGTCGACCGCGACGTGGCGGCAGGTGGTAGGGGCGCTCTCGACGCACCCGGTCGATCGGCCCACCGACCTCGCCCGCGCGACCGACCAGACGCTCGCCAAGATCACGAACCGGTGCCTGATCGTGCTCATCAGCGACTTCTTCGAGGACCCGGAGCGGATCCGCGCGGCGTTCGCGCGCATCAAGCACAAGGGGCACGACCTGATCGTCTTCCAGGTGCTCGACCGGGCCGAACGGACGTTCGAGTTCGCGGAGTCCGCGCCGTTCGAGGGGCTGGAGGGGGAGGCCGTGCTGCGCGTTGACCCGCGCGCCATCCGCCGGTCCTATCTGGACGCCATCAACGCCCACCTCGAGCGCGTCGAGAAGATCACGCGATCGTTCGGGTTCGACTACCAACTCGTGGACACGCACGACTGGCTCGGCCCGCCGCTCGCCGCCTTCGTCGCCCGCCGGAACGCACAGATCAAGCGGAGCAAGTACGGGTGATGGGAAGTGACGAAGTGACGAAGTGACGAAGTGACGGAGTGGCGCAAAGAGGAACTTCGAGAGAACAAGGGCAAGGAGAGGAGGGCCGGATGGCCGAGTCAGAACGTGAGACGCGCACGCCGGAGACCCGCGGCCAGATTCGCTCGTTCCGTGATCTCGTCGCGTGGCAACGAGCCATGCGCACCGCCCGGCTTGTGTACGAACAGACGGAAGTCCTTCCCCCGCGCGAGCGCTTCAGCCTGGCAAGCCAGATGAATCGAGCTGCCGTGTCGGTCCCCTCCAACATCGCCGAGGGCTACGCCCGCGGAACGACCGCGGAGTTCCTCCGGTTCCTCTGGATCGCCCGCGGCTCGCTCGCCGAAGTGGATACGCAAGTCGAACTCGCGGCCGACGTCGGGCTTATTGCCGCCGGTCCCGACTTGAACAGTGCCATCGCCGAAACCGATCGCGTGCTCCGGGGTCTCATCCGCAGTCTTGAGCAACTCCCGCCATCAGAGCGCAAAGCGTAGTTCCCGACTCCGTCACTCCGTCACTCCCCACTTCCCCATGACCTTCCTCCACCCCGCGCTTCTCGCCGCCGGACTCGCGTGCATCGCCGCGCCGATCATCATCCATTTCCTCATGCGCCGGCGTCGGCGCCCCGTGCGCTGGGCGGCGATGCGGTTCCTGCTCGAAGCCTACCGGCAGCAGAAGCGGCGGCTGCGCCTCGAGCAGTTGCTCCTGCTCGCGCTGCGGTGCCTGCTCGTCGCGCTCATCGCCTTCGCGCTCGCGCGTCCGATCGCGGGGCGGGCGGGGATCATCGGCCCCGGGCCGCGCACGGTCTATCTCGTCATCGACGACAGCCTGACGAGCGCGGCGTCGGGCGAGCGCGGTGTCGCCGCGCTGGCGCGCCACAAGGCCACGGCGGAGGCGATCCTGGCGTCGCTGGACGCCGCCCGGGGCGACCGCGCCGCCCTGCTGACTCTCGGCGCGCCCGCCGACGCGCCCGTCGTCCCTCCCTCGTCGGACCTCGGCTCGATCCGCCGCCTGATCGGCGCCATCGCGCCGACCGATGCGCCGGCGGACTTTGCCGGCGCGCTCGCCCGCGTCTCGGCCGACCTCGGCCCGGAGGGCCAGGACCGCCCGCTCGTCGCGGTGCTCAGCGACTTCCTCGCCGGCTCGGTGCGCGATGCCGAGCGACTCCCTGAACTGCCGGGGCGCGCCACGCTCGCCGCCACCGCGCCGGCCCGCGCACCCGTGTCCAACGTCGCGATCGTCGCGCTCGAGCCGCTCCGCCCTGTGATTCTCGCGGGCACGACCGGCCCGGAGAGCGCGGGCGCCCCCGCCGGCTCCACGCAGGTCCGCGCCGACCTGCTCCGCTTCGGCCCCGCCACCGCTTCGGCCGGGGCGACCACCGTGCGCCTGCTCGCCGAGCCGACCCGCGGCGGCGACGCGACGCCCATCGGCGAGGCCGTCGTCCGCTGGTCGCCGGGCCAGAGCCAGGCGAGCGTGAGCGTGCCGCTGGAACTGGAGCGGCTCGCCCCCGTGCTGCGCGACGGCGCGACCTCTGTCGTGCTGCGGGCCGAGATCGACCCCGACGCCCTGCAGCGCGACGATGCGCGCCGCGTCTCGATCGCCCTGCGCGACGAGTTGCGCGTCGCACTGATCGGCACACGGCGCGGCGGCACACGCCCGACCATCGATTCGTTCGCGCCCGCCGATTGGGTACGACTCGCCCTCGAGCCCGCCGCCGACCGTTTCGGCGCTCCGGCCGGCCGCGTCCGCGTCTCGGAGATCGACCCTCGAGCGGTCGATGCGCCGCGACTGGCGGGCGTGGACGCGGTCTTCGTGCTCGAGCCGGACGCGATCGAGTCCGCGGCGTGGACGAGGCTGCGCGCATTCGCGGACGCGGGCGGCCTTGTGATCGTTACGCCGGCTGCGCGCGAGGGGGCGCAGACCTGGCCCGACCTCATGCTCGAAGCCTTCTCGCTCGATTGGGATGTCGAGCGCGAGCCGCGCGCTATCGAGGCGTTCACGATCGCGAGCGAGCGGGCCGCGACAGGCGAACTCGACCTCCTCACGATGCTCGCGGGTGAGTTGTCGCACCTGGCCGCGCCCGTGCGTGTATCCAGGGTTCTGGCGGCGCAGCCCTCCCGCGGGTCGGGGCAGACCGTGCTCGCGCTCGCGGACGGCACGCCTTTCGTGCTCGTGGCGCGGCCCGAGCAGGCCGAGAACGCCACGCCCTCACGGGGCGTGATCGTCTATCTCGCCGCAGCGCTCGACCTCGACTGGACCGATCTGCCCGCGCGCCCGCTCATGGTGCCGTTGGTGCAGGAGATCGTGCGCCAGGGCGTCGGCCGGGCCGGCGGCGCGTGGGTGTCGGCCGCCGGCTCCGCGCCGAGCGCTCCGCCCGCGGCCGTCGAACTGCGCTCGCACGACGGCTCGACCGTCGCGGTCGAGGGCGGCAGGGCGGCGCGGGCGCTCCGCCATGCCGCCGCGTGGCGAGCGCTCGACCGCGAGGGCTTCACGCGAGGGACGATCATCGTGAACCCGGACACCGGCGCGTCGCGCACCGACATCACCCCACCAGACGAGGTCCGCCGATGGTTGGGCGCGGCGGCACCCGGGCGCGAGGTGCGCACGCTCGACGACGGCACGCCCGCACAGCCGGGCGAAGCCGCAGTGACGCTCGGCGATGACGGCCCGACGACCCCGCTGAGCCTCCCGCTGCTCATCGCCGCCGCCCTCGTTGCGCTCGCGGAACTCGCCGCCGCTCGGTTCGCCAGCCACGCGACGATCTCGCGGCACGCCCCCACCTCGGAGGCCGCCGCATGACCGACCTCCTCGTCCGGCTCTTCGGCCTGTCCGAACTCCGCCCCGGCGAGGAAGGCGTGCGCTTCGCTCTCGAACGCCCGATGCCGCCGTGGGCGTGGGCCGGCATCGCGCTGGCGGCGGCGGCGTTCGCGGGCTGGTCGTACTGGCGTCTCGTCGGGCCGCGCGCGCCGCGCACGGTCCTCGCGTGCGTCCGCTGCCTCACGCTGCTCGTGCTCGTGCTGCTCGTCGCCGGGCCGCACCTCGTCCGCGAGAACCGCCGCGTCGAGCGCGACTGGGTCGTCGTGCTGCTGGATCGCTCCGCGTCGATGACCATCCCGGACGCGCCCGGGCGGCGCACGCGCGACGAGCAACTCGCCGACGCGCTGCGCCGTTCCTGGCCCGCATGGCAATCGCTCGCCGACGAGCACAACATCCTGTGGCTCGGCTTCGACGCGGGCGCGTACGACCTCGCCTCCGACCGGCAGGGCGTACGCCTGACGGACGCGGAGGGCCGGCGCACGGCGATCGGCGCGGCGCTCGCGCAGGCCGCGCAGCGCGTCGCCGCCCGCCCGGTCAGCGGCGTGGTCGTCGTCTCCGACGGGCGCTCGGCGGACGAGCCTGACCGCGCTCTGCTCCGCCGCCTGCGCGCCGAGCGCATCGGCATCTACGCGGTCCCCCTGGGCAGCGCGACCCCCGCGAGCGATCTGGCCGTCACCAGCGCGGACGCGCCGACCGCCGCGTTCGTGCGCGACACCGTGCCGGTCACCGTCACCGTCGAGCAACTGGGCGGCGGCGGGGCCGCACCGGCGGTGGTGCGCCTGGTGGACGATCGCACCGGGCGGACCCTCGACGAGCGCCGCGTGGAAGTCGCCGACGGCACGCCGACCGAGGTTCTGCTCTTCACGCGCCCCGAGACACCGGGCGAGGCGCGATGGAGCGTCCGCGTCATCCCCGACGTGCCCGACCTCTCCGAAGCGAACAACGCCCGGAGCCTCACGCTGGAACTCGCCGACAGCCCGCTCCGTGTCGTCTACTTCGACGGCTACCCGCGCTGGGAGTACCGCTACCTCAAGGACCTGCTCGTCCGCGAGGAGTCGATCCGCTCGTCGGCGACGCTGCTGGCCACGAGCCGACGGTCCATCCAGGAGGGTGACGTCGCTCTCAACCGCATCCCGCGCTCGACCGAGGACTGGGCCGAGTTCGACGCCGTCATCCTCGGCGACCTCCGCGCCGACAACTTCAGCGCGGAGCAACTCGAAAACCTCCGCGACCACGTCGCCAACCGCGGCGGCGGGCTGCTCTGGATCGCAGGCCCAGGCGCGACGCCCGAGTCGTGGCGCAACACCGCCCTCGCCGACCTGCTGCCATTTACGCTCTCGACACGCGGGGGCACATCCGCGCCCGTCCGAGCCTTCGACGGATCTGTCACCATGGTCCGGGTCGAGCGGGGCGAGCGGCTCGGCGTCCTCCGACTCGACGACGCCGCCGAGCGAGGCTGGCCCTCCCATCTCTCCGACCCGGCGACCGGATGGAGCCTGATCCGCTGGGCGCAGCGCATCGACCGCTCGCAACTCAAGCCGACCGCGGAGGTGCTCGCCGTCGCCGTCCCCGCGTCGGAATGGACGCCGGACCTGCTCGACCGCGACCTGTCCTCGGCCCCCCCCCTGGTCGTGACGATGCGCTACGGGGCCGGCCGGGTGATCTACGTCGCCACCGACGAGACCTGGCGCTGGCGATACGGGCGCGGCGAGGCACTCACCGAACGGTTCTGGCTCCCGCTCGTGCGACTCCTCGGGCGCGACAGCCTCGCCCGCGGCGGGCGCGCCGCTCTCATCGAGGCCTTGCCCTCGCGGGCCGCCGTCGATCAGGCCGTGCAGATCGGCCTTCGCCTCGCCGATCAATCGCTTGCCGACCTTCGGCCGGCCTCGCTGCGTGTGCGCGTCGAGCGCGAACCGCGCCCCGGCGAGTCGCCCGGGCCGCCCGTCCGGCTCACGCTCGCGCCCGACGAGGCGACACCCGCGGGCGCGCCCGGCGCCTACACCGCGACCTGGGTGCCCGCCGAGCCGGGCGTCTACCGCATTGTCGCCGACGACCCGATCCTCGCCGGTCTGGCGCTCTCGGCCGAGGTCCGCGTCGCCCTCCCGGACGACGAACTCCGGTCCCCGCAGGCCGACCACGCCATGTTGGGCGCCCTTGCGGAACAGACCGACGGAGCGGTTATCCAGCCCGACGCCCTCGCCGATCTCGCCACGATCCTTCCCAACCGGGAACTCATCCTCGACGGCACCCCGGACATCGAGACCCTCTGGGACCGCCCGATCGTGCTCGCCGTCCTTGTCCTCCTGCTCTGCGCCGAGTGGATCGGCCGACGGCTCATCCGGCTGGCCTGACCCCCCCGCCCGGCTCCCCCCTGCGGGTCGAAGGCATTTTCTGAGAACCCGACGCTGTTCCGCGGACGAACTTCCTGTATGAAGGACCAGGGATGGTGAACCGCCGCATGGACGACCGCCGCGGCATCCAGAGGGAGAGTCCACGGGAGATCGAACCCGTTCGGCTGTCGCTCGCGCGAATTCGAGGGATTTCCCGGGTATTGATCGTCGCAGGGGCGGCGTCTCTGCTGTTCGGGTCGGTGATCGCGGCCGTCGCGGGTTTGGGGCTGGCGGACTTCGCGCTCCGAACCCCTGCTGCGGTTCGCACGGTTCTGCTTGCCCTCGGCCTCGTCGCGACGGTGTGGGGGGTGGTCCGCGTTCTTGTGCCCGCGCTTCGGTTCGGGCCTTCGCTGACCGAGGTCGCGCTTCGCGTCGAGCGATCGGAGATGGGACGCCGCGCCGGGTTGTCGGGCGTGCTCGCTTCCGCGCTCGAACTCGCGGATCCCGGCGCCGCTGCCGACGACCTGCAGCGCACGCTGGCCTCGGGCCTCGCGGCCGACGCTCGCGGGCGACTCGCCTGCGTGCGTGCGTCCGGGATCATCCGGCCTTCCGGGACGCTGCGCAGTCTCGCGTGGTTCGCGGCGGTGCTCGCGGCGGTCGCCGCGCTCTCGGCGGCGCGCCCGGAACTCACGGCGATCGGCGCGAAGCGCATCCTGACGCCGTGGGCCGGGGCGGAGTGGCCCCGGCGCACCGCGCTGGCGGACGCGACGCTCGCGACCGTGCAGCCGGACGACGAGACGCTCCCGCTGCGCGTGCTGCTGACCCGCACGAACCGCGCGCCGGGCGAAACACCCGTCGCCGCGCGCTACCGCATCGTCGGCGCGGACGGCCCCAGGCCGACGCAGCGGGTGTTGATGCGGAGCCAGTTGCGCAACGACGTGGTGCCGACACCGGACGGCGCAGTCGAGGGCGAACTCTTCGAGCGGCTCATCGAGCCTGCCGCTCGCGACCTGACGGCCGACGGCGCACAGGCGTGGGTCGAGTACTGGTTCGAGACCGAGGACGAGCGGACCGAGCCGCGGCGGATCCTGCTCGCACGCCGTCCGGGCGCCGAGTCGGCGACAGCGGTCGTGTCACCCCCCCCCTATGCCGAGCGTGCCGCGGGAGGCGTCCTCGCGGGGGCGGTCCCGCTCGGTCGCGGCGCGGACGATCGTGCCATCCTTTCGCCCATCCTCGCCGGCTCGCGTGTCGACCTCGAAGTCACGCTCAACAAGCCCGTCCCGCCGCCCGACGGCTGGGAGGCGGGCGCGAGCGACCGCGCCATCCGGCGCTCGTTCGTCCTCTACGCCACCGAGCGCGTCCCGCTCGCGCTTGTCGATCGCCACGGGCTTGCCTCGGCCGAGGAGCCGATCTTCACGCTGGAGGTCGTTGCCGACGCGCCGCCCGGGGCGGTCGTTACCGATCCGCCGCGCGACGAGACGGTACTGCCGACCGCCGTCGTTCCCGTGGCCGGCGAGGGTCGCGACGACGTCGGGGTGGCGTGGGCGGCGGTGGAGCACCAGCGCGCCCGCCCGCCCGCCGGCTCGGTCGGCGCACCGCCGGAGCCTGACGCCCCCCCCGTCCGCGCCGCGGAACTCGCCTGGGCCGACGCCATGCCCCGCGAGGCCCGCGTGCAGACCGCGCTCGACCTCGCCACGCTCGGCCTGCGTCCCGGCGACGAACTCTGGATCACCGCCCTCGCCGCCGATGCCTACGCCGCGTCCGGGGCGGAACGGCCGCCGACGCGCTCCGCGCCGCGCCGGCTGCGCATCATCAGCGAAGCCGAACTGATGGAGCAGGTGCGTGCGGAACTGACGGCCCTGCGCCGCGCCGCCATCCAGCTCGACGCCGAGCAGGCCGCCGCCCAACGCCAGACCGAATCGCTCGGCCCCACCGACGACGCCGCGCGCCGCCAGTCGTCCCTTCCCGAGCGCATCGCGCAGCAGCGCCGCTCGCTCGACACGCTCGCGGAGCGCGTCCGCCGCAATGCGCTCGACGATCCCGCGCTCACGGGCACGCTCGCGGACGCCGACGGCCTGCTGGAGGAGGCCTCGGACGCGGCCCGCGAGGCCGCCCGCGCACTCGACGCCGAGCGGAGACGCCTCGATGCGGCGAGCGACGCGGGCGAGACGCCAGAGCCGGACGCCGAGACGATGGAGGCGGTCGCCGAAGCGCAGACCCGCACGCGGGACAACCTCTCCGCGCTGATCGAGATGCTCGACCGGGGCGAGGACGCCTGGGTCGCCCGCCGCACGCTGGAGCGCCTGATCGCCGACCAACGCGAGATCGCCGACCGCACGCGGCGACTCGGCGACGAAAGCGTCGGGCGTGGTGTGAACGAACTTTCTGCGCAGCAGCGGGCCGAACTCGAGCGCATCGTCGAGGCGCAGCGAGAGGCGGCCCAGCGCGCCCGGCAGGCCATCGACGAACTCGGCGAGCGCGGACGGCAGTTGGAGCGCGCCGACCCCGCGCAGGCCCAGGCGATGCGCGACGCCGCCACGCGCGGCCGCCAGGAGCAGGTCGCCGATCGGCTCGAGGACGCCGCGGACCAGGCCGAGCAGAACCGCATGCAGACCGCCGCCGAGCAGCAGCAGCGTGCCGCCGAATCGCTCCAGCGGATGCTGGACGACGTCGAGAACGCGCAGCGCAACCGCGACGAGGCGCTCCGCCGCGTGCTGGCGAGCGTGATCGAGTCGCTCGAGGCGTTGATCGTGCGGCAGGAGCGTGCGCTCGCCGCGCTCGAGCAGGCCGTCCCGCTCAACGCCTTCGGGGGGCTTGACGCGGGCATGCTCACGCTCCACCTCAACACGCTCTCGGTTCTCGACCAGATCACCTCGGCGCAGAACGACCTGGCCGGCGTGGCCGCGCTGGTCGAGGAGGCGGCCGCTGCGCAAGAGTCGGCGGTCGTCGTCCTGCGCCGCACGCCCGTGGACGCCGACGCTGCCCGCGAGCACGAGCAGACGAGCCTGAACCGGCTCATGCAGGCCAAGGAGGAGGCCGAACGCACCGACCGAGAGGCCGCCGAGCGTGACGCGACCCGCCAGCGCACCGAACTCCGCGCCGCCTACCGCGAACTTCTCGAACAGCAGGCGATGCTGCTCGCGGAGACCGAGCCGTTCGTCGGCGCGGAACTGACTCGGCGCGACCGGGCCGTCGTGCGCGGCGTGGGCGAGCGTCAGGACGCGGTGCGTGCCCGCCTCGTCGAACTCCGCGACCAGACCGAGGGCCTGGCCGACACGATCGTGGTGGAGTACGCGCACACCCGCCTCGAATCCGCCACCGCCGCGGCCGCCGACCGCCTCCGCGTCGGAGAGGCGGACCCGTCCGTCACCCGCAACCAGGCCACGGCGGTGCGCCTGCTTCGCTCGCTCGTCGAAGCCCTGAGCGAGGCCCAGCAGGAGCGGGACTTCCGCGAGCAGGAGCAGGACTCCGGGGGCGAGGGCGGCGGGCAGTCGGGCGGCAGCCCTCCCCTCATCCCGCCCATCGCCGAACTCCGCATTCTTCGCGAGATGCAGCAGGAGGCCGCCGACTGGACCCGCGAGATCGACGCGGACCCGCGACCGGACCCCGGCGAGAAGGCGCGCCTCGCCGAGTTGCAGCGCGAACTCGCCACCCGCGGCGAGACGCTCGTGCAGGCCGTCACGCAGCAGACGCCGCGACCGCAGCCGCAACCGCGACCGGAGGAGGAACAACCATGACGAGGCAGCCGACCAGACTCGTCGGTTCCGGGCCGCGCCGCTTCCCCTTCTCGGGGCGGGGCCTTGCAGGCCCCATCTCCCTTCTCTTCCTTCTCTCCTCCCTTGTGCTCCATACCCCCCCCTCCTTTGCCCAGGACGCCGACAAACCCGACGAGCAGCCCGAGCGCGACACCCTCCCCGACCTCGACGAACTCCTCGGCCTGCCCTCCGAGAAGCCGGCCGACGCCCCCGCGCAGGACCGCACCACCGAACTCGACCGACTCCTCTCCGGCGAGGAGATCGCGGAGGCATTCGTCGAGGCGGTGCGCCTCATGGGCGAGACCGCCGCCCGTCTCGACGCCGCCGGCGACACCGGCGTGGTCACGCAGCGCATGCAGGAGGACGCCATCCGCAAACTCGACAAACTGATCGCCGACGCGCAGAACCGACGCCAGCAGTCGCGCTCGCAGTCGCGCAGCCGGCAGAACGCCGACCAGCAGTCGCAGCAGCAGCCGGCGCAACGATCCGCGCAGCAGCAGCCGGGCGGGCGCGACAACCAGGCCGAGATCGATCCGCCCGCGCGTCAGGACGGCCCCCTGAACCCCGCGTCGGTCGCCGATCTCGCCGCGTGGGGCGCGCTCCCCGAGCGTGTCCGCGAGGCGCTCGTCCAAGGCTCCTCCGACCGTTTCAGCACGCTCTACCAGCGGCTGACCGAGGCCTATTACAAGCGCCTCGCCGAGGAGCGCGACCGATGAACCACACGCTCCGACTCCGTCTCCGTGCATTCTCCCCGGGCGGGACCTTTCAGGCCCCCTTCCTTCTCTTCCTCCTCGCCATCCTCACCATCGCCCCCCCCTCCATCGCCCAGAACAGCATCCTCCCCAACGAGATCAACCCCGCCCTCGACCGCGCCGTCGAGCGCGGCACCGCCTACCTCGTCTCCCAGCAGAACCCCGACGGCAGCATCGGCTCCGGTCGCTTCGGCCGCAATGTCGCCATCACCGCCCTCGCCTGCATCGCCCTCATGGCGGACGGCAACCTCCCCGGCCGCGGCCCGCACGGCGACGCCGTGCAGCGCGGACTCGAGTACGTCCTCTCCTGCTCGAACGAGAACGGCCTCATCGCCTCCGAGGCCGCCAACGGCCCGATGTACGGCCACGGGTTCGCGGCCCTCTTCCTCGGCGAGATCTACGGCATGACCGCCGGCGGCGGCGACACCGCGACCGCCGACCGCGTCTACGAGACGCTCGTCAAGGCCGTGCGCCTCATCGAACTCTCGCAGAACCAGGAGGGCGGCTGGCGGTACAACCCCGTCCCCTACGACGCCGACGTCTCCGTCACCATCTGCCAGATCATGGCCCTCCGCTCCGCCCGCAACGCGGGCATCGAGGTCGACAAGGCCGTCATCGACCGCGCCGTCGAGTACGTCCGTCGATGCCAGAACACCGACGGCGGGTTCAAGTACCAACTCGACTCGGGCCAGAGCGGCTGGCCGCGCACCGCCGCCGGCGTCGCCAGCCTCTACTACGCCGGCATCTACGAGGACCGCGCGATCGAGCGCGGTATCGAGTACCTCAACGTTAACGCCTTTCCGGGACGCGAGCAGAGCCGCGCCCACTACTGGTACGGCCACTACTACGCCGTGCAGGCCATGTACCTCGCCGGCGGCCAGCCCTGGGCGGATTGGTGGCCCGCCGTCCGCGCCGAACTCATCGCCTCCCAGAACAACGACGGCTCCTGGGAGGATCGCTCCGTCGGCAACGCCTACGCCACCGCCATGAGCCTGATCATCCTCCAGATGCCCAAGCGATATCTGCCGATCTTCCAGAAGTAGAATCTCCCGAGCACCCCGTCATGCCGAAGCGAACCGCGAACAACCAGCAACGATCTCCGCGAAGGCCGGACCGACTGTTCGCTCTTCGCTTTTCGCTTTGCGCTCTCACACTCACCCTCCCCGCCGCCGCCGATCCGCCCTTCATCCTCATCGACCGCGACCTGCGTGAGCGCCGCGTCGAACTGGCCGCGATCACCGACCGGGCGATCTCGTTCGTGGACGAGTTGGGCCTCGCCCGCACCGAGCCGCTCGACCGCCAACTCGCCCTCCTGCGGGTCACCAGCCGCGCCCGCTTCGACGCCGCCTCGGTCCCCGGCTGGTACGAACGCTTCCTCCGCCTCGAAGTGCAGCCCGATGAGCCGCGGATCGACGAGAGCGCGCCCGGCACGCTCGTCCTCACCGACGGCCAGCGGCTGCCCGGCCGCCTCGCCGATGCGCACGCCGCGGAGGGCCGACTGCGATGGGAGCACCCCCTCTTCGGCACACTCGACGTAGACCTCGAACGGGTTCGCGCTGTCGCGTTCGCCTCGCCATGGACCGACCGGCCCTCCCCGATCGACGACACCGTCACCCTCGTCAACGGCGACCGGGTGCAGGGCTTCGTCGAGCGCATCGGCCCGGAGATCGTGATCGAATCCGTCGGGTCGCGGACCGTGATCGCGACCGCCCGTGCCGCGTCGATCGAACTTGCCAACCCGCCCGCGACCCTCGACGGCCCGGTCGTGTGGCTGTCGGACGGCAGCGTGCTCGCCCTTTCGGCGATCACGGTCGCCATCACCGGGCGCGCCGAGCTTGCTTCCGCCGACGTCTCAGGCTCGGCCGGGCCGGTCGCCTCGGTCTCCGCCGCCCAGATCGCCGCGATCGCGTTCGACGCGGGCTTGCTCGTCCCCCTCGCGTCGATCGCGCCGGTCGAATCGCACGCCGGCACGGCCCGCCTGCCCCCCCCCTCCGTTGAGCGCACTCCCGATGCGCCGCTCGGCGCGGGCGACCTCGCCTTCCCGGGCCCGATCGACGCCGAATGGCCCCTCCCCCGCGGCGCGTCCCGGCTCGCCGCCACCGTCGAACTCCCGCCCGCCTCCTGGGTCTGGGGCGATTGCGAGGTCGTCGTCACGGTCTCGGCGCCCGGCGTGCCCGCGCGCGAGATCACCCGCGTCCGCGTCAACGGCGAACGCCCCACCGCCCGCCTCGACGCCCGCCTCCCAGGCTCCGACCGCGCCGACCGCACCCTCCGCATCGCCATCGACCCCGGCGAGTTCGGCCCCATCCAGGACCGCCCCGTCCTCCGCCGGGCCTTGCTCCTGATCGACTCATCCGATGCGGCACGGTAGCCGACGCAACGACCGACAGCTCCGGTCGTTGACGCCCCGAAACGACGCCCTGCCAGGCGGATCGACCGCTCGGCCGCCCTCGGCGAGACGCGAAACGCGATGCCGTACACGCCCGATGTGGAGCGCACTACGCTGCGGATCGCGTGATCGCAACGTCCGAGCATCTCGCGCAAGGTCGCCGCGTGCAAAGCGTTGCGCCCCGGTGCGCTCGCGTGCGCACAGCGAGAAAAATGGAGCCGGGGGGAATCGAACCCCCGTCCGCTGTTGCGTTTTGCCTGGAAAACACGGGGCTCTCGCAACGCGCGCGAGCAGCGTGACGCACAATGTGACGCACAGGATTCCACCGGGCGCACACGCGCTGGGGACGGGCGTGCGCGCCACCCCCATTTGGAGTAGGTAGGGACAAGATGCGCCGCACGCGCCGCGGGAGGGACCGCCGGCGTTGCTAGGTCTCCCCTTTCGTCCGCGGTGCCGGGCCGCTGCGCCGGGCTTCCACCACTGGGCGGGTCTTGACCCCGGGCCGTCGTGCCGTCCGACGGGGCCGCGGGTGGCGTTCCTCGGGAGTGGTGCTCACCCCCGAGCTGGCGTGGGTCTACCGCATTTAGGACAACGCGAACGCGGCCATCTCGACCTGGGACGTGGAGCTGCTGCCGGTGGAGCCGGGCGCGCTGCGCGACGCGAGGCTGGACCTGACGATCCTCGGGTTCGACGCTGATCGCGGCGGAGCGGCAGGGGCGCGGGGCGTACCTGATCGAGATCGACCAGGCGTACGGCGACGCGATCGTGCAGCGCTGGGAGTCGTTCACGGGGCGCAAGGCGGAGCGGGTGTCGTGCGCCGCGACGGGCGCGCCGTCACCGCAGTCGCTCGTAGAGGTCCCGGGGTGAGAGGATCGGCACGTCATGGAAGCGACCCAGCGCCAGCAGTTCCTTGTCCCCGGTCACCAGCGCGTCCGCCTTCGCCGCCGCCGCCGTCCCAAGGACGGGCACGTCGTCGCGGTCCTTCAGATCCGGCGCCTCGACAGCGGCAGGCTCGACGATCTCGGCGGCGCGGCGGAGCAGGCGCACGGCCTCATCGACGTCGCTGGCCGGCGCGCGGAAGCGCGAGGCGTGCCGCCGGAACTCGTCGAGAATGTGCTCGCTCAGCACGACCGTGACGCTCTCGGACTCGAGCAGGAAGTGCAGAAGCTCGTGGCAGAACCCCGAGCCCATCATCGCCGCGAGCAGCACGTTCGTGTCGAGGACGACCCTCACGACACGGCCCGGAAGAAGTCCTCGTCCGTGATGAGCCCTTGGGCTTCCGCGTACGGCCGCAGCCGGCTGCGCAGCCGGCGGAGCCGCTCGGTGAGCATGTACCGCTTGATCGCCTCGCGCGCGACGTCGCTGGCCGGCCGCTGCTGCTCCTTGCAGAAGCGGTCGAACTCCCTGCGGAGGTCGGGCGGGAGCCGGAATGACACGGATTCGCTCATGTCAGACATTGTACGACACATCGGCGACGCGGGCCAGCGGCTTGAGGCGGTGTCCCGGGACGGAGAAGGCCCCGGCCGAAGGGGCGGGCGGGCGTGGCGGACTCCCGGCTCGGCTCGCTTGGGATCGTTCGCCGCTCTCGCCGGCCCGCGGGTCGAGCGTGCGCGAGCGGTGACGGGTCGGCGCCGCTTCGACTCGGAAACGCCCCCGCCGAGCGGCGGGGGCGGCGGGGCGGGGTGATGGGCGCGCTACTCGTACCCGAAGGCGGGGTCGGCCGGCCCCTTCTCGCGCAGGGCGTGGTACTCGGTCATGGCGTCGAGGCGGACGCTCTCGGTGGCGGCGAAGTTGCACCTGCGCTCGGTGGCGATGATGCCGCGCTCGAGCAGGAAGGCCAGCGCGGTCGCGGCCTGCGTCACCGGGACCTGCGCCCCGGCGGCGAGGGTCTCGACGGTCTCCCCGACGCGGCGCTCGTCGAAGCGGTCGCAGACGCGCTGGAGGGACGGGAGCGTGCACCGGTGCCGGTAGGGCCTGCCACGCTTGGGCGTGACGGCGCGGACGAGGCCGCCCCCGCGGTCGACGTGGAAGGACTCGGTGCGCTCGGGCATCGCTCAGTCCCCCTTTCCGTTGAAAGCGAAGCTGCCGCGCCCGGCCTTCGTGAACCGGGCCCCCGCGCCCTTGGCCGCGATCTCGCGGGCGATGGCGGCGTAGAGCGTGGCGTCGGGCGTGAGCCCCGACGGGCTCTTCCACAGGCCCTTGGCCTCCATCTCCGCGACCATCTCGCGGGCCTTCATGGGCCGGCCCGCGTCAGCCAGGACCCGGGCCGCGGCGTCGAGCGCGCTGGTGCGCTTCGCCGCGCCCGCGGCCTTGTCGGCCTTGCCGCCCTTGGCCTTTGCGCCCTTGGCGGGCTTGCCGCCCTTGGCCCCGTGTCGCGCCACGTCGGCCCGTGTGGCGTCGGGCGTGGCCGCGGCCTCCGTGGCCGCCCCGGCCGCCACGGCGTCGGACGCGCCGCCGTCGCCGCCCGCGTGGGCGCCGGGGTAGACGACCGTGAGGTCGTCGGGCCTGGCGACGCTGAACGTCCCGTCCTCGTGCTCGATCACGAAGTGCGGCGGGCCGAGCGCGCCGGCGCGCTTGAGCGCGGGGGCGCGTCCCTTGAGCGTCCTGTCGATCTCGACCCGGCCGCGCTTGCGGGCCTCGGCCTCGTTGAGGACCTCGGGCTTGGCGGCCAGCGCCGCCCTGGTCCGCTGCGCGCCCTCGGCACGCGCCGCGCCGGCGCTCATGCGCTGCGGCTGCTTCGCGGTCTTCTTCGCGGTCTGCTTCTTCGTCGTCATCTTCGTGCTCCTGGTACGGGGTTCAAAAACAGCGAGGCCCGCGACGGGCGGGCCTCAGGTCGTCGGCAGGTCGGGATCGCGTGGGCCGCTTGGGGCCTCGCGTCCCGCGGCTTCTCGTGCCGCGTCGCCCCGCCCCTGGCGGTAGCCCGTGCGCAGGCCCTCGCGGTAGCCGCTCTGGAAGGCGTGGCGGACGATGTCGCGGATGGACCAGACCGGGATCTCGTGGATGTCGAGGCTGTCGCGCTTGCGCGTCTCCAGCGTCTCGAGGAGCAGCTCGACCTTGGCCCATTCCATCTCGGCGTCGAGGGCCTGCTGCTTGGCGGCGGCGTCGATGTTCGTGCGCTTGGCGGTCATGATCCGGCTCCTGTGGCTTGGGGTTCGCGGTCACTCGGCGTCGTCGAGAAAGTGCTCGACCTCTTCGATCTCCATCCCGCTCATGAAGGCGACCACCCCGATCAGGTCGCGGCGGACGCTGTGGAGGTCACCGGCGTAGCCCCAGTTCGTCTCTGCGACGGCGGCGCGCTTGGCGTGGGCGTCAAGCTCCATCGCCAGCACGTCGAGCAGCCGCGCGATGTCGCCGCGCCTCGCGGCGTAGGCCTCGGCGGCGGTCGGTTCGGGCTTGCGGTCCTGCGTGGTCATGGCGTGTCTCCTTCGGCGCGTGGCGCCCGTCGGTCAGCGGCTGCGGACGATGGTGATCTGGTACTCGGTGCCGTCGTCGCACTCGACGACGAGGCCCTTGTCGCTCGTCAGCAGGTGCGCGTCGGCGAAGGTCCGCACCGACCGGAAGCCCTCGGTGCACACCGCGAGCTCGGCGACGGGGTCGTTCTCGTCGTCTTCGAGGTGGGCGTCGATGAGTTCGTCGAGCAGGTCGCGCAGCCGGTTCTGGATCGTCTCGTCGTTCATGGGTCGGTTCTCCGTTGTTCCCGCGGGCGGCGTTCTTGCCCCCGCCATGCACATGAAGCCCCATGTGCGCGCGGCTTGCAAGCGGAATCCGGCCGCATTCGCAGCCCTTCCGCACATCAAGGACAACTCCTGCGCTCCGTGCGCCCCCGTGCGCTACGGTGCAAGGGAGAGTCCTGAGGGGGGGGCTCTCCATGACTCCCGAACACGCGCCCGGTCCGCCGCCCAACGGGGGCGGGCACAGGGGATGTTCGCTATGGCCATGCCGCGCGGCAGCGGCAAGACCAGCCTCTGCGAGACCGCGTGCCTCTGGGCCATGCTCTACGGCCACCGTGACTTCGTGGCGCTCATCGGCTCGGACGAGGAGCACGCGGCCCAGATGCTCGACTCGATAAAGGCCGAGCTGGAGAACAACGACCGGCTGCTCGACGACTTCCGACGAAATGACAGCGACGGAGCGGATGGCGACGGAGACCACGGCGGCCGCGCGAGCCGCGGGCTGCTGGTGCTCCGCCACCTCCGGTGGCTCCGCACCAGCAGCGACCTTCCTCGGGAGACCCCCTCACCAAATGTGCGCAACTTGACGGACACTACCTCACCACGTTGAACGTGCCGCGGTCGTCGAGTTCGCCGGTGTCGGTGAAGTCCCCGTCGCCGTTGAGGTCCAGCCTGTGCAGATCCCAGTTGCCCGTCTGCGTCAGCGTCCAGCGTTCGTCCTGCTTGTGCGACCCGATGCTCGACCCACCCCACGTGCCGCGCTCGGCCCGCGTCAGCCGGTCGCGGCCGTGCAGCGCGTACCCCACGTCCCACCCCGGGTAGACCTTGTCCTCGACAGGTGCATAGACGTCGTGGTCACGCGGAATCACCGTGCCAATGTACAAACTTTCGCGGTATCCGTCAAGACTCATTGTTGGGGTAAACGAACCGTTCCGTGAGATCGGTATCGATCCGTCCTTGCTCGATGTCTGGATCAGGGAGCAGGCTTGACAACACCTCATCTAACGAAAGTATTATGTATACTATCACTATATATCGCCATCAGGATAACGGTAGAACAAGTGGCCAAGCTGCCCCACATTCAGGACACATTCTTGGACCAATCTTGCCGCCGCCGGACAAATTTTCGATCTTGCTTAAGTCGTACTGACAAGTTGGGCAAAGGCGCTGCCGCAAGCTGTCGAGCAATCGTCTACGCATATTTAGGCGACGGCCATAGATACAAACCCCGGCAACTGCGATGCCTATTACTACCAAGACAAAAAACACATGTCGAACCATCAGGGCGATGGTTGCAGAAAGGACAATGATTATTACAATTTCGCCAACATAAGAATCTGCGGCTCGCGAATAGCGTACAACCCGACCTTGTTTTAGCAGCGCAGCCGTCCAGAAAGGCAGCTGCGCTGCTTGTTCTTTGGCAAGGCTTGACAGCGCCTGTTGTCGTCGTTCTGGGTCGATTTCACGCAGCGCTTCTTCAAAGGGTGCAATACGATCCCGCATTCTAGATTGTTGATACCATCGCGGCAACCATCTCACTCCGTGGCTATCTCGTCTTATCAGAACGCGATCCCACAGCGTTGGGTTCATAGTGGTTACACTCTAAACCATGGTCGCACTATAAATTTTAGTGGCCTGCCGAACGGGGGTGTGAAAGGGAACGCTGGCCCTAGCAGCCCGTTGAAAAACCCGCCAGAATAGCGCAACCTCTGACTCGGCGGCGCGTATCGGTTCGGGGGAGTCACGGGAGGGCGTGCCGATGGCGATGGGCAAGAGGATGGCCGAGCGGCAGGAG